>Ga0209553_1001187_pt1 | contig 13158 bp, 10 predicted proteins | sample LauGreFBDMM110DN_2_FD_188217 | JGI IMG/M metagenome (GOLD analysis project Ga0209553, IMG submission 188217) | Freshwater lake microbial communities from Lake Michigan, USA - Fa13.BD.MM110.DN (SPAdes) (version 2) | ecosystem: Environmental > Aquatic > Freshwater > Lake | place: Lake Michigan...
CAAGCCATTGGCTTCGATGCGCCCGATGAGCAAGCTGTGAAGTTGCTCATTTTCTTGTTGGTGCCCGAAGCGGCCACCCAAAAGCACTTGGAAATTTTGTCTGAAATTGCTGAAATTTTGAGCAATGCCAGTACGCGCGACAACATGATCAGCAGCGCAACGGCTTCAAGCTTGCACGATCTGATCGACGAGTGGTTGCCTGCCAAGTGAGAATGCTGCTCTTAAGCCCATCAACGAATCGAGGTTGAGATGAAGCCCACCGCTGTCAGCGCAGATGCGCTGTTTGAAGACCACCGAGGCAAACTCAAGTGGCAGTGGATTGCGGGCTTGGGTGCCTCAGAGCGCCGATTTGATGAAGTCGCCGTTCGTGCCGCGCGCTCAGGTGCCGATTTGGTGGGCTATTTGAATTACATCCATCCTTACCGGGTTCAAATTTTGGGTGAACGCGAGGTGTCCTATCTGATGCGAGGCAGCGAAGAGGATTGCTTGAGGCGTGTTTCACGCATCGTCACCTTGGAGCCCCCTGTGTTGGTCTTGGCCGATGGCCAAACCGCGCCAGAGGCCTTGCTTCGAGTTTGTGAGGGCGCGCAAATTCCCATGTTCTCCACACCCGAGTCGTCGGCTTTTGTGATTGATGTGCTCAGGGCTTATTTGTCCAAACACTTTGCCGACCGCACCACCATGCACGGTGTTTTCATGGATATTTTGGGTTTGGGTGTCTTGATCACGGGCGAGTCAGGGCTCGGTAAAAGCGAGTTGGGCCTGGAGTTGATTTCCCGAGGCAATGGCTTGGTGGCCGATGACGCCGTTGATTTATTTCGCATCAACCAAACCACCATTGAGGCCCGTTGCCCGGAGTTACTGCAAAACTTGCTCGAGGTCCGCGGTATTGGTCTGCTCGACATTCGCGCTATTTTTGGTGAAACCGCGGTTCGTCGCAAAATGCGTTTGAAACTCATTGTGCACTTGGTGCGTCACGAGAACTTTGAGCGCGACTACGAACGCATTCCCACAGAGACGCTCACCCAAGATGTGCTGGGCATTCCGGTTCGCAAAGTGGTCATTCAGGTGGTGGCTGGCCGCAACATTGCGGTGCTGGTGGAGGCTGCCGTTCGCAACACCATTTTGCAAATGCGGGGCATTGACACCTACCAAGACTTCATGGCGGCCCAACGCGCGGCCATGGACTGAGTGAGCCTGATTTAGCCTGTTCGGCTTAGGTTCGATTGCGATGGGGGCAGGGGTTTTGGGTGCAGTGAGCGTACAAACTAAGCGCATGGTCGGCAATCACAAAGCCCTTGGACAAGGCCACATCGTGTTGCCTTTTTTCAATCTCGGCGTCGTAAAACTCTTCAACTTTGCCGCAGTCTAGGCATACCATGTGGTCATGGTGTTGCCCCTCGTTTAGCTCGTAAACCGCCTTGCCACTTTCAAAATGGTTTCGGCTTAATAGGCCAGCTTGTTCAAACTGGGTGAGGACCCGGTAAACCGTCGCCAAACCGATGTCGGCATTGTCATTGAGCAGGTGCTTGAAAACATCCTCGGCCGTCATGTGCCTTTGCACCCCTTTTTGAAAGATTTCCAAAATCTTTTGACGAGGAATGGTGGTTTTCAGCCCGGTGCTTTTGAGTTCGTCCATGTGTTTTCAGTTGCAAATGAATGAGAAGGGCTTTGGTCAAAGGGGCTTCGCCAGAGCCGAATGCTACCGCTACAATGACTCCATCATATGGTCTGCCAAGCATCCATGAAAAAACAAATTCTTATTTCTCTGCGCAACACGCTTTCTTTGGGCGTGGCCGTGCCTTTTTTGCTGGCCCTTTTAAGTGCATGCAGTTTGCCTCGCCTCAATGTGGCCACGGATGCCGTTTTGTACATCCCTGAGGTGGTTCAAGGCAACTTCGTCTCGCGTGAGCAAAAAGAATTCCTCAAGCCAGGCATGTCACGCATGCAGGTGCGCGAAGTGTTGGGCACGCCCTTGGTTGCCAGCGTGTTTCACGAGCAGCGCTGGGATTACGTCTTCACCATTCGACGCCAAGGTGTGCCAGCGCAAAGCTTTAGCCTCAGTACTTGGTTCAAAGGCGATGTGCTCGATCGTGTCACAGGCGACGAGTTGCCCAGCGAAACTGAGTTTGTGACCAAATTGGTGGCCAAAAAATCCAGTACCAAAGTGCCAGAGTTAGAAGCCAAAGAAGAAGATTTGCGCAAATTCCCTGCACCTGTTCGCAAAGCCGACCCCGCCCCAGCGGCCTTGCCATTGCCAAGTTCTTACCCTCCGCTTGAACCAGCCAAGCGCTGATGAATCACATGACACAAGTTGCTTCTTCACATCCGGTGCCCTTGCATGCTGTGGCCGTTGCAGGCGCATCTGGCCGCATGGGCCACATGCTCATTGAGGCCATTGCCAATGCCCCAGATTGCCGCCTCACGGGCGCGCTCGATTTGGCCAGCAGCACGGCCGTCGGTACCGATGCTGGCGCTGCCATGGGCAAAGCCAGTGGCGTCTTGGTCACCGGCGACCTGAAGCTGGGCTTGCAAAATTCCCAATACCTGATTGACTTCACACGGCCTGAAGGCACCTTGGCGCACTTGAAAATTTGCCAAGCCTTGGGCGTTAAGGCGGTCATCGGCACCACCGGTTTTTCCGATGCCGAGAAAAACGAAATCAAAGCCATCGCCAAAGACGTGGCCATTGTCATGGCACCCAACATGAGCGTAGGCGTCAACGTCACGCTCAAATTGCTTGAAATGGCGGCCAAAGCGCTGGCCACGGGTTATGACATTGAAATCATTGAGGCCCATCACCGCCACAAGGTAGACGCGCCATCGGGTACCGCTCTCAAAATGGGCGAAGTCATCGCCGATGCATTGGGGCGCGACCTGAAAGACTGCGCCGTGTATGCCCGCGAGGGCGTCACGGGCGAGCGAGACCCTTCCAGCATTGGCTTTGCCACCATCCGCGGCGGCGACATTGTGGGCGACCACACCGTCTTGTTTGCGGGTACCGGCGAACGCATTGAAGTCACGCACAAGTCTTCCAGCCGGGCGACCTATGCGCAAGGCAGTTTGCGGGCTGTCCGATTTTTAGCAGACCAAAAAACGGGCCTCTTCGACATGTTCGATGTGCTGTCCTTGAGATAAAGCCACAGCCCATGAATTTATTGACCTTTTGGGCAGAAGGTGACTGGGTCACCCGCTTTGTGGCAGTGGCTTTGTTGGCCATGTCGGTCAGTACGTGGGTGGTCATTTTTTGGAAACTCAATTTGCTGCGCCGCGTGAAATCAGACGTATCCCAAAGTACGACTGCTTTTTGGCAGTCTGCTCAATTTGAAGAAGCGCATGCCCGCGTTGCGCAATTTGACCGCGATCAATCGGTCACCCCACTTTTAGAGGCCACCTTGTTGCCTTTGGGCGGCACTTTGGCGGCCGCTGGCGAACGCGAGCATCAACTCACCCGTGTTCTGCGCGACAGTTTGCAAGCCACGGTCAACCGGCTGCAATGGGGCCAATTGTTGTTGGCCACGGTGGGCGCAATCTCACCCTTTGTGGGTTTGCTAGGCACGGTGTGGGGCATTTTCAATGCCCTGAGCGGTATGGCTGAGGTGGGCCAAATTACCCTCGACCGAGTGGCCGGCCCCGTAGGCGAAGCCTTGGTCATGACTGCTGCTGGCTTGGCAGTGGCCATTCCTGCGGTTTTGGCCTACAACGTGTTGGGCCGCACGGTGGCGCAAATTGAAATTGAGCTAGAGGGATTTGCACAAGACCTGGTGAACTTGCTCACCGGTCGACAGAGCTAACAGGCCAGAAGGCAATACCATGGCATTTGGTCGATTCCCTCGCGCAGCGCTTGCCAAACCCTTCAGTGACATCAACGTCACGCCTTTGGTGGACGTGATGCTGGTGTTGTTGGTTATTTTCATTCTCACGGCGCCCCTGCTAACCAGCGCCATTCGGCTGGACTTGCCTCAATCCAAAGCCGCTCAAGCGGGGGAAGCACCCGAGGCCCTGAGCCTCAGCCTGAAAGCATCTGGCGAACTTTTCATCAATGACAAGCCCGTCACGTTGGCGGCCTTGCCAACTGAGCTTGTGCAATTGGCAAATCAAAAGCCCAACTTGGAAGTTCAACTTCGGGTCGATCAGGCAGTGCCTTATGGTCAAGTGCTTGAGCTCATGGGACTGGCTCAGCAGGCTGGCTTAAGCCGGATTGGCTTTGTGACGGCACCCGGAACGGATGCCCAAAGGGACGGTCAAAGGGACACTCAAAAGGCTGCCTCGCGCTGATCTTTTGCAATGCAGACGCCCTTTGCGGGTCAATCAGGGCTCAGTGCATCGTGTAGAGGAATTTCACCTCGCCAAACACCTACAATTTGCACCATGCAAGACAAGTACAACCACCTCGAAGTTGAGCCCGCGGCGCAAAGCCAGTGGAATGCGCGCGACGCCTACCGCGTGACAGAAGACGCCCGTAAAAAGAAGTTTTACGCCTGCTCCATGCTGCCCTACCCCAGCGGCAAGCTGCACATGGGCCACGTGCGCAACTACACCATCAACGACATGCTCACGCGCTATTTGCGCATGAACGGCTACAACGTGCTCATGCCCATGGGCTGGGATGCGTTTGGTTTGCCTGCCGAAAATGCCGCGCTTAAAAATGGTGTGCCCCCCGCCAAGTGGACCTACGAAAACATCGCTTACATGAAGAAGCAGATGCAGGCCATGGGCTTGGCCATCGACTGGAGCCGCGAAGTTGCCACCTGTGATGCCAGCTACTACAAGTGGAACCAGTGGTTGTTTTTGAAGATGCTCGAGAAGGGCGTGGCCTATCGCAAAACGCAAGTCGTCAATTGGGATCCGGTTGACCAAACGGTTTTGGCCAACGAACAAGTGATCGACGGCAAAGGCTGGCGCACAGGTGCGGTGGTTGAGAAGCGCGAAATTCCTGGCTACTATCTCAAGATTACCGATTACGCCGAAGAGTTACTCGACTTTGTCACTGGCGACAAATTGCCCGGTTGGCCCGAGCGCGTGAAGCTCATGCAAGAAAACTGGATTGGCAAATCCACGGGTGTGCGCTTTGCGTTTCCGCACGACATTCGCGGTGCAGACGGTCAGCTCATTCAAGACGGCAAGATGTATGTGTTCACCACACGGCCTGACACCATCATGGGTGTTACGTTCTGTGCGGTGGCAGCCGAGCACCCGTTGGCGGCAAATGCAGCACTGACACAACCCGCATTGGCCACGTTCATCGAGACTTGTCAAAAAGGCGGTACCACCGAAGCCGAATTGGCCGTCAAAGAAAAAGAGGGCATGCCCACGGGCTTGTTCGTTTCGCACCCGCTCACAGGCAAGCCTGTTGAAGTGTGGGTGGGCAACTATGTGCTCATGAGCTATGGCGATGGCGCCGTCATGGGCGTGCCTGCGCATGACGAGCGTGATTTTGAATTCGCTTTGAAATACAAGCTTCCCATTCAGCAAGTGGTGGCCTCCAAAGGTGTGGCCTTCAGCCATACCGAATGGCACGACGGCTTTGGCGACAAGGCCAATGGCGTGTTGGTCAACTCTGGCCAATACGACGGTCTGAATTTCAAAGACGCTTTAGAAGCTGTGGCCGCCGACTTGGTTGCCAAAGGCTTGGGCGAGAAGAAAACCACTTGGCGTCTGCGTGACTGGGGTGTCAGTCGTCAGCGCTACTGGGGCACACCCATCCCCATCATTCATTGCAATGAACACGGCGCGGTGCCCGTACCTGAAAAAGATTTGCCGGTGGTTTTGCCGCTTGATTGCATTCCCGATGGATCGGGCAATCCGCTTAACAAACACGAAGGCTTTCATGCTGGCGTGGCGTGTCCTGTGTGCGGTAAACCTGGGCGCCGCGAGACCGACACCATGGACACGTTTGTTGATTCGTCGTGGTACTTCATGCGCTATTGCGACCCGACCCATACCGACAAGATGGTGGCAGAAGGTGCTGACTACTGGATGCCCATGGACCAGTACATCGGCGGCATTGAGCACGCCATTTTGCACTTGCTCTACGCGCGCTTCTGGACCAAAGTGATGCGTGATTTGGGCTTGGTCAAAGTGGACGAACCCTTCACCAAGTTGCTCACGCAAGGCATGGTGCTAAACCACATTTATTCGCGACGCACCGACAAAGGAGGCAAGGATTATTTCTGGCCACAAGATGTCGAGAACGTTTTGGCAGAAGACGGCAAAGTGATTGGCGCGCGTTTGAAAAAGGCCGTGGGCAATTTGCCTGAAGGCACCGCCATCGATTACGAAGGCGTGGGCACCATGTCCAAGTCGAAAAACAACGGCGTTGATCCACAAGACTTGATTGAAAAATACGGCGCCGACACTGCTCGCCTGTACACCATGTTTACCGCGCCGCCTGAAGCCACCTTGGAGTGGAACGATGCGGCCGTGGAAGGCAGCTACCGTTTTGTGCGCCGTGTTTGGAACTACGCAGTCAAAGTAGAAAGTGCTTTGAAAGTGGGGCTGGGCGTCGATCGTTCGCAGCCTCTCACCTTCAGTGCTGAAGCCAAAAAGCTGCGCCTCGAAATTCACTCGGTATTGCGCCAAGCCAATTACGACTACGAGCGCATGCAATACAACACCGTGGTGTCAGCGCTCATGAAGATGCTCAACACGCTGGAAGATTCTCCGCTCGCCGCCTCTAAAGATGTCAACGACAACGCTGCTCTGGCTGAGTGCTATTCCATTTTGTTGCGTGTCATGTACCCCGCTTGCCCGCACTTGGCCTTCCAGTTGTGGAACGAGTTGGGCTACGGCGCAAACCAAGGCGATTTGCTCGATGTCGCTTGGCCGACCGTGGACGACACCGCATTGCAGCGCGACGAGATTGAACTCATGTTGCAAATCAACGGCAAGTTGCGTGGCTCGCTCACCGTGCCCGCCAACGCCGACAAGGCAAGCATTGAACAGGCGGCTGCAGCGCACGAGCAAGTGACCAAGCAAGCCGCTGGCGCTGTACCCAAGAAGATCATTGTGGTGCCTGGCCGTTTGGTCAACGTGGTCCTGTAAACCTATCGCTTTGAACTACAGCACCCTTAAATACTGCGCCTGCACTCACACAACATGAACGTTCCTCTACAGTTGCTGAACCGCCGCCAATCGCTTCAAGCCTTGGGGCGCAGCTTGGCTGGCGGCGCGCTCATAAGCGGCCTCGCAGCTACAGGTTTGTCGGGCTGTGGTTTTCAATTGCGCCAAAGCGCAGACTTGCCTTTCAAAACTTTGTTTTTGATCTTGCCGCGGCAATCTGCCTTGGGCACAGACTTGCGGCGCAATTTGGCAAGTCAAGCCAACTTGAAAGTTTTCACTGAAGCGCCTAACATGGCCACTTCTGAAGTGGTGTTGGATGTCATGTCTGAAGTGCGCGAACGCGTGGTGGTAGGTTTGAATGCATCCGGCCAAGTGCGTGAATTGCAATTGCGCTTGAAAGTGAAATTTCGCTTGCGCACGCCGCAAGGCCTGAACCTCATTCCAGAAGTTGAATTGCAGCAGCAGCGTGATCTGAGCTTCGTGGAGTCTGCAGCCCTTTCCAAAGAAATTGAAGAAACCATGATGTACCGAGACATGCAGATCGACATCGTGCAACAAATTTTGCGCCGTTTGGCATCTGTCAAATCCCTTTAAAGCCAGCGCACAGGTCCTCCTTCTTTATGCAATTGGCCCTGCCTCAGCTTCAAGCACATCTGCAAAAAGGCATGCGAAGTCTTTATACCTTGCATGGTGATGAGGCTTTGTTGGTGCAAGAAGCGGCAGATGCCATTCGCGCAGCAGCGCGGCAACAAGGCTATACCGAACGCAGCGTGCATGTGGTGTCGGGCGCTCACTTTGATTGGAGCGAGGTGCTGGCAGCAGGCGGTTCCATGAGTCTTTTTGCGGAGCGGCAAATTTTAGAAATTCGTGTGCCTACAGGGAAGCCCGGTAAAGAGGGCGGCCCCATGATTCAGCAACTGGCACAGCGCGCAGATGGCAACGACAGCACCTTGACGCTGTTTATTTTGCCCCGCTTAGACAACGCCACCAAAAAGGGCGCATGGTTTGGGACCTTGGAACAATTTGGGGTTTCTTTGCAAATTGACTCTTTAGAAAGAGCCCAATTACCGCAGTGGATTGCACAGCGTTTGAAGTTGCAAAATCAAAGCGTTGCATCTGGACAAGATGGCCAAAATTGTTTGCAATTTTTTGCAGACCGCGTGGAAGGCAATTTGCTGGCTGCCCACCAAGAAATTCAAAAACTGAGTTTGTTGTACCCCGCCGGTGAGCTGACGCATGCACAAGTTGAAAGTGCCGTCATGAATGTGGCGCGCTACGATGTTTTTAAATTGTCGGAAGCGGTGTTGGCGGGTCAAGTGGCCCGCGTGCAACGCATGCTAGATGGTTTGCAAGCTGAGGGTGAGGCTGCTGTTTTAGTGCACTACACGCTGTCAGAAGACATTCGCGCTTTGAAACGGGTCAAGGATGCCGTGGCGGAAGGGCGGCCCTTGCCTATGGCTTTGCGCGAGCAACGAATTTGGGGTGCGCGAGAAAAACTCTTTGAGCGTGTGTTGCCCAAATTGTCAACGGCTCGCTTGGCGCAGTTGCTGAAAAACGCCCATCAAGTGGACGGCATTGTGAAAGGCTTGAAAGTGGCCGATTGGCCTACCGACCCATGGCAAGCTTTGCAGCGATTGGCTTTGAGAGTGTCTAGCGCCTGTGCCATCAAAGCTTAGGCCATTCCAGACAACTCAGCTTAAAAGAGCACAAGGACTGTTTGGGGCGTCCTGAATTAGAGAAATGAGAAGGTCAATTCCCCGTTTGAGCCTAAGAGTGCGAAAATAACGCCATGAACGCAAATTCACAAACAACTTTGCAGACCCCGATGCAAATTTTTGGGCAGCAGGCCAAAGTGGCCTCAGCCGCCATGGCCAAGGCATCGACTGCCACCAAAAACAGTGCTTTGAAACGCCTAGCTGCTTTGCTGCGCGAAAACACAGAAGCACTCCAAATTGACAACGCCAAAGACTTGGCGCGGGCTCAGGCTGCAGGCTTGGCCTCGCCCATGGTCGACCGCTTGCGCCTCACGCCCCAAATACTGGCCACCTGTGCTGAGGGCTGTGAACAATTGGCGGCCATGCCCGATGTCATTGGTGAAATCTTGGGCATGAAACAACAACCCAGCGGCATCCGCGTGGGGCAAATGCGCGTCCCGCTAGGGGTGTTTGGCATGATTTTCGAAAGCCGTCCCAATGTCACCATTGAAGCGGCCAGCTTGTCCATCAAAAGTGGCAATGCCTGCATTTTGCGAGGCGGTTCCGAAGCCATCGATTCCAACAAAGCCTTGGCGCTCTTGGTGCAGCAAGCCCTGCAAGAGTCTGGATTACCTGTCGATGCGGTGCAGTTGGTGCAAACCACCGACCGCGAGGCGGTGGGCCAACTCATTGCCATGCCCGAGTATGTCGATGTCATCATCCCGCGCGGTGGCAAGGGCCTCATTGAGCGCATCAGCCGCGATGCCAAAGTGCCTGTTATCAAACACCTGGATGGCAACTGCCACACCTACGTTGACGACCCATGTGATGTGCCCATGGCCGTGAAAGTGGCTGACAACGCAAAAACTCAAAAATACAGCCCGTGCAACGCCAGCGAAGGCTTGCTGGTGGCACAAGGCGTGGCGGCAGAATTTTTGCCGCTCATTGGCAAGGTCTATGCAGAAAAAGGCGTTGAAATGCGTTGCTGCCCCAAGGCCAAAGTGATTTTGTCGCACGTGGCCGGTGCCAAGTTGAACGATGCAACAGAGCAAGATTGGTTTGAAGAATATTTGGCACCCATCATCAGCATCAAAGTGGTGGAGGGCTTGGACCAAGCCATTGCCCACATCAACCATTATTCAAGCCATCACACCGATGCCATTCTCACGCGCAACCACATGCATGCACAACGCTTCTTGCGCGAAGTCGATTCAGCCAGCGTGCTGGTCAATGCCAGCACCCGATTTGCGGATGGTTTTGAATTTGGTTTAGGTGCAGAAATTGGCATCTCGACCGATAAGTTTCATGCCCGTGGACCGGTTGGAATTGAAGGACTCACTTCGCTCAAGTACGTGGTACTGGGTGACGGTGAAGTTAGAAATTAAAAAGTAAAAGGCCCCTATGGTTCCGCATTTAGTCACGGCCTTGAATGGCCCCATCAATGAACTTGAACAACGGGTTCTTGATTCCATGCCCGCCATTGAGCGCTGGTTCCGGCTGGAGTGGATGGAGCACACGCCGCCCATTTACACCTCGGTGGACATTCGCAATGCAGGTTTCAAGTTGGCCCCCGTCGACACCAATTTGTTTCCTGGTGGTTGGAACAATTTGTCCACAGAGATGTTGCCATTGGCTGTGCAAGCTGCACAAGCTGCCATTGAAAAAATCTGCCCCGAAGCCAAGAATCTTCTGATCATTCCCGAGAACCACACACGCAACACGTTTTACTTGAGCAATGTGGTTCAGTTGCAGCGCATCTTTCACATGGCGGGTCTCAATGTGCGCATTGGCTCGATCAATCCAGAAATCAAAGAAGCCACACTCATCGAATTACCCGGTGGCGAGCAAGTCACCTTAGAGCCCGTCATTCGCACCAAGCACCGCCTAGGTTTGAAAGACTTTGACCCTTGCACCATTTTGCTGAACAACGATTTGTCGGCGGGTGCGCCCGGTATTTTGGAAGAACTGCATGAGCAGCACTTGTTGCCGCCATTGCACGCAGGTTGGAGTGTGCGTCGCAAAACCGTGCATTTTCAAAGCTACGAAGAAGTGGCCAAACGCTTTGGCAAGTTGTTGGGCATTGACCCTTGGCTCATCAACCCCATGTTCAGTCAATGCGGCGATGTCAATTTTGCAGAAGGCCTGGGCATTGAAGCACTGCGCAGCAATGTCGATTCGCTCTTGACCAAAATCAAGCGCAAGTACAAAGAGTACGGCATCAACGAAAAGCCCTTTGTGGTTGTCAAAGCCGACAACGGCACCTACGGCATGGGCATCATGACGGTCCGCGATGTGTCCGATCTTGATCAGCTGAACCGCAAAACACGTAACAAAATGAGCGTGATCAAAGACGGCCAAGTGGTCAGCGACGTCATCATTCAAGAGGGCGTCCTTACCAATGAACGCATGAACGACGCAGTGGCCGAACCCGTGGTTTACATGGTGGACCGTTATGTGGTGGGCGGCTTCTACCGAGTTCACGCAGAGCGCGGCGTGGATGAGAATTTAAATGCGCCCGGGGCAAGCTTTGTCCCGTTGGCGTTTGAAGAAACACCGCATTTGCCCCAACCGGGCATGAAGCCTGGAGCCAGCGTGCCCAACCGCTTTTACATGTATGGCGTGATTGGCCGTTTGGCCATGCTGGCGGCCAGTTACGAGCTGGAATCGACCGACCCTGAAGCTGAAGTTTACGACTAAAGTATTCGAAATGAAGATTCAGTTGCTGCGGTGCAACATTTCCAGACACCGCTGTCTTTTAGACGCTGGCCCCCATGGCTAAGACCATCAAAGAAGCGCAGAATCGCGATCAATTTGAATAAAAGTCCAGACTTGATGCTGGGCTGATTTTTGTGTCTTCTAGTAAAACTTCTTTAACGGCCCTGACCGTCGGTGCTATCGGCGTGGTCTATGGCGACATCGGTACCAGTGTCTTGTATGCCATGAAAGAGGTCTTCGGATCTGGGCATGTAGAGTTCACAACTCAAAACATTTACGGCATTTTGTCCATCTTCTTTTGGACACTCACCACCATCATTTCGCTGAAGTATGTCAGCCTTGTGCTTCGGGCCGACAACCACGGCGAGGGCGGCTTGGTCGCCATGTTGGCACTGGCCTCACAGTCCGTCAAAGACAAACCGCGTTTGAGAAAAGTCTTGCTGATGGTGGGTATTTTCGGCACGTGTTTGTTTTATGGCGATGGTGTGATCACGCCGGCCATTTCTGTGCTTTCCGCCGTTGAAGGTTTGGAGATCATTTCTCCCAACTTTAAAAAGGCGGTGATACCACTCACCTTGTTGATTTTGTTTGCCTTGTTCGCGGTGCAAAAGCGAGGCACAGCAGGCATTGGCAAATTTTTCGGCCCCATTACGCTGGTTTGGTTTGCTGTCATTGCCATTTTGGGCGTTTATCACATCTCGGCTCACCCAGAAATTTTGTGGGCCATCAGCCCGCACTATGCGCTGATGTTCATGTGGGAGAACCCTGGCACTACCTTCGTCATTTTGGGTGCAGTGGTCTTGTGTGTGACCGGCGGCGAGGCACTCTATGCGGACATGGGTCACTTCGGCAAGCAGCCCATTCGACTGGCGTGGTTCACCACCGTCATGCCCGCATTGACTTTGAATTATTTTGGTCAGGGCGCATTGTTGTTGTCTAACCCCGAAGCCGTCAAAAATCCTTTTTACATGATGGCCCCTGATTGGGCCTTGATTCCATTGGTGTGCCTTGCCACCATGGCCACGGTCATTGCTTCACAAGCCTTGATCACGGGCGCGTTCAGTGTCACCAAGCAAGTGATTCAGTTGGGTTATTTGCCTCGCCTGCAAGTGCTTCACACTAGCGTGAAGGAGCTGGGTCAAATCTACATCCCCTTGGTGAATTGGGGCTTGTTTGTTCTGATTGTGCTGGCCGTGGCTTTGTTCAAATCTTCGAGCAATTTGGCTGCAGCTTATGGCATTGCGGTGTGTACCGACATGTTGATCACCACCATTCTGACCTTCTTTGTGATTCGCTACAGCTGGAAATTGCCGCTGTCACTTTGCATTGGCGCAACCGGATTTTTCTTTGTGGTGGACTTTGCATTTTGGGCCTCTAACCTCATGAAGCTTTTTGAAGGTGGCTGGTTCCCATTGGTCATTGCCAGCGGCATTTTCTTGCTGATGGTCACTTGGAGTGATGGTCGTCGTTTGTTGAATGAATCAAGGAAGGCTGACGGGTTCAGCTTGGTCGATTTCCTAGAGGCAATTTTTGTGGCGCCACCAGCTCGCGTGGAGGGCACGGCTGTATTTTTGACTGCCGAAATTGGGAGCGTGCCCAACGCCTTGCTGCACAACCTCAAGCACAACAAAGTGTTGCACCGCCAAAACTTGTTTGTCACGGTTCAAAACCACGAAGTACCCTGGAT
>Ga0209553_1001189_pt1 | contig 13154 bp, 11 predicted proteins | sample LauGreFBDMM110DN_2_FD_188217 | JGI IMG/M metagenome (GOLD analysis project Ga0209553, IMG submission 188217) | Freshwater lake microbial communities from Lake Michigan, USA - Fa13.BD.MM110.DN (SPAdes) (version 2) | ecosystem: Environmental > Aquatic > Freshwater > Lake | place: Lake Michigan...
TGTGATGGCAACGAAGTCCCCGATACTTGCCAGATTGCGGCGGGCACATCGAGCGATTGCAACGGCAACGGACTGCCCGATGCATGCGACATCGTTGCGGGTGCAGCAGACATTGATCAGAACAACGTGCCTGACACCTGCCAACCAGATTGCAATGCGAATCTCTTGCCCGACTCGTATGAAATCGCGCAGGGGCTTGCGGAAGATTGCGATCAGGATGGCGTGCTTGATGCGTGCGAAATCACATCAGGCGCGGTAGATTCCGATAGCGACGGCATTCCAGATGGCTGCGAGTACGCGTTTGGTGACCTTGATCTTGACGGCGTTGTCGATGCCTCTGACCTTGCGATTCTTCTGAACGCGTGGGGGCAGGCGGGCAACGCTGACCTTGACGGCAGCGGCGTTGTTGGTGGTCAGGATCTCGCGATCCTCCTCAATCACTGGGCACAGAGTCTGTAAAAACAAATCACTGAGGCGAGATCATCCCTCGATGAAAGCAAACGGCCACCCGGAAAGGTGGCTGTTTGCGTAGAGGCGCGTACACGGCGCTTGGGAGGAGCAGTTCTCGTTGGAGGGAGAGAACAGCCACATATACGCGCGCGCGGTGGTTGAGGTTCGCGCGAAGATAAGTTTCTGCCGAATACATTTGCCCGTAGAGATGGAGGGAGTGCGTGCAATCCACTCGAAAGCCTGAAGACGCGAGAAAATTTCACGCAGGGCGATGTGCGAGTGCGTGACGAATGAGCGAGATGGCGCAGGCGCGTTCGGTGCCTTCGAGGGGAAGGCGTGGAAGTCGAACGGTTTCTGTGCCGGTGTGATTTTCTTGCATCACGAGCTTGATGAGTTGCACGAAGTTTGGCACCGTGTCGAGTCGAAGCAGTGGAAGAAACCACGCGTAGAGAGCGTCGCATGATTCGCGCGGACCGTGCTGCGCGAGGTTCCAGAGTTGCACACTCTCCACGGGAAGTGCGTTCGCGAGTCCTGCGATCCAGCCGGATGCGCCCATGCGTGCGCCTTCGACGGCGCAATCATCGAGACCGACGAGTGCGCTGATGCGCGTGCCGAATCGCGCGCGAATGGCGGTGAGCCTGCGCGCATCGCCGGTGGAATCCTTCACCGCGCAGAGATTCGCGTGCGCGTCTGCAAGCTGCGCGATGTGTTCGATGAGGTAGTCCACGCCGTAGGCAGCGGGATTGTTGTAGAGCATGCACGGGAGGTTCGTTGCGCGGAGCACTGCAGCAACATGCGCGCGATGTTCTTGCCAACTTCCCTTGTGTGCGTAGGGCGGCAGCACCATTAATCCATCGAGCCCGAGTTGCGCGGCGGCCTCTGCTTGTCGGACAGCGTCGCGCGTGGAGAGCGCACTGACTGTGAGAATCACATTGCCCTGCGCGCCGTTGCCGTACTTGCTGCCTGCGCGAATTGCTTGCAACAGTTCGATGCGTTCTTCGAAGGAGAGCGTCGAGCCTTCACCGAGTGAGCCTGGCGCAACAACGCCAGTGCAGCCAGCTGCGAGCATCGTGCGTGTGAGTGCGGTGGCGGCGTCGAAGTCGATGCCACCAGCACTTGTGAATGGAGTGATTGTTGCGGGAATGACGCCGTGAAAGGGATTGTGCATCATGCGGAGTACTCTCTCCAACCGTCTGCGTGCGCAGGATCTTCCGTGCGTTGCATCGTGCCGTCGGCGGTAATCCATGCACGACCTTGAATGCGTGCGCGAATCTTCTCTTCGTCATCGATGCGGTAACTCGTCTTGAAGCGTGATCCAATCGCGCTCTCTATCACGAGCACTTCACTCGGCTGCAATCGGCCTCGCGCAGCGAGGACCGCGAGGCGCGCAGCAGAACCCGTGCCGCAAGGGGAGCGATCGAAGGTGTCGTTGGGGCAGAGCACGAAACTGCGCTCTTGCGCATCGGCGCGCGAAGGCTGGAGAAACAGTGCGATGTGATCGATCGGTCCGTGGAGTCCAGTGCGATGCATCGCAGTGAGTGCGTCACGAATGCTGCGCGTGTAGGCGAGTTCTTCGGCAATGCTGCGCATCGCGCGTGGTTCTTCCACGACGAAGAATTCGTTGCCGCCGTACGCGATGTCGCCGCGCACGTCGTTGCCGTGCAATGTGCAAACGATGTCTCGATGTACCACGCGCGATGGGATGTTTTCAAACGAGTACTCGTTGTCCTGTTCGCGTCGGACTTCAACAATGCCTGCACGTGTCTCAAGTCGAATCACGCCTTCAGCCATGCCGCCGAGTTGATGCAGCGAATGCGCGACGCCGATCGTGCCATGTCCACACATGCCGAGCGCAGCACTCGCGTTGAAGAAGAACACGCCGAAGTCCGCGTCTGTGGAGTTCGGTCGACATAAGAGTGCGCCTACACACGCTTCGGGTGCGCGTGGATTCGCAACGAGCGCGCGAAGAGCGGCGGGCGGAACGGCGGCGTTGGGTCCGTCGTTCCATGCGCGGAGCATGTCGTCGAGCGTGCGCGATCCGTTCTCCTCTATAAAGAGCACGCGTGTGGGCTCGCCTTCGGTGTGACTGTCGATGAATCGCATAAAGCGCAAGCGTAACGGCTGGCGATACTCTTTCCTTCATGCGTCCGAGTGCATTCAATTTACTCTTCAATCCTCGCCTTAATAAGGGACTCTGTTTCAGCGAGGCCGAACGGGAGAACTACGGACTGCTCGGATTGCTTCCAGATGCGATTGAGACGGACGAGATTCTCTTGCAGCGGGCGCGCTTGCACCTTTCGCAGAAGCCGAACGATCTTGAGCGTTACATCTACCTTTCCGAACTGCAGGATCGCAACGAGCGCGCGTTCTACCAACTTCTCCGTAGTGATCCACCGCAGTACATGCCGATCGTTTACACGCCGACTGTTGGCGAGGCGTGCCAGAAGTTTGGCCACATTCTTCGCCGACCGAAGGGGCTCTATTGCTCGGTGCGTCATCGAGGTCGACTCGATGATCTTCTGCGCAATTGGCCCAATCGCGAAGTGCGTTTCATTTGCGTGACGGATGGTGAACGCATCCTTGGGCTCGGCGACCTCGGCGTTTGCGGCATGGGAATTCCGGTCGGAAAACTCACGCTCTATGCGGCGGTGGGCGGCGTTCCTCCTGAAGCGTGCTTGCCTGTGATTCTCGATGTGGGCACGGACAATCAACAGTTTCTCGCGGATCCGCTCTACCCCGGAGTTCGCTCGACACGATTGCGCGGTGCGGACTACGACTCGTTCGTCGAGGAGTTCGTGCAGTCGGTGCAGAAGGTCTTCCCGAACGCAGCGATTCAGTTCGAAGACTTTCATAACACCACGGCGATTCCACTGCTTGCGCGTTACCGAGATCGCATCTGCTGTTTCAACGACGACATTCAAGGCACCGCCGCAACTGCGGTCGCTGGATTGTTCGGCGCGTGTCGATTGATCGGGAACAAGTTGTCCGATCATCGCGTGCTCTTTCTCGGCGGTGGTAGTGCAGCGGTGGGCATCGCCGAACTCATCGAATTGCAGATGCAACGGGATGGATTATCGTTAGCGCAAGCGCGCGAACGACTGTGGATGCACAACTCTTCGGGTTTGTGCGTGAAAAGCAATCCGCGATTGAGCCCTCATCAATTGGCGTATACGAAGGACGCGCCGCTCTTCACGGACTTCGCAGAGTCCGTCGCATTCGTGAAGCCCACCGCAATCATTGGCGCGAGCACCGTGCCGAAGTCCTTCAATGAACGCGTGATTCGCACGATGAGTGCGCTCAATGAGCGACCGATCATCTTTCCGCTTTCTAATCCGACATCGAAGTCAGAGTGCTCCGCTGAAGAAGCGTATCAATGGTCGGACGGCCGAGCGATCTTCGCGAGTGGTTCACCATTCCCGCCTGTGCGTATCGGCGACAAACTCTTTGTGCCAGGACAGGGCAACAATGTTTACATTTTCCCAGCGGTTGGACTCGCGGTGTATGCAACGATTGCAACTCGCGTGACGGAGGCGATGTTCTTGCGCGCCGCGGAGACGCTCGCGTCGCGCGTGACGCAGGGCGACCTCGATGTCGGACTTGTGTATCCACCGCTTCGAACGATTCTGCAGAGTGAGATTGCAGTTGCCATCGAGGTTGCGAAGTTGATCTTTGCTGAGGGATACGCGCGCGTTCCCGAGCCTGCAGACATCGACGCATTCGTGCGATCGAAGGTCTATGACCCTGCGTTTATCGAGATGACATAAGCGCGTGCCAAGTCTTGCGTAGAGTCGGTAGTATTGACATCGTGACTGAGACCGCTAACGCACAGATTTCTATCACCGACGAAGCGGGGGTGCTCTGTGTGCGCCCGATGGGTCGAATCGATGCCGCTGCGTTGACCTCGCACTGGGATGCGTCCGCGGCGCAAGTGCGGACGAGCGCAACGCAATCGATGTCCGTCGATCTTTCTGGTGTCACGCAACTTGATGGCGCAGGGCTCGGACTGATTCTCGGTCTTGAATATCTCGCGACTGCGCGCGGATGCGTCGTGCGGAGGCAAGGCGTCACGGAAGCGCACGCGCGGTTGCTTGAGATGGCGAGTCGAGGGCAAGATCGAACCTCGCGTGCCGTGAACCAAGGATTCCTTGAACACATCGGCGACGCGACGATGTCGATCGTTGCGTATGTGAAGGAGCTCGTTCGCTTTCGCGGCGAGCTCATGCTTGCGCTGTTGGCGGCGATTCGAAATCCACGGCAACTCCGCTGGGGCGACACGATGCGCGAGATGGCGGTCGTCGGCGCGCACGCAGTTCCCGTGGTTGCGCTATTGGGCTTCCTCATCGGCGGCATCATCGCGTTTCAAACGATGGCACCGTTCGCAAAGTACGGCGCGCAATTGCAAGTTGCGGATGTCGTTGGTGTGTCGATCTTGCGCGAGCTTGGTCCATTGATCACTGCGATTCTGGTTGCCGGTCGATCGGGTGCTGCCTTTGCTGCAACGATTGGCACGATGAAGGTTGGTCAAGAAGTTGACGCGCTGCGAACATTTGGTATCGCCCCGATGCGCTTCTTGGTTCTTCCGCGCTTCGTCGCGTGTGTCTGCATGACGCCGCTGCTCGCGGTGTTTGCGGATCTCATGGGCATCGCGGGTGGTTCGGTGATCATGATGAGCGAGGGCTTTTCGTTCCGCCAGTACTTGAATGAAGTGCAGGTCGCGGTCGATGCATCGAGTTTCCTGCAGGGACTCGTGAAGGCAGGAGTTTTCGGCGCGCTTATCGCGGTCATCGGTTGTCAGCGCGGGCTCGCGACAGCGAAGGAAGATGGCGCGCGCGCGGTTGGTGATCAGACGACGAAAGCAGTGGTGTCGAGCATCGTGATGATCGTCATCGCGGATGCGATCATGGGTGTCTTCTTCTACACAATTGGAATTTGAGATGAGCACCGTGTCACCAGAAACTCTTGAGCCTGCGATTCGCCTGCGCGGCGTCTCGGTGGGCTACGGGAGTCATGTGATTCTTAAAGATCTCACGCTCGACATTCGCCAGGGCGAGATCATCTTCATCGGTGGCGGCTCGGGTGCGGGCAAGACAACGCTGCTCTCGAATCTCACGACGCTGAATCGACCGATCGCTGGAGAGATTTGGATTGGCGGGATTGATGTCGCGAGTGCTGCGGAGGACGCGCTGCAGAGCGTGCGCCGTCAGTTCGGTGTGATGTATCAACTAGGCGCGCTCTTCAACAGCATGACGGTGCTTGAGAATGTGATGCTTCCGATGGAAGAATTCACAAATCTGCCGCGAGAGGCGCGCGAAGAAGTTGCGCGCGCGAAACTTGGGCTTGTGGATCTCGCGAGTGCTGCGGCGAAGATGCCGAGTGAACTTTCGGGTGGCATGCAGAAGCGCGCAGCGATTGCACGCGCGCTCGCACTCGACGCGCCAATCATTTTTCTCGATGAACCATCGGCGGGACTCGATCCCATGACAAGCGCGGATCTCGACAGTCTGATTCAAACGCTCAACGAAACACTGGGCGTGACATTTGTCATTATCTCGCATGAGCTCGCAAGCATCTTCGCCATCGCGCATCGATTTGCGATGATTGATGGAAAGCGCGGCGGGCTTGTCGAAGTCGGCGACCCTCGCGTGATGCGCGATTCCTCATCCGATCCACTTGTCCGCAAGTTCCTTAACCGTCAAGGCGTTGCAATCCATAGCGCACCAGCGCCGCACTGAGCACGTCGCTCCCTTTCCCTCACATTGAATCACGCATCATGAGCAGCTCCGCAACACATCTCAAAGTCGGCGCATTCGTACTCACGGCCGTCGCGCTCGGGGTCGGTGGCACGATTCTGCTCGGCGCGCAAACGCTCTTTCAGAGGACCGAAACGATCGAGACGTACGCCACGGAATCGGTGAATGGACTGACGGTCGGAAGCCCGGTGAAATTTCGCGGTGTCACCATCGGAACTGTGAGCGAGATCACGTTCGTCAATCTTGCGTATGGTCGGCAACCGACATCACAGAAACATGTCCTCGACTCGATGGTGCTCATTCGAATGAAGGTCATTGACCAACTCATCGGCGTGAGTGATGAAGTTGAGTTTGACATGGATGTAAAGGCCTCCGTGGAGGCAGGCTTGCGTACGCGGTTGGTTTCCGCAGGAATTACGGGTGGCTTGTATATGCAGTTCGAGTACTCAACGGGCGGTGAAAAGTTGGCAGCAGAGCCGACATGGACGCCCGCGTATCCCTATGTCCCTGCGATACCGAGCCGGCTGAATGAATTGCTCGATGGCGTTGAAGCGATTGTGCAGGGCGTGAAGGGCGTTGACTTCACCACGATTGGCCTGGACTTGCGCTCGCTTGTGAAGAATCTAAATCTGATTCTCGAGGGACAAGGGAAACCAGTGCTCTCGGATCTGACCGCGTTCATCGAAGAGGCGCGCGCGACGAACAAGCAAGTGCAGGATATTCTCGCCGATCCAAACATTCAGAAGTCGCTCGCGAATATTCAGAGCGCATCTGAATCACTTGCGTCAGTCCTCGGCGATGGGCAGACAGATCTCAAGACCACGATTGCGAGATTGCCTTCGATTGCAGCGAGCCTTGCCTCCGGTAGTGCGGAGTTGGATTCGATCTTGAAATCGCCTGAATTGCATGCAACATTGACGAGCTTGAACAATGCGGCGACCGCTGCGCCAGCGGCGATCGAAGAGGGTCGCGCACTGCTCGCACGAGTGGATCAGTTGATTGCGAATGAGGAGTACGACATTCGTATCCTCATGCAGAGTCTGCGCCAGATGGCTGAAAATCTCGATGCGTTGTCGGAGCGATTGCGTCAGGACGCGCCGCAGGTGCTCTTCGGCGCGCCACCACCGCGCGTTGCTCCAGGCACACCGCTCTCTCGTTGAATGAAGTCTCGATTGTGTTACGACAGGAAATCACGCACATGAATCAGTCATCCATGCACCGCATCGCTTCATGGTCCTTTGTTGCTCTCGCGCTCGGCGCCCTCACTGGCTGTGGCACGTTCAATCGCCCGGCCACAGACCAAGCGCAGTATCTACTCGATGTGCCAGCGCCTGCGGTCGTCGCAGACGCGGCGCCGCAAGGGCGCGCCATTGCTGTGCGTCGTGTCACTGCTGTTGCGCCCTTTGATGGACTCGGCTTCGTGTACGCACAACACGATGGCACTTGGCGCACGGATAGTTACGCGGGTTGGATTGCATCGCCATCTTCGATGGTGACGAATTCGCTGGTCTCGTTCCTCTCGAGTTCCAAGAAGTTTCCGTTCGTGGGTGGACAGGGCGAGAACGCAGGCGCGCCTCTCGGGGTCTCTGTGGTGATCGAACGATTTTGCGCTGACTACACTAAAGACACTGGTGCACGCGCGGTGATTCAGTTGCGTTGGTATGTCACCCAACTTCAGGGTGAGAAAGACGGCCTGCTCGCGAGCGGCGTTGCACTTGGCGATGCGCCGATTGCGAGCGCGACGCCTAGCGCAGTTGCCGATGGATTCAATGCCGCGACTGCCCTCGCGTTTGGCGAGATTCTTGCGGGAATATCAGGCGTGTCAGCATCAAGTGCGAAAGAGTGAATCCTGTCAGAGTGCGCGCATACACTCACTACCGACCGTATGCATTCACCTTCTCGAATTGATTTGAAACAGAAAGCGCAGCCGCTGCCCATTGAGTTGGCAGCGCGCGCACTGTTGCACCAACTCGCGATGACTGCGCCACCTGCAGCGGGAAGTTTTATTCGACTCGAACACGAAGTGGAACATCTCGATCCATTCCGCGTGCTCGCGTCGATGCCGATTGGGAATCGTCGCTACTTCCGCACGAGATCTGGTGCAGTTGAAGTTGCAGGGGTCGGTAGTGTTTGCGACGCGAGCACGAATCTGCCCACGCAACTCGGTGGAAGCGCGGAGGCAGTGGTGTTCACCGCGGCGCCGTTTGATCCCGTGCGCGCGCGCGACAAAGTTTGGAATCCATTCATTGAGCAGCGTTCCGTGCTGCCTGTGCTTGAACTCCGGCGAACGGTGCAGGGCGATCGCGTGCGCGGTGTCCTTGCCGTACATGTCGTCGACATGGAGATTGCGCGCGCAAGTCTTGAGCTTCTCGCCGAAGAGACGCAGCCGAAGTGCAGCGTTGATCCAGCGTTTACGCGTGTGCCGGTGGAATCCGACGAGAGTGCGTGGACTCGCGCAGTGCGTCTCGGTCTGCAAGAGATTCGTCAAGGCAAACTTCGCAAGGTCGTGCTTGGTCGAACTGCGCGATACGTCGCGAACGCGGACATTGATCCGATGCAAGTCCTGCACCGATTGGCGCAAACAGAGCCGCGAAGCTTCAGATATCTCGTCGAGCCGCAGGCTGGTCGCGCGTTTGTCGGCGTGAGTCCTGAGCGGTTGTATTCGCGAGTTGGTCGCGGGCTGAAGAGTGAAGCACTTGCGGGCACGCGCCCGCGCGGCGTCGATGATGTTGCAGATCAACTCATGGGTGAAGCGTTGCTGTCGAGCGCGAAGGATCGACGCGAACACCAGTTCGTGGTGGATCGGATTCGTGAAGTGCTTGAACCGATGTCGGAGACGATGCGACTTGACGAGGAGCCGCGACTCTTGCGGCTCGGATACGTGCAGCATCTTCGTACGCGGATCAGTGTTGAATTGCGCGAAGGGTTTACGGATGACGCGCTGCTCGCTGCGCTCCATCCAACGCCCGCAGTCTCTGGCAGTCCAGTGGATGACGCGGCGGCTGCCATTCGCGCTCTTGAACCATTCGATCGTGGCTTGTTCGCTGGGCCAATCGGCGTGCAGACTGCGCATGCGGCGGAGTTCGCGGTCGGCATTCGAAGCGCACTCATTGACGGCGATTCATTGACAGCGTTCGCGGGTGCTGGCATTGTGGAAGGCTCCGATGCTGCCGAAGAGTGGCGAGAGACGGCGCACAAGTTGCTGATGTTCGAGCGGCTCGCGAGGCCAGCCTGATGTCGATCGGCAGTGCGCCCAACATCAATCTCGCATGGTCGATGCTCATCGCGGAAGAGTGCGCACGGCTCGGTGTTGCGCACGCTGTGGTGTGCCCAGGATCACGGAGCGCGCCACTCACAGTCGCGTTCGCGCGCCATCCCAAATTGACGGTGCATGTTGCGCATGATGAGCGTGGCGCTGCATTTCTTGCGCTCGGTATCGCGAAGCAATCGCGCATGCCTGCAGTGTTGATCGTGACGAGCGGCACAGCGGTTGCGAACACACTTCCAGCATTCGTCGAAGCGCGGATGTCACGCACGCCGCTCCTGTTGTTCGCAGCAGATCGACCGCCGGAACTCCTTGATTGCGGCGCGAATCAATCGATTGCACAAGCCCAGTTACTCAGCAGTGCAGCGCGATGGTCTGTTGCGATGCCGAGCCCATCGACGGAGATCGCAGCGGAGTATGTGCTTTCCACTGTCGATGAAGCATTCGCGCGCGCACGCGGCCATGCTGGCGCGCAGCCTGGTGGCGTCCATTTGAATTGCGCATTCCGTGAACCGCTCGCGCCCGAATCGAAGGCGTGGGATGCAGAATGGCTTCGGTCGATTGATCGATGGAGCAACGATGCGACACGCGCGCCGTGGCGACGCGCGACGAAAGCTGTGCCGACGGATGTGAAGATCGATGCGGGGATTCTCGTCGTTGGTCGAACATCACGCGCAGCGGCGCGAAGCCTTGCGTCGTGGCGCGGCACGATGCTTGCGGACATCACGAGTGGGCTCGCGGTCGAAGGAACCGCTGGTGCGGATCTTGTATTGCGTGCAGCGATGGCGGAGCACGCGCCGCGCGCGCTCGTGGACGCGCTCGCTGTCGACGCAATCGTATGTGTCGGCGACGGAGTTGTTTCGAAGCGACTCAACGCGTGGATCGCGGCGCAAGATTGCCCCATCGATATCTACGGTGTCGGAGATCCGCGGATGGATTCGTCGCATCGGGCGACCTCGGTGTACGCAGCTTCCTCGGTGTTCACTGCGACGACAACACTTGCGCCTCATGAAGGCTGGTCGCGTGCACTGCGCTGCGCGACTGCGGCTGCGTCGAACGCACTTCGCGCGGAGCATTCGTTTTGTGAACCAACTGCGATCGCTGAAGTGAGTGCCGCGTGCGCACAGAGCGAGAGCGGAACCATGTTTTACGGCTCAAGTATGCCGATCCGCGATGCAGATTTCTTCGCGATCCTTCCACCGAGCGCGTGGAGCGTGGGTTCCAATCGCGGCGCGAGTGGGATCGATGGATTGCTCGCAACAGCGGTGGGTCAGGCGCTTGCCTCGCAGAAGCCAGTGGTTGCATGTATCGGGGATGTCAGCGCACTTCACGACTTGAACAGCCTGCAACTCGCGTCGCAAGTGAAGACACCGTTGTTGATCGTCGTGCTCAACAACGACGGCGGTGGCATCTTTCGCTACTTGCCGATTGCTGCGCACACAGATGTCTTCGATCGATGCTTCACCACGCCGCACGGTCGCACCTTCGCGCCGATCGCAGCAGCATTCGGCATTCGCTGTGAAGTGCCACGCACACGCGAGGAAACTGCGCAGGCGGCGAGTCGCGCGTTGCAGCACGCGGGCGCGACGTTGATCGAAGTTCACTGCACAGCGGAGTCGAGCGAGTCGGTCCGTACCTCACTCGCCAAGGCATCGACGGCGGCGCTTCTTCGAGAGTTCAAGTAAACGCATGAAGCGTGTCGCATTGCTGCATGGATTTCTCGGTTCAACCGCTGATTGGGCGGACACACTCGCATGCCTTGCGCCATCGATTAGTTGTGATGTCGTGCCGCTCTCCGCACTTGATTGCAGCAGTGTGCAGAGCGCAGCGCTGAGTTTGCGCGATCGATTGCTGCGCGAGCCGTGCGATGCGGTGGTTGGTTACTCGCTCGGTGGCCGCATCGCGCTTGAACTTGCTGCAGTTGCGCCCGAATGTGCGCGAGAATTGTTGTTGTTGTCGACGCATCCTGGCATCACTGACGCCGCTGAACGCTTGGCACGCGCAGCAGAAGACGATCGCCGCGCACACGCCCTTGTTTCGCAAGGCATCGCATCGTTTGTTGACGAGTGGTATCGAACGCCGCTGTTCGCGTCCTTTCGCGCGCATCCATCGTTTGAGCATTGTCGCGCTCGACGCGAAAAGGGCGACGCTGCATTCTGGTCATCAGCGATCGCAGGATGTTCGCCTGGTCGAAGCGCGCCACGATGGGAGACGCTCGCGCAGCATGCGGCGAAATCGACGTTTGCGGCGGGCGCTGCAGACGATCGCTATGCTTCAACCGTGCGTCAAGCACAGGTGATGGCGCCTGCACTACGGACGCATCTTGTCGTGGGCGCTGGTCATGTCCTTCCGCTCGAAGCTCCCGCGGACTGCACGCGGATGATTGTATCCACGCTTGATTCACTGAGAAACCTTCCGTGACAACTCCCTCTACAACCCAACGCCCTTCGACACACACAGACGAGCGCATTCGACCGGCGCTTGATTGGAAATCTGTTCGCATCGCTGACACATTCACGGAAGTGCGCTATCACAAGTGCGAGGGCATCGCGAAGATCACAATTCATCGACCCGAAGTGCGAAATGCTTTCACGCCACGAACCGTCGAAGAGATGCGCGCTGCGTTGAAGGATGCGCGGGATGACGCGGCCATAGGCAGCATCATTCTCACGGGCGAAGGCGAACTCGCGTTCTGCGCAGGCGGCGATCAACGCATTCGTGGTCACGCAGGCTACAAGTCGGAGTCGGGCAGTGAGCTGCTCAACGTGCTCGAGTTTCAGCGAGAGATTCGCTCGTGCCACAAGCCGGTTGTCGCGATGGTTGCGGGATGGGCGATTGGTGGCGGCCATGTCTTGCACATGATGTGTGATCTCACGATTGCCGCAGAGAACGCGCGCTTTGGTCAAGTGGGTCCGAAGATGGGAAGTTTCGATGGTGGCTACGGCGCGAGTTACATGGCTCGCATCATTGGTCAGAAGCGCGCGCGCGAGATGTGGTTCTTATGTCGGAGTTACTCAGCGCGTGAAGCGCTCGACATGGGGCTCATCAACACAGTCGTCTCGGTCACTGAACTCGAAGAAGTTACTGTCGCGTGGTGTCGAGAGATGAACGCGAATTCGCCGACCGCCATTCGCGCACTCAAGGCCGCGCTCAATGCAGATTGCGATGGTCAAGCAGGGCTGCAAGAGCTCTCTGGTCTTGCGACGATGCTGTACTACATGTCTGATGAAGCGAAAGAAGGACGCGATGCGCAACTTGAGAAGCGTGCGCCGGACTTCCGAAAGTTTGCGCCGTAAATGAGTACCGTTTTTCACACCGCAAAGATCTGGCTGAGCGCCATGCGACCGAAGACGCTCGGTGCGTCGCTCGCGCCATGCTTGATTGGCACCGCGATGGCGTGGCGCGACGCGATGCCGATTCTTGGAATTGGCGTGGACGAGCAACCCGCGTTTCCGTGGAGCTTGGCTGTCGCTGCACTCGTGGGTGCCATGTTGCTGCAGATCCTGAGCAATTTCGCGAATGATTACTTCGACGCTGCGCGCGGCGCGGATGGACCGACGAGATTGGGTCCCACGCGCGCGGTCGCTTCGGGTCTCATCGCTCCAGCAGCGATGAAGGTTGCGATGCTCGTGACGCTGCTCCTCGCAGTAGTGCCCATCGCGTATCTCACTCGCATGCAGGGCGTTGAG
>Ga0209553_1001190_pt1 | contig 13152 bp, 8 predicted proteins | sample LauGreFBDMM110DN_2_FD_188217 | JGI IMG/M metagenome (GOLD analysis project Ga0209553, IMG submission 188217) | Freshwater lake microbial communities from Lake Michigan, USA - Fa13.BD.MM110.DN (SPAdes) (version 2) | ecosystem: Environmental > Aquatic > Freshwater > Lake | place: Lake Michigan, USA...
CCACCGCCAAGGCGCTCGCCCAGCTTGCCGCCGAAGCCGGCGTGCCGCTTGCCGAGCCGAAAAATTTCACCGAAACCGCCGGGCTGGGCGTGAAGGCGCACATCGACGGCACCGTCGTCCTCGTGGGCCGCGCGCAATGGCTCAAAGACAACGGCGCGACGGAAGATTTTTTCAAATCGGTGGACTTGAACGAGACCGAGGGGTTCAGCCTGATTTTTGTCGCGCGCAACGGCCAGTGCATCGGCTGGGTGGGTCTTCAAGATCAGACCCGTGCTGAAGCGCGCGAGGCGCTGGCCGAATTAAAACTCAACGGCGTCCGCCGCATCGCGATGGTCAGCGGTGACCGCACGCCGGTCGCGAAACGCGTGGCGGCCGAGATCGGCTGCGAGGAGGTCGTGGGCGATTGCCTGCCGCAGAACAAGGTGGAATTCGTCCGCTCGATGAAAACCAAGGGCTACCGCGTGGCCGTGGTCGGCGATGGCGTGAACGACGCACCCGCGCTCGCCGCCGGCGATCTCGGCATCGCGATGGGCGCGGCGGGCAGCGAAGTGGCGATCCACAGCGCGACGATTGCGCTGATGAACAATGATCTGCGCCGCCTGCCCTTTCTGGTGAAGCTCTCGCGCCAGACGCGCTCGGTGATCAACCAGAATTTTCTGCTCGGCATTCTTTTTGTCATCGGCGGCCTCACACTGGCGGCGATGAAATACATCAACCCCATCACGGCCGCCGTAATGCACGTCGCCGGCTCGCTGATCGTCGTCTTCAACAGTTTTCGCCTCGTCCGCCACGGCGAGGATTTAGAGCCGTATCAGCCCGCCGCACCGACTGAACCGGGCGAACACATTCACGGCCCCGGCTGCGGTCATGACCATCATCATGAAGACGGCCATGAGCATTCTCACGAACAGCCCATCGGTTTCAAACCAAAGACCGCATGAACATTGCGGAACTTTACCGCACCGATGCGCGCGAAACCGCTGGCCGCGCGGTTTCGAATCCCAACGGGATTCCATCACTCAGCCCAGGGTTGCGCGCCGGGCGCTACCCTGGGCCAACGTCCCAAACGCGACCCAACCCTGAAGGGGTTGCATCCCATCCGGGGACCACGCCCGCCTCGGGCGTTGCGGGACGCGCCCTCGCGGCCTGCGTTGCGCCTGAGAATGAACCGCGCGCTGAATATTCCCCGCGCGTTCGGTTCGACGCGAGGGCGCGTCAAACAGTATCCGGGGCGGCTGCGCTCCCCCTCGCTCAACGATGCAACCCCTTCAAGGTTGATGATTCATTTTCACACGCACCCAGGGCAGCTCGTTCCTCGCAACCTTGGGCTGGACGCGGCAATCCCTGGGATTGAAACGGAATTTGCGGCGATGAATGAATAATTATGACTGTACTAAATCCGCAATCCGTCCCGCAGGCGCGGGACAATCCGCCATCTCCAGAAGTCGTCATCGCCGTGCGCGGCCTGACCAAGGTCTTTAAGGATTTCTGGGGCCGTCCCAAGGCCCGCGCAGTGGACAATGTCGATTTTGAAGTCCGGCGCGGCGAAATTTTCGGGCTGCTCGGACCGAACGGCTCCGGCAAATCGACCACCATCAAGATGCTCCTCGGCCTGCTGCATCCGACCAAGGGGCACATCGAAGTTTTCGGACGTTCGCCGCGCCACGTCGCCACCAAGTCCCGCATCGGTTATCTGCCGGAGGAATCCTACCTCTACCGCTATCTCGATTCGCGGGAGACGCTCGATTTTTTCGGCAACCTCTTCAGCCTTTCCGGGGCCGAGCGAGAGAAGCGCTCCGAGCAACTGCTCGACATGGTCGGCCTCAGCCAGACCCGCACGCGCACTGTCGGCGAATTTTCCAAGGGCATGCAGCGCCGCATCGGTCTTGCCCAGGCGCTCATCAACGATCCCGATCTCGTCATCCTCGACGAACCGACCGCCGGCCTTGATCCCATCGGTTGCCGGGAGGTGAAGGACTTGATCATCGCGCTGGCCCGGCGCGGCAAGACGGTCATTCTCAGCAGCCATCTACTTTCCGACGTGGAGGACGTGTGCGATCGCGTGGTGATTTATTACGGCGGAAAAATCCAGGCGCAGGGCACGCTCCAGGAACTGCTCGCCAAGCCCGACGCCGTGCGCATCACCTCGCCAGTGCTGCCGCGCGAAACAATGGAGCACGTCCTCGAAATCATCCGCCGCGACGCCGCCGCGGACAAAATCCACATCGACACCCCCACGCAAAACTTGGAGAGCTACTTCCTCGAAGTCGTCGCCAAGGCCAAGCAGAGCGACGCCCAGACTTCCGGCGCGACCTCCGGCAGCAAAGTGGCAGCGTATCTGCAAGGCGACGCGGGGGCTGCGCCGTCGTCCGAAAAAGTTTTGGAACGCCTCACCTTGCCCACTGCCGCGAAGCCGGAGACGGTCAAGCCGGGGCCGGAAACCACGCCACCCGCCGACCAGATAAAACTCGAAGGCCTGACCAAGCCGGTGGAATCACCCCAGCCCGCCGCGCCCGCGCCGGAACCGGCGAAGCCGGCGGATTTGGGCAAGGCCAACGAGAAATTGAAAAACTTGCTTAACAAGCCTAAGTGAGAAACGCCCAATCTATGGAAGGACGGAGACATGTGGGTAGAAACAATGATTTCTCAGACCTGCTGGGAATTGCCGCACTGATTGTGGTAATTCTAAACACTCTGCTGGCGATTTTTTATTTCGTTTTCCAATTAATGGGAATTTGGCCATTCGGTGATTTGTCGGTTCGGCTATGGGAATTAGTCAACATTGTGTTCTGGATCTGCTGGCTCGTCGCACTTTACACTTTTTGCCCCCCATTTCGCGCAGTCATGTTTCTGACCTGGAAAGCCGCGTTCCGTTTCCGGCTGTTCTGGGTGCTGGCGGCCTTGCTCATGGGATCAGTCGTGGTGCTGCCGCTGCTGCTCAAGGACGACGGCACGGCGCGCGGGTTCACGCAGATATTGCTGACCTACACCTTGAGCGTCATCACCGGACTGCTCGGCCTCTCCACGCTCTGGCTCTCCTGCGGCACGCTCGCGCGCGACGTGGAGGAGGCGCAAATCCAGATGATCGTGGTGAAGCCGATCGCGCGCTGGCAGATCTGGCTGGGAAAATGGCTCGGCATCATGGCGCTCAACGCCACGCTGCTCGCGCTGACCGGCGGCTGCGTCTATGCGCTCCTGCAATGGCGCGCGCAAAAACTTCCGACCCAACCCGTCGATCAGCAGGCCATCCTCCGCAACGAAGTGCTGGTGGCCCGCGCGTCCTTGAAGGAAAAGATGCCCGACATCGAAGGCGACACCGACCGCGTCATGGCCACCCGCCTCAAGGATGCCACCGCCAACCCCGGCAACCTGAAATTCGTCCGCGAGCAGATTCGCGAGCAGGTGAAGTCCGTCCATCAAGTCGTCGCGCCCAATCACCTTCGCCGCTTTACCATCGACCTCGGCTGGCGCAAGGACTCCCTGCGCGACACGCCGCTCTTCGTCCGGTTGAGATTCAACGCCGCCAGCACGAACGCGCTCGGCACCTACCGCGTCGTCATCGAGGCCGGCCCGGTCGAGTCGCCCGCCCGCCGTTCGCGCACCGACTATTTTTCCGCCGACACTTTTCACGAGTTTGCCATTCCCCCAAACCTGTTCGACGAGTCGGGCGTGCTGACCATCGACGTGCAGAATCGCAGCGGCGTAGCGCTGCTCTTTCCGCTGGAGGACGGGATGGAAGTGCTCTATCGCGACGGCAGCTTCGGGCTGAATTTCGCGCGCGGGCTGGGAATTATTTTCTGCTGGCTGGCGTTGATGGCCTCGCTGGGTCTGGCCTCGGCGAGCTTCCTGTCGTTTCCGGTGGCGGCGTTTTTTTCCATGAGCCTGCTGATCGTCGGGCTTTCCACCGGCACGCTCTCCAGCGCGGTCGAGTCCGGGACGGTGATGGGCGTGAACGAGGAGACCGGCGTGGCCGGCAGCTCGGCGGTGGACCGTGTGCTGATTCCATTTTTCAAAGGCATCGTCGGCGTCTTCAAGCTCGTGCAAAGCTTCTCGCCCATTGACGCCTTGAGCACCGGGCGCAGCATCACCTGGGTGCAGCTTGGCCTGGCCTTCACACAAATCGTCCTGCTGCTCGGCGGCGTCATCTCGCTGGCCGGCATCATCATCTTCACGCGGCGCGAACTGGCCTCCGCCCAGACCAGCTCATGAACTTTACCCGCCACAAATTTTACAAGCCCGGCCTGCTCGCGCTGGCCCTCCTGCTGTTTGCCGGCGCGGGCCAGTTGCAGCATTCGCTCAACCGCGAGCGCGTGCAGATGGGCCTGGCCCCGCTGCCCAACGATCCCGCGATGCCGCCGATGCTCGCGCTGACCACGCAGGCGCTGGGCGGATTTCGCGGATTGATCGCCAACGCGCTCTGGATTCGCGCCAGCCAGTTGCAGGAGGAGGACAAGTATTTCGAGATGGTGCAGCTCGCTGACTGGATCACCAAGCTTGAGCCGCACTTCGTCCAGGTCTGGCTCGTCCAGTCCTGGAACATGACCTACAACATCTCCGTCAAGTTCAGCGATCCAGCCGACCGCTGGCGCTGGGTGCTGCGGGGCATCGAGCTGCTGCGCGACGACGGCCTGCGCTACAATCCCGACGAGGCGCTCATCTACCGCGAGCTGGCCTGGTTCTTCCAGCACAAGATGGGGCAAAATCTGGACGAGGCGCAGCTTTACTACAAAGGCGAGTGGGCCAGGGAAATGACCGCCGCGCTCGGTTCCGGCCGCCCGCAGTTCGACGACCTGATCAATCCGCAAACCGCCGAGGCAAAAATCCGCGCCGCGCACCTCCTGGAAAAGTACAAGATGGACGCGCGCAAGATGAAGACCCTAGACGACCGTTACGGCCCGCTCGACTGGCGGCTGCCGGAGGCGCACGCGATCTACTGGGCCAGCCTCGGCCTGGAAAAATCCAAGCCCGACCAGCTCATCACCCTGCGCCGCGTCATTTATCAGTCGATGCAGATGGCCTTCCAGCGCGGCCGGCTGGTGCTCAACCCCGACCCAAGAGTCCCGCCGCGCCTCGGTCCGAACCTAGAAATCGTCGGCAAGGCCAACGCCGCCTACGAGGAGATGATCGAGCAGGACGCGGAAAAGCGCGACGCCATCAAGAAGGCGCACCGCAATTTTTTGCGGGAAGCCTGCTACGTGCTTTACGTCAATGGCCGCAATGCCGAGGGCCAGCGCTGGCTGAAATACGTGCGCGAGAAATATCCCGACGCCGTTCCCGCCGACGTCACCCTGACCGACTACGTCATCGCGCGCGTCACCGAAGACACGGACAGCGGGAATTCCGCGCGCGTCACCTCTTTGATCCAGGGCTTCATCATCCAGTCCTATCTCCGGCTGATCGAGGATGAGGATGGCCTGTCCGCGGAATACGCCCTGCGCGCGCGCGAACTCTGGGAAGCCTACGGGCAGCGGATCAAATTTAATGTCCGCCTCATGCCGCCGCCGCTGGCCGAAATGAAGCCGGAAGTTTTGAAACAACTGCTGGACGAAAAATCCGGCCTTAGCCCGGAAGCGAGAGACCTCCTACGCAAGAAGCTCGGCCTGCCCGTGCCCGCGCCCGTGCCGCCCAAACCGTGACCGGCGGAATTGTGGGGCAAGCGTCCCGCCCCTGAACCGTTTCCGAGGTCACGGGCGAGACGCCCGTGAACACAGCCGGGACGGCTGCACCACTTGCTCACGCCGTCCGGCCCAGTTCCAACAACTGCGCCTCAACCCGCACCGGCACGCCGAGTTGCCCCGCCTGCTCGGGCTTCGAACCGGTCGCTGCACCGACCGTGGGCCGGTCATGTTGCCTGGAAAATCTAGCGCGGTCGAAACGGGAGCGGGCGGTGGAAGTGGAGCGGGTGAAGGGAATCGAACCCTCGTGGCCAGTTTGGAAGACTGGAGCTCTACCATTGAGCTACACCCGCAACGTCGCGACTTTAACGGCCGCGCTTGCGTTGTCAATTCGCGTCCGTGTATCCTGCGCGCATGAGTTCCTTGCTCCTCACCGGCGGGCGCGTCCTTGATCCTGCCAATCGTTTCGACACCGTCGCCGACGTGCTGATCGTCGATGGTAAAATTTCCACCGTTGGCGCGAACGCCGCGAAACAGGCGCCGCCCGGCACGCCCACGTTCAACGCGCAGGGCAAAGTCGTCTGCCCCGGCTTGATCGATCTGCACGTTCATCTCCGCGAGCCGGGCCAGTCTGCAAAGGAGACGATCAAGACCGGCACCGAGGCGGCGGCGCGCGGAGGGTTCACCTCCATCGCCTGCATGCCGAACACTTCCCCGGCCATCGACAACCCCGGCACGGTCGCGCTCATTCGCGAGAAGGCCGAGAAGGAGGGCGTGATCAACGTCTTCGTCACGGGCGCGATCACCAAGGGCATCGCCGGGGAGGAACTCGCGCCGATCGGTTCGCTCAAGCAGGCGGGCGTGGTGGCGATCACCGATGACGGTCATTGCATCCAGAACAACGAGCTGATGCGCCGCGCGCTCGAATACGCGAAGATGTTCGACCTTCCCGTGATGGATCATTGCCAGGATTACGCTCTGGTCAGCGACGGCGTGATGCACGAGGGCTACTGGAGCACGGCGCTCGGCCTGCGCGGCTGGCCGGCGGCGGGCGAGGACATGATCGTGGCGCGAAACATCCTGCTCGCAGAAATGACCGGCGCGCATGTCCACTGCCAGCACTTGAGCAGCGCGGGCGCGGTGGAATTACTGCGCGCGGCGAAAAAGCGTGGCGTGCCAATTTCCGGCGAAGCCTGTCCGCACCATTTCACGCTCACCGATTCGGCCATCGCGGGCAGCGAGGCGTTTTGGAAAGAGGACGGCAAGGGCGTTTTTGGTTTTGACGGAATGCAATCCGCGCCGCCGGTCTGGCCGAAGTACGACACGAATTTCAAAATGAATCCGCCGCTCCGCACCGCCGCCGATCGCGCCGCGATTCTCGACGGACTGGCCGACGGGACGATTGATGTATTGTGCAGCGACCATGCGCCGCACTGCGATTACGAGAAGGAAGTGGAGTTCGATTACGCGCCGTTCGGCATCACCGGCTTCGACGTGGAACTGCCGCTCTCGCTGATGCAGCTTTACCATGCGCAGCGGCTCCCGCTCGCCGACGTGATCGCGAAGTTCACCGTCGCGCCGGCGAAACTGCTGCGGATCGCCAAGGGCACATTGAGCGCGGGCGCGGATGGAGACGTGACGGTGTTCGATCCCGACGCCGAGTGGGTTTACGACCGGAACCAGACTGCGGGCAAATCGAAGAACAACCCGTTTCACGGCTGGCGGATGAAGGGCCGGGCAGTGGCCACGATTGTCGCCGGCAAAATCGTCTGGTCATCCTGAGGGGCCAGACGGGGTGGAGCGTCCGCAACTCAACGAAATCCCGCGCATGTTCAAACTCGTCCCACCCTTTGCTCCCGCCGGTGACCAGCCGCAGGCCATCGTGAAGCTCACGGAGGCCGTCCAGTCCGGCGTGAAACATCAGACACTGCTCGGCGTGACCGGCTCCGGCAAGACGTTCACCATCGCGAACGTGATTCAGAACACGAACCGCCCCACGCTGGTCCTCTCGCACAACAAGACGCTGGCCGCGCAGCTTTACGCCGAGTTCAAAAGCTTTTTCCCCCACAACGCCGTCGAGTATTTCGTCAGCTACTTCGATTACTACCAGCCCGAGGCCTACATTCCGCGCACCGACACGTTCATCGAGAAGGACTCGGCCGTGAACGAAGCCATCGAGCGGATGCGCCTTTCGACGATGAGCGCGCTCTTCGCGCGGCGCGACGTGATCGTGGTCGCGAGCGTCTCCTGCATTTACGGCATCGGCAGCCGGGATGATTACGAGGCGATGCTGATTCATCTGCACCTCGGGCAGGACATCAGCCGCGAACAATTTCTCCTGCGCCTCATCGACCTCCAATACAACCGCAACGACATCGAGTTTCAACGCGGCCAGTTCCGCGTGCGTGGTGACACCATCGAGCTGTCCCCGGCCTACACCGAGGACGGGCTGCGCCTCGAGTTCTTCGGCGATCAGATCGAGCGGATCACCCGCTTCGAGCCGCTGACCGGCGAGAAAATTGATACGCTCGAATCCGTCACCATTTTTCCCGGCAAACAATTCGTCACTCCGCCCGAAAAGATGAAGCGCGCCACCCTCGCCATCCGCGAGGAACTGACCGACCGCATCGCGTGGTTCGAGAAGGAGGGCAAGCTCATCGAGGCGCAGCGCATCAAGCAGCGGACGGAATACGATCTGGAAATGATGATCGAAATGGGCTTCTGCTCCGGCATTGAAAACTATTCGCGGCACATCGCGGGGCGTCCGCCCGGCTCGCGGCCCAGCACGCTGATTGATTTTTTTCCGAAAGACTCACTACTGGTCATCGACGAATCACACACGACCGTGCCACAGATCGGCGGCATGTACGCCGGCGACCGCTCGCGCAAAAGCGTGCTGGTCAACTACGGTTTCCGCCTGCCCAGCGCGCTCGACAACCGGCCGCTGAACTTCGAGGAATTCCAGGCGTCGCAGGGCCAGACGATTTACGTGAGCGCCACGCCGGGGCCGAAGGAACTCGAATGGTCGCTGGGCCGCGTTGCCGAATTGATCGTGCGTCCGACCGGACTGATCGATCCGAAAGTCACGCTCAAACCGCTCAAGGGCCAGATCGACGACCTCATCAACGAGGCGCGGCTGCGCGTGGAGAAAAAGGAGCGCGTGCTCGTGACCACGCTGACCAAGCGCACCGCCGAGGAGTTGACCGATTACCTGCGCGACGTCGGCATCAACGTCCGCTACCTGCACAGCGAGATCGACGCCATCGAGCGCGTGGAAATTTTGCGCGGACTGCGGCGCGGCGAATTCGACGTGCTCATCGGCATCAACCTGCTGCGCGAAGGTCTCGACCTGCCGGAAGTCTCGCTGGTGGCGATTCTCGACGCGGACAAGGAAGGCTTTCTGCGGAGCGCGACGAGCCTGATCCAGACGGCGGGCCGCGCCGCGCGCCATCTGCACGGCGAGGTCATTCTCTACGCCGACGTGAAGACGCAGAGCATCCAGAAATTTCTGGCCGTCTGCGAGTATCGCCGGGAAAAACAGACCGCCTACAACACGGCGCATAACATCACGCCGCGCAGCGTGACCCGCGCGATTGAAGAAAGCCTCTCCTCGCGCCATGAAAGCAGCGACAAGGCTGCCTCTCTGCTCAACGAAACAGCCGGCGACTTCGACGTGACCGAAACCATCCGCGAGCTGGAGGAGGAGATGTTGAGCGCCGCGAACGAACTGCAGTTTGAAAAGGCCGCCTTGCTGCGGGACCAGGTCCGCGAACTCAAGCGCGGGACCGGGGACGTGCCCTTGCAGCCGGTGAGTTATCGCAAAGGAAAGGGGGCAAGCGGCGTTGACCGAAGTCCTGCCCGCAGCCAATGTGAACCGTGATGAAAACTTTTTTACACCGATTTTCGGATTCGTTCTCGTCGCCAGCATAGCCTTCGGCTACTTCGGTTGGAATTTCACACATGCCTATTCGGAGGGATTCACCACAATCGTGACACAGGTTGCAATAGCCTTGGCCATCGTAGGCTTGATTATAGGAAGCATCGCACATCATCGCTGGAAAATGGCGTTCTTGGTCTCAGTCACGCCGTTGGTTGGAGTTACGGCATTGGCAGTGGGGGGAAGGAATCGAGCACAACTTTCGGCAGAATCTCCGGCAATACTCGGCGACTGCGTTTTGATGTTGGTCTTTAGCATCAGCTTCTTCGGCGCAGCCTGGCTTTCTTTCAAAATAAAGCCCGATCGGACATTGCAAGCCCAGCGATGGTTTTTCCGAAGCGAAGGAATCGCTCGTAATTTCAATTCCACGCCGGATCGTCCGGGCCCCCGGCGAGGGGGCGGGATGACCATCTTTTTCCTTGCGAAGGCCTGGCCACCATTCCATTAGTCCATGGGCCCTTTCCAAGGGCCGCTCCACCCCGGACCATCGCTGACGAACAATTTCCATTTACCAATCGCCGTTTGACACGCCTTCGCCTGCCGCCTATAAAAGGAGTCCGAAACGGTCAAACCAAAACAACTAAAGACTTATGCCCATCGCTGTCGGCTCCCAAGCTCCTGATTTCAAACTCAAATCCAAAACCGCCGCCGGCGTCTCGGAAATTTCGCTGAGCGCCCACCGTGGCCAGAAGAACACCGTCCTGCTGTTCTTCCCGCTCGCCTTCACCGGCGTCTGCACCACGGAGATGTGCGATGTCTCCGCCGGCCTCTCCCAGTATGCCGCGCTCAACGCCGAGGTCATCGCCATCAGCGTGGACAGCCCGTTCGCGCAGGAGGCCTGGGCGAACAAGGAAAAGATCACCCTCCCGCTGGCCAGCGACCTGAACAAAAAAACCGCCGCCGACTACGGCGTGCTGCTGCCCGATCTCGGCGGGTTCGGCTCGACCTCCGCGCGCGCGGCCTTCGTCATCGACAAGGCCGGCGTGGTGCAATACAGCGAGCAGACGCCGACGCCGAAGGATTTGCCGAACTTCAATGCAATCAAGGAAACGCTGGCGAAGTTGAAATAAATTTTACGGGTTGTCCAACTCACGAAGGCGGCCGGCAACGGCCGCCTTTTATTATCCGGTATCCGCACCCCGCGCTTGTCAGGGCGCGAATCCCCGCTACCCTGCCGCCATGAATGACAATCAGGCTCCCTTTGCCCGTGAAGATCCGTGGCGCATTTTCCGAATCATGGCGGAGTTCGTCGCTTCCTTCGAAGCTCTCTCGCAGACCGGCCCGGCCGTGACCATCTTCGGCTCCGCGCGCACCAAGCCCTCCGACCCGCATTACAAGCGCACGGAAAAGCTCGCGCGCGGTCTGGCCCGCCACCAACTCGCCGTCATCACCGGCGGCGGGCCGGGCATCATGGAAGCCGGAAACAAGGGCGCGTCCCGGGCCGGCGGCAAATCCGTCGGCCTGAACATCGAGCTGCCCTTCGAGCAAAAGGGCAACCATTACGCGAACGTTCCGGTGGACTTTCATTATTTCTTCACGCGCAAGGTCTGCTTCGTGAAATACAGCGCCGGCTTCGTGTTCATGCCGGGCGGCTTCGGCACGCTCGACGAGTTTTTTGAAGTGCTCACGCTCGTGCAGACCCAACGCATCCCGAAGTTCCCGCTCATCCTCATGGGCCGCGCCTTTTGGAAGGGTCTCCTGCAATGGCTCAAATCGCTCGAGCAGGGCGGGTTCATCAGCCCCGGCGACCTCGACCTCCTCACCGTGACCGACGACGTGGACGAGGCCATCGAGTGCATCCTAGAATATCAGCGGACCGTCGGCGTGCCGGCCTCGGTGCCCAAGGCCTTCGCCTGATCTGATGTACCGCCTCACGCGACTGCAGAACGGGCTGACCGTGGCCACCGCCGAGATGCCCCACATGGCCAGCATCAGCCTGGGCGTATGGGTCGGGGTCGGCGGCCGCCACGAGCCGGCCGGGCTGAACGGCGCCTCCCACTTCATCGAGCACATGCTTTTCAAAGGCACGGCGACACGCTCGGCGCGGGAAATTTCCCAGGCGGTCGAGGGCATCGGCGGCAACTCGAACGCCTTCACCGGCGAGGAAAACACCTGTTTTTATGCGAAGGCGCGCCACGACCGCCTGCCGGTTCTGCTCGACGTGCTCATGGACATGTTTTGCAACTCCCGCTTCGAGCGCACCGAGATCGACAAGGAGCGCGACGTCATCAAGGAGGAACTGGCCATGGTCCTCGACGAGTCGGATCAGCACGTTCAGGAACTGCTCAATGAAACCATCTGGCCGGATCATCCGCTCGGCCGCCCCCTCACCGGCACGGAAAAAAGTCTCGACGGTCTGGGCCGCGCGGCGCTGCTCAAATATCTTCGCGCCCACTACGTCGCCGGCAACACGCTCATCGTCGGCGCGGGCCGGCTCGGGCACGGCCAGTTGCTCAAGGCCGTCGCGCCCTACGCGCGGCGTCTAGGCCAGGGCCGCCGCCCCGCCTTTCTGCCGGCGAACGGCGCGCAGACCGCCCCGAAATTCAAACTGCACACCAGGGACACCGCGCAGACGCAGATCGCCCTCGGTTTCCGTGCCTGCTCGCGTCACGACGACCGCCGTTTCGCCCTGCGGCTGCTGAACGTGATGCTCGGCGAAAACACCAGCTCGCGGCTCTTCCAGGTGATCCGCGAGGACCACGGCCTAGCCTACTCAATCCACAGCTCGACCGCGTTGCTGGACGACACCGGCCTGCTGGCGGTCTCCGCCGGCCTCGACACCGGCAAGCTGCCGCAGTCGCTGCGGTTGATCATGCGCGAGTTGAAAAATTTCACGGAGCAGCCGCCCGGCGCGGCGGAACTGCGACGGGCGCGCGATTACCGCATCGGGCAGCTCGACCTCAGCCTGGAGAACACCGAGAACCAGATGATGTGGATCGGCGAACAGTTGCTCGGCTACGGAAAAGTTTTCTCACCGGCCGAAGTAAAACAAAAACTGGCCGAGGTGACCGCCGGACAGATTCGTGCCGTCGCCCGTGAGTTTTTCCGCCCGGAACGGATGAGCCTCGCGGTGGTGAGTCCCCTGAAATCCGGCGAGACCCTGAAGAAGCTCCTCCGGTTTTGATTTTGCGAACCGCAGATAAACGCGGATGAGGACTGGAAGCGCAGATCAGACGGCGCGGAGCCACCGTCAACATTTCGGTGTCAGCCCCGGAACGCCGACTTTAGTCGGCAGAAAGCAGCTCCGCCCAGCCGCGCAGGAATCTCCTGAAGCCCCACGGTGACCGCAAGTCGCTGACGGCTGAAGCCGGCGTTCCGCCCCCCTCCCGCGACCATCTGCGGTTTCGACTTCCCTCTCCGGGTTGATCTCGTTGACTCCCTTCCCGCCGCTTCGGTATGCTGCGCAGCCATGATTATCGCACCTTCGCTGCTGGCCGCGAATTTCGGCCGGTTCGCCTCGGAAGCCCAGCGCATCGCCCGCGCGGGCGGCGACTGGCTGCATCTCGACATCATGGACGGACATTTTGTCCCGAACATTTCCTTCGGCCCCGAGCTGGTGCGCGTGCTGCGTCCGCAGAGCAAGCTGGTCTTCGATGTCCA
>Ga0209553_1001191_pt1 | contig 13143 bp, 9 predicted proteins | sample LauGreFBDMM110DN_2_FD_188217 | JGI IMG/M metagenome (GOLD analysis project Ga0209553, IMG submission 188217) | Freshwater lake microbial communities from Lake Michigan, USA - Fa13.BD.MM110.DN (SPAdes) (version 2) | ecosystem: Environmental > Aquatic > Freshwater > Lake | place: Lake Michigan, USA...
TCTTCTTCACATTTTCAATCACATCTGGCCACAACCTTCGCAACCCTGCCACATCAATGGAATCGATCTGTGCTTTAGCTGGCGCAGAAGTTTCTTTCGTAGCTTTACTTACTTCACTCACAACTTCGGCTACAGCAACTTCCTTGACGGCCTTAGCTGGAGCATCACGCTTTGCTTCGGCTGTTGCCGGACTTACATAATCAGCTGGATCAATGGCTCGAGGCTGTGGCGCAATGCTTTCAACGCGTTCCAGGCGTTCGATGCGAGCGAGAAGTCCTGCTTCGCTGGCATCGCCCATAGGCAACAGGATGCGCCCGCAGATGAGTTCGAGAATCAGACGCGGCGCTGTTGCTCCACGCATTTGCGTAAGCCCTTCGGCTGCAATATCTGCGGCTCTTGAAAGGGAAGCTTGTCCGATGTTCTGTGCCTGCCCGCGCATACGTTCTAGTTGATCATCTGGAAGTTCACGCAAGATGCTGTTGGCATTTGTTGCATCTAGTGCGTCAACAATCATGAGATCGCGCAGACGTTCGAGTAAGTCTTGGGTGAAGCGACGTGGATCATGTCCTGATTCAATCACGCGATCTACTGTCTTAAATAGCGTTGCGCCATCGCGAGCAGCCACTGCATCCATCGCATCATCAAGGAGCGCGCCATCGGTAAATCCAAGAAGTTGAATAGCGATGTCATAGCTGACGCCATCTTTGCCAGCACCTGCAAGGAGTTGGCCAAGCACAGATAAGGCATCTCGAACAGAGCCACCGGATGCGCGAACCACAAGTGGCAGAACACCTTTAGCAACCTGCATACCTTCAGATTGGCAGATGCCTTCCAGGTGCGTAGTCAGAGTTCCTGGCGGTACTAATCTAAATGGATAGTGGTGAGTACGTGAGCGAATAGTTGAGATTAACTTCTCTGGCTCGGTTGTGGCAAAGATAAAAATAACGTGAGGAGGCGGTTCTTCCACAACCTTCAGTAGGGCATTTGAAGCACCTGGCCCAAGCTGATGGGCCTCATCAATAATATAAATCTTGTACTTACTTTGTACCGGTGCAAAGAATGCTTTATCGCGAAGATCGCGCGCATCATCGACTAAACCGTGTGTTGCCGCATCGAGTTCAATTACATCGATAGAACCAGGACCATTTGCCACTAGATCTTTACATGATTGGCAAAGGCCACATGGATTCGGTGTGGGTCCCTTTTCGCAGTTCAGTGAGCGCGCCATGATGCGAGCGCTGGAAGTTTTTCCGCAACCGCGAGGTCCGCTAAAGAGATATGCGTGATGGGTCTTTCCGGATTCCAGCGCGTTAGCTAAAGGAACAGTGACGTGTTCTTGCCCGATTACATCTGCAAATACAGAGGGGCGATACTTTCGATATAACGCTAACGACATCTTTTTCTACTCTCGTGAAGGTCGCAATTCAATTCACTTCTAATTGGCTGCGAGCCAGTTGTTTGGGACCTCCGGTGCACCCGTCAGAGCGTACCTACCCTTGCTGTATTCCTACCCTGGGGGAGTTCGACACGATGGCGTCGCACCGGAGATCTAGCCCAATCTTAAGTGTCAGAGCCCGCACTTGGACACCGATACCCTTAGCCGGTCGGATGCACTGGCTTCATTGAAGCAGGTGGGTATGACTCAGGAGGATTCGCATAGCGGCCGAGTGCGCACGCTTGGAAAGCGTGTATAGGGCAACCTATCGAGGGTTCAAATCCCTCATCCTCCGCTCAGAGGTGGGCCGGAAGTATTTGGCCCAGATTATGAAGCGATAGTAAAAACTGTTGGCAGCGTGAGATGTTTATTAGACATCAAGCTTGAATACCCGCACTCATCGCAGAGAACCATTGGTCCTTTTTCTGCATTCATAACAAGTTCGAGGTCTTGCGAACGACACAAGAAACACTCTGGTAGATCATTAATTTGTGACACAGCAACCCCTTCTTGAGCAAGTAATCGGCTGGGGAAGCAGTTCAATTCTCCGCGCAGCCACAGCGTTACTCATGCGCCTGAAGTGAATGTCCGGTAAATAATGGGCGAAGATTTACTTGATTGCCGCAATCTGACGATGTAGTTCATCGCGGACGTATTCAAGTTCTCGAACCACGTACTCGGTGATATCCCCAGTCTTAAGATGTTCTGGGAGTACATCCCATGTGTAGGTCTCAATCTCAAGGTGCGTTGACAGTGGAGTCCGAGCGTGAATGCGAAGAGCGTCGTCGATGCCAGAACGTGTGGTCTGGAACGGACCTAAATCCTGCAAGAAAACTGGAACGTGGAAATGTGTCCGCCATTCGCGTGGTCCAGGATCACTTTCCCAGGCAGCGATTGCATCTTCAAGGTTGAGGTAGCGGGTGATTACACCATTGCGAAGTTCAGTTGTTTGAGAGAGGTAGATAGTTCCGGTGTACTTCTTTAGCTCAGTCACGATTTCAGCATCAACATGATCTACGCGCAGTGCTGCAGCTTCTTGGAGTTTAAAAATTGGTATGCCAGCCTGTGAGAGTTGGTCGATATCGTCAGCAATGCTCTCAAAGGCAACTGACTGGTGACAAATATCTAGTACTACACCGAGGTAACGTCGAGTGGCCCCAAAAACTTCTGAGAGAGGTTCCCCTGAAAGCTTTGCAATTCTCTCTGCGGCAGCTAATGAGTAAATCTTCTCATTAAACCACTGCACAGTTTCCGGAATAGTTTCAAGAAAACAGTATGGTTCCGGCTCAACTGCGAGTTTAACTCGGCGTCCAGTTCTCTTCTCAAGATTCATGAGATGGGCGATTACCCGATAGATATTCTCATTGAAATTAGCCAGAAATTCTGGTGTGTTTGCTTTGGGGCGATATGCAAGTGGCGCTGTTTGAATAGTTGGTTCTACCGGCTGACTTGTTACCTCTGCCAAGATGTCGGCAATATGCATTGTGTATTTGGTGCGGGCTTCTGTCGTCCAGTCAGGTTCGTAGACTCGCTCCTTCACAATCTCGCCCTTAAAAGGGCCATATGGAAAGGCGTTGACTGTATAGACGTAGAGATTGTTATCTTCCAGGAATTTCTTTAGCCATATGCGCTCTTCCGGCTTTGCCAATAACTCTTCCACCGAGGCGTTTGCTAAACGAAGTGATACACCCATGGGTGCATCAGGGCTAAATCTTTTCTTTACCTCAGGCACAAATGTAACCAGAGAGTTTTTCATCTCCGGCCAGGTATCACCTGGATGAACGAGAGTGGAATACGTTAAATGTCCGTAACCATTTCCGAGATCCACCTCTACTTACCATTGCCAATATGATTGAAGGTGGAAGTGTTCAGATGTGACTGAGAATCACGAGTGGTATTTAAATAGCCGCCGGTTGTGAAGTAGCGCTGGCCCGCAACCAAGAGTTCTTCTGCCGGGAATTTCGTGATTATTTCACATCCTGTAGCAGTAACAACAATCTCTTCCTCGATACGGGCAGCGCCCCAGCCATCTTTCGCAGGCCAGTAAGTTTCGAGTGCAAAGACCATACCTTCTTCAAGGGTTTCTGGGTGCTCAAAGGAGATCATGCGACTAAATATTGGGCGCTCCCAAATGGATAGACCGACTCCATGGCCGTATTGAAGGGCAAATGCCGCCTCTTCATTGGCAAAGCCAAACTCTTCCGCTTTAGGCCAGACTGCGACGATATCTGCAGTTGTAGCACCAGGCTTAACCAGGGCAATTGCCTTATCCATGTACTCGCGACAGATTGTGTAAGCATCACGCTGAGCCGGTGATGCTGAACCAACGGCAAAGGTGCGGTAGTAACAGGTGCGATATCCGTTGTATGAATGGAGAATGTCGAAGAATGCTGGATCTCCAGGGCGAATGATGCGATCAGAGAAAACATGTGGGTGCGGTGAGCAACGCTCGCCAGAAATTGCGTTAACACCTTCTACCAGCTCAGAACCTAAATCGTAGAGAGTCTTTGCAACGAGTCCCACTGCTTCGTTCTCGCGAACTCCTGGACGTAGGAATGAGTACAAATCTTCATATGCCTTATCAACCATTGATGCAGCAGTGGTGAGCAAGGTAATTTCATCTACCGTTTTAATGCGACGAGCGGAAAGAAATATCTGTTGTCCGTCAACAACTTGGATTCCCTTAGCCTGAAGGGCAAAAAGAACAGGAGGTTCAACAATATCGACACCGAGAGGTTCTTTCTCTAAACCATAAATTTTTAGTACTTCATAGATCTTGTCAGCAACTTTCTCTGCTTGTCCAGCACTCGGTGGAATAGCTCCACGTAGTGTTGAAATTCCTGCGCGTGAACCCAAGAGTGGGCCGGCATCGTGATGGGGTGCGTGACCATTCGCACTTGCATCGGCATGAGCTTTATCTAGCCAAGTAGCTTGAAGTGTGTGGTGCTTTGCTGCTGAACCAAAGTCCCAGAGAATTGCTTCTCCGCCGCGAGGCAAGATCGAGAAACGAATCATCTTGTCGATGCCCCAGGTACCAATGTGGGTGGAGGTCATGTAGCGAATATTGTTGAAATCAAATGTGAGGAGCGCGCCTAAGCTGGAGCCATCTAGCTCAGCTTTAAGACGTGCTAGGCGCTGCGTACGTAAGCGTTCGTAATCAACTCGGTTCTCCCAATCGACTCCATTGGTTCCGTAAGTTGCGATAGCCATTGTTCACTCCTGTGGGCTCGTTCTGGCGCTGTTATCGCCAGATGTTCTCTCCTAGTTAACACCAGCAAAACAGGGGTGTCAAGGTTTTTTACAGACCCTTCTCGGGTCTTGGAGCCTTAATTCGGGTCAGGAATGGGCGATGTCACAGCCATGGACAAACCAGATTCCACGAAACTGCGTGCTGCCGGTATTTCTAAAACGATGCGGGATGGAGGAATCAAATCCCATGGAGTGACCGGCAGAGAGTTGCAGGACGAGATCGCCAATAGTCACTTCGAGCTCGCCCACAAGTGCGTATCCGTATTCAAAACCATTATGGAAAATCATTTCACCAGACTTATTTGTCTCTGCACCCGGTTCGTAGACAATTTCCATAAAGTTTACGGACTCTTCCGATGTTGCCGCAAGACGTTCCCATGTGACTCCGGAGTCCATTGTAATAGCACTGCGATTATTAGGATTTACCGCTGAAATTCGGGCTCTTGAGCTATCCCATGCATCTGTTGGACTATCAAAATTATTTCGATTAACATCAAGGTCATATGCTTTTGTAGGTGGTGCAACCGGATTGCCAGCACTCTCAAAGAGAACGTCAACCGGGACACTTAAAAGTTTCGCTAGCGCATAGAGAGTTGCAACAGATGGTTGAGATTTGCCATTTTCAATTTGGGAAACAAATGAAGGGGAGACATTAAGCTGGCGCGCAATCTCGCGAAGGGAGAGTCCAGTCTTCATCCGGATCTCTTTCAATCGAGGTCCTAGGTAGGCAATCGGGTCAGTCATAACCTTCTCTCCCAATAGATAGTCAGAGCAGACCGCCCCTTGTATGCCCGCGGAGTAGGTCCCTTGAAAGGCACCTACTAAGTATAAAAGTGTTTAGAGGGGCTGTACACCCCCCATTTCTGGGCGTATATTTCTCGGTAATCGTTTGCCAGCACTGAACAGGGGAAGATTTGATGAAAATGAACTACGTCCACCACGTGGGCTTGATATGCAGCGACCTCGATCGCTCAATCTATTTCTATCACGACATTCTTGGCTTCAAATTTCAAAATGAACCTACCGGTTGGTTTGAAGGACCAGAGTTGGAAAAAGGTGTGGGGGTCCCGGGAGCAAAGCTTCGTCAGGTCTCGCTGTGGGTTGATAAGACCACCACCTTTGAACTCATTGAATATGCAGATCGCGCAGATACCAACGGAAAGCCAGTACCCAATAACCATCTCGGTGCAGCTCATGTCTGTTTTAATGTAGACGATATTCACGCAACAAAGGCAGAGTTAGAATCTAAAGGCGTAAAGTTTTATACCGACGTCAATGTAGTTGATTCAGGTCCGCTAGCTGGTTGGCGTTGGTGCTACTTCAGCGATCCAGATGGATTGGCGCTGGAGCTCATTCAATGGGATTACTACGATAAAGAGCTACACGAAGCTGCGAGCCGGGAATATCTGAAAACCCGCCCTGCACTGAGCACTCTTAAGCCGCTCTTCCCAAAGTAAAAGTAATAGCTTATTAAAAAAGCCCCCAAGAAATTTGGGGGCTTTTTTAATGTTTAATTACGCTTCGATTATTTCTTGACTTTAACCAGGACTTTCATCTGATCACCCTTTGGGTCAATGAGCACATCAAATCCCTTGGTTACTACATCATCGATACCAATGACCGCAGAAATCATCTTTTCAATTGGGTACTTACCAGTTGCAGCAAGGCGAATAACGCGGGGCCAATCGGTGAGCAAGTAGCACCAGGAGCCGATGTAGGAAATATCTTTTTCAGATAACTTCATCGCATCAATAGTTGCAGGTTTTGTGTGTAAGCCGGTTTGAACAATTCTTCCACTGCGACGCACACTGTTCATGCAACCCGTGAGTCCACCAGTACTACCTGATGCTTCCACAGCCATATCAACGCCACGACCCTCAGTGAGCTCAGCAATTGTGGCAGCAAATGAATCATCCATCGGATTAAGAACTGGACCTAAATCTAGAGCCTTTGCAAAAGCTGCTCGGTGTGGGTTTGGCTCCGCAATAATGACTTGTGATGCTCCAATTGCATTGGCATAGAGCGCTGAAAGTGCGCCAATCGGACCTGCGCCAGTAACAAGAATGATGTCACCACCGGTAACGCCTGCTCGATCCACACCATAAGCTGCAACGGCAGCTGGTTCTACTAATGCGCCGGCTTGATCGGAGATTGAATCGGGAAGTTTGGCAACTTGGTACTCCTTAAGGATTGCAATTTCCCCAAGACCACCAGTAGGTGCCGAAAGCCCTGTGCAAGCAAAGAGTTCACAGAGATGGCCGCGACCAGTACGACAAGGAATGCATCGACCACAGACAATTGCCGGCATGATGGCTACGCGGTCTCCTACTTTGACATCGCGAACATTTTTTCCGATTTCAATAACTCGCGCTGAGAACTCATGTCCAAGAATTTGTGGGTTTGTTACACCAGTGAGTGGGTGTGGCTTTGTAGGAGTTACGATTGCGCCAACAACATACTCGTGCAGATCTGTTCCACAAATACCACAGTAAAGAACCTCTACCGCTACTTCATCTGCAAGCGGAGCTCCTGGGGCGGCAACTTCTTCAATCCGAATATCTTTCTGTCCATGAAAACGTGCTGCCTTCATTTCTTTCCTCCGGATCGAGTGACTGTGTATGAAATTGCTGCAAAAACAATAAGTAACCCTTGGAAGAGGTATTGATAACTTTGAGTGAGATCGAGAATAACGCATGCATTAAGAACTTGAATCATGAGAACTGAACCAAGCAAGCTTCCAATGAATGAACCGCGGCCACCAAGAAGACTGGTGCCACCCAGAACAACTGCGGTGATGGATTGAAGAGTGTAAGAAGTGCCTTGCGCAGGATCTCCCAGACCAATTAACCCCATAATGATGACTGCGCCCAGGCCAGCGAAAACAGCTGAGGCGATATATGCACCAATAATGGTGCGATTGATATTTACACCTAGCCGGCGTGCAGATTCTTCATCCGAGCCCGAGGCACGCAAACGCACTCCCCAGTTGGTTCGACGCAATAGAACTTCAAAAACGATTGCTGCAATCACCAGAATAATAAATGTGTAGGGAACTGGACCAATTTGTAAGAGCAGGAACTCAGTAAAGGTGGCATTGAAATAGCCCCCTGGGGATGGGCGGAGCAGGAAGCCGATTCCGATGAGTGCGATATAGACCGTCAGAGTTCCGGCAACGGGAGTGAACTTTGCGAAGCGAATAAGGGCTCCGTTGATTACTCCAATAAGTACTGCAAAGACAAATATAAGAACAAATCCAAGGATGATGATGAAGAGAGATTTCTTATCATTAATAAAGAAGGAGCCAATGACCAGTAAGACACCGGATGCCGGCCCAACAGAGAGGTCGATACCTCCTGTCATTAAAACTATGGTCTGGCCTAATGCGATAAAACCCAGACCGGTTGCTAAACCAAGAACAGCGTTGATGTTGTAAGAGCCAAAATACATATCATTCTTTGAATAAATGAACATCGCAAGAAGTGCAATCATCGCCATCAGTACTGACGGAGGTAAAAAGTCAGAGCGAAGAACTCTACGTCGGCGAAGTTGTTTTTCGGTAACAAGATTCTCTTCTGCAGTTTTTAGCTTGGTAGAACTAATTGCCGCGGCGACCATCTTGGTCTCGGTGATGTCACTGCCTTCTAAAGTGCTGACAATGTGCCCTCGGGACATGACATAAACTCGATCGCAAAGGCCTTCCAACTCTTTGGTATCGGATGAGTTAACAATAACTGGAATGCCACCTTCGGCCGTCTGACGAAGGATTTTATAAATTTCTGCACGAGCACCAACATCGACGCCCTGAGTAGGCTCATCAGCGATAATCAAAATCGGGTTAGAGAGAAGGGATCTGGACATAACAATCTTCTGCTGATTGCCACCAGAAAGTGCTGATACATCAGCATCCATAGATGGTGCTTTTACGTCAATGGACTTCAGGGAGGCGTGAACACTACTTGTCTCTTTCTTGCGACTGACAAAGATTCCAGAAGTTAACCTATCGAGCGCATTCACCGCTGCATTTTCGCGGACTGAAAGAGTCATCATTAAGCCCTCACCGTGACGATCTGAGGGCAAATATGCAGCCTTATTGAGCAGTTGCTTGGCCGCTGTGGGCTCTCCATTGATTTCGATAGTTCCAGAGAACTTATCTAGGCCAGCGATAGCACGAAGAAGTTGACTCTGGCCGTTACCGACGACTCCAGAAATTCCAACAATCTCACCTTTATTCGCAGTCAGAGATACGTTTTGGAACTCAGGACCAGAAATATTATCAACTTTGAAAAATTGTTTATCACCGCTGAGCCCACCGTGCTTGGGAGGGAAAGTGGATTCAAGTTCTCGCCCAACAATCAGGGTCATGATTTCATCATCAGAGATATCAGCTATCGCTTTAACTCCACGCCATTTTCCATCGCGAAGAACGGTAACTCGGTCTGCAAGCTCACGGACTTCAGCTAAACGGTGGGTGATGTAAACAACGGATGTACCGGATGCGGCAATCTTCTTAACGCGCTCAAAGAGAATTTCAACTGACTCTTGCCCCAAAGGCGCTGTGGGTTCATCGAGAATAAGAACTTTAGGATTGACAGCAAATGCCTTTGCCAGGTCAAGTAGGTGTTGCTGGGCAATAGATAGATTTTCAACGCGGTCCTTGATACTTACTGTAAATCCAAAATCATCCAACATTTTGCGCATAGTGGCAGCCGGTGAACCCTCTGCTAGGAGGAATTTTTCGGGAACAGAAATTTTGATATTTTCTTCAATAGAAAGATCTGGCAGTACCGCCGGATGCTGGTGAACAATAGCCAGGCCGAGTTCGGTTGCTTGATGCGGGGAGAGAGAGGCTATAACTTGACCGTTAATTTCAATGGTCCCTGAATCTGGCTGGAGTGTTCCTGAAGCCACATTCATCAGAGTGGACTTACCGGCGCCGTTTTCCCCGAGAAGTGCATGTATCTCTCCAGCACGGACTTCCAATGAGACATCTTGCAGTGCGGTAACACTGGCAAAACTCTTCGAAATATTCGAAAGGATCAAGGGAGAGCGTGACATTTATGCACCTTTTTTCTTCTGGTTACTGCATCTTATTAAGAAGGAATCAGATTGGCTACTTTGCGTAGCCAATCTGATTCCTTTTCCTCACTTACATTACTTCTTAGTCAGCTTAGTTGGTCTTCAACTTCGCTTGGAGATCGCCTGACATTTTTGCAGAAAGGTAAACATCTCCTGGGAGATCCTTACGGCAAGTAACTGGTGATGGAGTTCCTGAGACTGAATCTTCAAACAAGTTTGAAGGGTAAATCTTAGCCTTTGGAGTCTTTCCACCAGTTGCAAGAGCGACTGCCCACTGTGTTGCAAGGCGTGAGTGATCGTTCTGTGTTGCGACAGTCATCAACTTGAAGTCAGGTTGAGTTGCCTTGTTATCTTCGTAGAAGCAAGCAAGTACGTTTCCGTCTGAAGTTGCAATTGCAGGAACCTTCCAACCCGACTTAGCTGCAGCATCAAGAGCTGAAACCAGTGATGGGCCGAAGTCAGATGTAATTGCGTCGATCTTTGGATACTTAGCAATTGCAGCTGTCAAAACTTCTTGAGTCTTTGCTGGATCCCAACCTGTTGGCTCGAATGGAGCTGTTCCAATGAACTTCCACTTTCCGGAAGTTCCAAGAACTGCTTCAAGACCCTTTGATTCGTCTCCTCCTTGGCTGTTACCAGCTGGACCAGAGATACGAAGGATGTTTCCACCGTCTGGAAGATTCTTCTTGATCCAATTTCCCCATTGCTTACCTGAGTTAACGAAGTCAGAACCAACCCACATTGTGTAATCCTTGCCAGCAGTTCCGCCAGCCCATACTCGGTAAGGGATTGTTACAACGCCAGCTTTGTAAGCTGAACGTAGAGCAGGAAGCATTGCTTCGCCGGCATCTGGGAATACAACTAGAGCCTTAACGCCCTTTGCAACCATTCCCTTAATGTCAGAGATTGATTTGTCTGTCTTGCCTTGTCCATCTGCGTAGTAAAGCTTTGTCACGCTTGGACATTGCTTGATTTCTTCACGAACTGCAGCGGTTGTTACTAGTCGCCATGAGTTTCCACCGAAACCATCGGTGAAGCCCATTGTGATCTTCTTAGGTCCGCACCATGAAGGGACTGCTGCGTTAGCTGATGAAACAGCTACAACGCTTGTTGATGCCGCGAGTGCAACAATTGCGAATGCGCTCACAGCTAGAGTGGCTCGAGATTTTAAGCGTATCAAGTGATTTCCTTTCCTAGATGTGCGGCATCCGTTGACGCACTTTCGACGTTCTTGCGAGGTCGAAACTTAAGTTAGATAGGTTGCAGTTCCCTATCTTCTTTCTTGAATGAGAAATTCACAGATTTCCAATTCACTGCATAGAGGGCAATTCCAAGCATGAGAGCAAGGGAGATAACAATCGTGCGCACTCCATATGGAACTCCCAAAGAAAGTACAAACATATCGAGTTGCTTTAAAAAGAGTGCTCCGAGGGCAGATGCGGCAGGAAAGCCTCGGCCGCCAAGGAGAGAGGTTCCACCGAGTACCACAATGGCTACAGAAGGTAGAACGTAGTCATCGCCCTGATAGGCAGTTGGCTGAGATATAACTCCCCCGAGAATTACGCCTGCAGTGCAGTAGAGAAGTTGCGCACACACGTATGCACCAATTTGATAACGAACAACCTTAAGGCCAGTTGCATATGCCGCGCGTGGATTAGCACCGACAGCTTCAAATCGTCGTCCGAAAACTGTGCGCTTTAACAAAATAGTGACAATTATTGTGGCGATAATTCCGAAATAAACTGAATGGGGTAATCCCAAAATCTTGTCATTGGTAAAATTTGAGAGACGATCAGTAGTACGACGTGGACTGCCACCAGAAAGAGCCATCATCACTCCATATAACAAGGCGTTAACTCCAAGAGTTGCCACGATGGAATTAAGTTTTGTTTTCGTGATGAGAAATCCATTTATAAGGCCGGTGATTATTGCTGCTACAAAAGCTGCAGCGACTGCCGGAATCAGACGGTCATCATTGCGATCTGGTCCCCAGGTAACAATGACAACTGTTAGGGAGACCGCACCTGCAACCGAGAGATCAATTCCACCTTGTTGAACAACAAGGGTTTGCCCTAGACCTATAATTGCTAGACAAGCTGCGAAGGGAAGCATTCCAAGCTGCGCAATTTTGCTCACGCTAGTGGGAGCGAGCAGAGCGCTGGCAATATAAAGAAGAATCGTTGCGCCAAGTACGGTCTTCATTCCGCGCGAAACCTGCAAGCGTGCTGAACGCTTCAATTCACGGACTGGCGGAGTACTCATGGGCACCTTTTGGCTCTATGTGTAGTGTGACTGTACATAGGGATAGGGGCGTTAACAAGGGCATTCTTATAACGTTTACATCAAGATTGGCGGATATAGCTAAAGAGAGCAGCCATATCCTGGGTGTCAAAACCCGCCCTTTGAGCCTGGGCATAGAGCTCGCGCACGGCTGTGGCCGATATCAGAGGGGTTTTTGATGCCTGGCCAAGATCCAGGATGAGGCCCATATCTTTCATCACGGTATCGATCCTCATCGCCACTGGGGCGCTTGGATCGAGGAAGGCTGCTCGCTTGTACTTAACAAATGGGGCGGCAATGACGCTCTCTTCTAAGACGTCATAGGCAGCACTTGCCTCTATTCCGTTGGCAGTGGCCAGGGCAAGGCCTTCACTCACCGCAGCGTTTAAGGAGTGAACAATGAGATTGACCGCCAACTTCATTGCTTGGCCAGATCCGGCCACGCCAAGGAAAGCTGTCTTCTTTGCAAAGGCTGCAAAAATTGGTTCAACTTTTTTCACATCAGATTCTTTGCCGCTGGCCATCACAAGTAATTGATGCGCGGCAATAGTTGCAACACTGCCTGATACCGGTGCATCAACAAATGCAATTGCCTTCAGTGCTAAAGCCTGATCAAGTGCCTTGGCGCTGTCGACTCCGCTAGTTCCCATATCAATAACTATGAGATTGCTTTTAACACCAGTCAAAGTTTGAGGATCATCGAGTAGCACTGATTGAGTAACTTGGCCATTAGTGAATAAACACATTGCAAAATCTGCCATGACTAAAGCGTCATGAGCGGTGTTGTGAGACTGAGTGCTTCCTTGAGAAAGTGAAGCTAGAAGTTTATCAGCAACGCTTTTATTTCTATTCCATAAATGAACGCTATGCCCAGCAGCGACCAGCTCTTTTGCCATGGCAGCGCCCATCTTGCCGACACCTAAGATTGCAACGTGTGATTTGTTAGACATTTTGTGGGGTCACCAAAATCTTGCCATTTGCTTTTCCGCTAATAAGCAATTCAAATGCCTCGTTCGCCTTTTCAAGTGAAAAAGTGCGGTCAGTGAGTAACTTGGCAACTGTTCCTGATGCCAGCAGAGACAAAGCCTCTGGCATATCTTCAT
>Ga0209553_1001192_pt1 | contig 13142 bp, 9 predicted proteins | sample LauGreFBDMM110DN_2_FD_188217 | JGI IMG/M metagenome (GOLD analysis project Ga0209553, IMG submission 188217) | Freshwater lake microbial communities from Lake Michigan, USA - Fa13.BD.MM110.DN (SPAdes) (version 2) | ecosystem: Environmental > Aquatic > Freshwater > Lake | place: Lake Michigan, USA...
TTCGACTTCGCCGCCGAACTCACGCACGAGCGATTCAATCACAGCGTGCACGAGGTCTTCAGGGGCAGATGCACCTGCGGTCAGCAAGACGGTGTCGACGCCGATGAACCATTCGGATTGAAGTTCGCTCGCATCATCAATCAGACGCGCTGGCGTGCCATCAATCTCCGCGATCTCAGTCAGGCGCAACGAATTGGAACTGTTGCGGCTGCCGACGACGAGTACGAGTTGCGCTTGCGGCGCGATGGCGCGCACAGCAGTTTGTCGATTCGTCGTCGCGTAGCAGATGTCGCTCGACGGCGGTTCTTTAATTTCCGGAAACGCCTCCTTCAGCGCGCGAATCACCGTCGCAGCGTCATCAATCGAGAGCGTCGTCTGCGTGAGATAAATAAGCTTCGTAGGATCGACGATGACGAGGTGAGGAATGTCCGCTGGAGTCTCGACCACTTGAATCGAGTCGGGCGCTTCGCCGCGTGTCCCCACAACTTCTTGGTGCGTGCGATGACCGATGAGCAAGATCTGCCAGCCGCGCTTCGCAAACCGAATCGCTTCAGCATGCACTTTGGTGACCAGTGGACAAGTCGCATCAATTGCGAGCAGTTGTTTCGCTCGTGCTTGCGCCCGAACTTCGGGACTCACGCCGTGAGCGGAGAACACGACGATTGCGCCTTCAGGCACATCCGCGATGGATTCGATGAACTGCACGCCGCGGTTTCGGAAGCGCTCCACAACGTGTCGGTTGTGCACGATTTCGTGGTAGACATAGATCGCTTCGCCTGGGCAACTCGTGAGTAACTCATCGACGACATTGATCGCCATGTAAACGCCGGCACAGAAGCCGCGAGGATTGGCGAGCAGGATCTTCATCGGAGGGGTATGCATCATAGGCTACTCTTGCGCCTTCCGACATTGCATTGATGTTGCTCCATGAACGCGCACGCCACACCGATTCACGATCCAACTGCGCTGCACGCATGGGTCGTTGCACTCGCGCATGAGCTCGGTTTCGCGCTTGTGGGAGTGACTGCGCCAGCGGAGAGTTCGCGCGGGGCTGCACTTCGCGCATGGCTCGATGCGGGCAAGCATGGCGAGATGACATGGATGGCAGAGACTGTGGAAGAGCGCTGCGATCCACGGCGATTGCTGCCGTCGGTTGCGAGCATCATCTGTGTTGCGGATCGCTATCACGATGGTTCGCGCGACTGCGAGCAGATCGCGCAAGAACCAAGTGAAGTGCGTGGTCGCATCGCTCGGTATGCGCGTTCAAAGGACTATCACAATCTCGTGCGTGATCGCATTCACAAATTGCGGCACGCGATGCAGAAGCGATTTCCTGATGCGAGCTTTCGCCTCACGGGTGACATTCAGCCGCTCATGGAACGCGATGTACACCAAGCCGCGTTCAACGGGCAGATCGGCAAGAACACATTGATGCTCGTGCCTGGTGAGGGCTCGTGGTTCGTGCTCGGTGAGTTGCACACCTCACTCGTCATCACACCGAGCACGCGTCCGCCCGCATGGAATCGCGATGACCCCTGTGGAAGTTGCACGCGATGCATCGATGCATGTTCCACGGGCGCGATCACGCCGTTTTCGGTGGATGCGAGCAAGTGCATCGCGTATCTCACGATCGAACAGCGAGGAACCATTGGTCCGGAGTTCTTCGGCGCGATGAATGGCTGGATCTTCGGATGCGATGACTGCCAAACCGTCTGTCCGCACTGTCAGCCGAAGAAGCGGCGCGCGGTGGATGAGCGGATGGGGAGCGTCGCAGCTCGCTACGAAGAGCGACTCAACAGCGTGCCACTGCTTGAACTTCTCGGTTGGAGCGAGGAAGACCGTGCGAGACTGATCATGTCGAGTGCGCTCAAGCGTGCAACGCTTGCGATGATGAAGCGCAACGCAGTGGTGTTGCTCGCGGAGCATGCGGCCAAGCATGCAGCAACATGTGAAGCCATTGAAGCACGATTGCGTTCACTTCAACTGGATAGCACAGAGGATGAGGTTGTTCGAGAGCAATGCGCGATCGCGATCGCGTGGCTCGCGAGTCAGCGCGCATGAATCAGCGATTACGGCCGAGTGGATCTTCCAACGCGCCTTGATAGACGGCGATGACCGGCATGCCAACGGCTGCGAAGAACAACGCCGCTGGGAAGAGCAGGAGGACGCTACCGAGGCAACCCATGAGCACCGTTCGCTTGCGTTGGACGAGCATCGTGATGCCGCAGGCAAGGGCGGGAAGCGCCGAGAGTGAGCAGAGAAATGGATGCTCGATGACGAACATGCTGAGCGCAGGAATCTCCACATCCCACTGCATGATCTTTGACTTGAGCACAGGCACGAAGAGAATGAATCCAGTCATCACGAGCAGCGAGGTCGCTGTGAGCGACACGCCCTTCGCGATCGAGAGGCATCCGCCAGCGTGCTTGAGTGTCTCGTTGTTGAGCAAGCGTGTTTAGCCCTCGTCCCTGTCGCGGCGTCCGCGGCCTCCACCAGGCATTCCAGCGCTCATCGCCTCCTCGAGCGCTGGTCCAACATCAGCTGCATCTGTGATCTCGCCGCTCTCAACCTTCGCGGTCACTGATGCGATTGCCTTCTTGAGCATCGGCATCACCATTGCGAATCCGGCCTTCATCATCGGAGCCATTTGCTCCATCTGCGCCAAGTCCGCGCCGCTGGCTTCGAGCGTGGCGTTGAAGTCGACGAACCAACCAGTTGCCGTTTTCACGATCGGCATCGAAGTGGTGCCGCTTGTGAGCGTTCCGGTGTCGCCGGAAATATCACCAACGCTGACATCACCCGTTCCGCCTGAAGTGATGCCTGGCATTCCCATCCCTGCACCAATGTCGCCAAGCGCAGAGAGTGCTTCAGGACCGAACTTCGCTGCAACAGCCTTTCGTAGCGGAATCATTTCCTTCATCATCGGACCCATCACGCTCAGCATCGCCTTGCCGCCTGCGCTTGATGCAGTAAAGCACCTCATGGGATCCGCAGCAGGATCAAGGCGTGCAGCATTCATTGCAGCGGCAAGTGCTTCAGGTGTGGGGAAGCCAGTCGTCGCGGATGCAGTTGCGCCCGAGCTCGCGCTCGCGCTCAGCGTTCGCTTCACTGGCGCAACGATTGCAACTTCGACTGGTGCTGGTGGGGTGAAGAGTTTCTCGACATCAAGCGCGTCAGCGTTCTTCTTCGCATCATTGAACCACTTCTTTGTGGCGGTGGCGCGTGCATCTTCGCCGAGCATCTGCGTGGCATCGACACCAGCGGTGATCTGCTCACGCATGGCGGTGAGTCGCTCCGTCGCGCTTGCCTTGAGCGCATCGAGCGACGCGGCGTACTTCGCTTCTCCGCCGAAGAGGGGACCAGAGTTCGCAAGGACTGCGTAGACGCGAGCTTGCTCAGTCATGCCGCGAAGTGCGGACATCGCCAACTGCGCGCGCTCCACATGCACTTCAAGTTGAAGCGCGTCGCCCGCACTTCCGCGCGCGAGTCCGCTGCACTTATCGAGTGCTTCGGTTGCTGCGGCGTACGCATCAGCGAGCGGACCTGCGCGTTCGGCATCAATTCGCTGCGTCGTCTCAACGGCGCGATCGTGCAGTTGATTCGCGAGGTTGCGCGCGAGCTTCGATTGATCGCTCAACACACCTTTGAGTTGATTCAATTGATCAAGTTCTGACTCTGCTGCGGCATTGACCGAGCTCGCAGTTTCTCCACTGAGTGCTGCGAACTGTGCCGTGGGTGCCGTGGCGTCAAACTGCGCAACGATGTCGGACATCGAAACTTTCAACGCGGATGCTTCAGCAGTTAGTCGCGCAGATTCTTCCACGAAGGGAAGACCGGTTGCTGGTCCTGCTTGGCGCGCCTTGAGCAGGAGCACTGCGGACTCTGTCTCAAGCTGCGCAATGTTGGCGTTCATCGCCTGGATCTGTCGTTCAAGCGCAGCGAGTGGAGCCGCGATTGCTGCTACACCAGAGCGAGCGATCTGCGCGATCTGCTGCGAACGATCACGAAGTGTTGTTGCACTCGCTTGCGTGTTCGAGAGATCGACGTTGTCGTAACTTGATGCGATGCCGTCGAGCGATGCTGCACCGTTTGCGAGCGCAACGGCGAGTGCTCGCGCGGTGCTCTCATCCTGTTCGAAGCGGATCGCGCGCGCCAGTTCTGCGGAAGCAACCTTCCGAAAGAGACTCGCTGCGAGGGTTTGCGCTGCTTCGGTCTGTCCTGCGGTTGCGCCGTTCAGCCCACTCACTTCGTTAGCGAGTTGCTTGAGTGTTGAGAGGGAAGTTGCGTCTGCTTCCGCGCTGAACGCATCATTCGCTGAAGCAGCTGCCTCTGCGAGAGCGTTGAAGCGTGCGTCGAACGCGCGAGCGCTCGCGATGGTCGGATCGCCGCAACCAGTCAGAAGGGTCGCGCCGCTGATGAAGCCGACAGCAAGAACCGCGGACATGGAATGGCGAAGGGAGGATGAGTTCAGCATGGGAAATGGGTTTCTACGCGACAAAAACCGTCCGCTCGAAGCGCGGAAATGAGAAGGTTGAGAGTGTACAAGAGAGTTGGGTTCGAGAACCTGAGCCCCACCCACGCGCTCGCGTCCTACCGATCGTTCCCGCCACTACCGACAGCCTTGGTTTCTCGCAGCCGAGGGGGCTCGTACTCAATTGGATACACAGGGCGAGGCATTCGCATGTCACGCGCCCAGAGCAAGAAGTCTTCGGCAAGCGCGCGTCGACCAGGTGTGAACACTGGCTCCCATCCGCGAACGGTGGGGTGCGGAAGGCGAGCTTCAGTCCGTGGAAGTGCCATCTGATAGAGCAGACTCATCGATGGTTCATCAAAGTCGATGAGCGGTCGTCCATCAAGCGTTGTGCGTTCGAGAACCAGAAGATTCGTGTAGCGCACTCTGACGCTCTTCCAATCACGCGTGTGAAGGATGAATCGTCCTGCATCCACGCCACCATGGCAACGGCTCGTCGCGCAGTTGTTGATGAGCCACGCGTTGTGGATCTTCGTGCGGAACACGTTGAGCGAACTCGGTTCCGTTTGCACATCGATGCGCGGATAGAGCTCTCGCGCCTTCAACGCGAAAAGCAACTTCACGACCTCGATCGGTTCTTTCGTAAACCATGCGGCGCGCGCTTCGCTCGAACTCGGCACGAGCGCATCGGTCGCGTACTTCTCAAAGATCGTGCGGATGAGTGAGTCATCCACTTCGACCTTTGGTGGATGCTCGAGATCCATCTCATACACGCGAATCAGATTGACTTCATCAGCCGTGAGAATGCGACCCTTCAGTTGCTCTGCAGCGCGATCGCGAGGGCCTTTGGATTCGGGTGTTTCTGCGTCATCTTCGGAAGTTGCATCTTCGTCGTCCAACCGCGCGGCAGCGTTTGCGATGACGACGAGTTGCGCTTTTACTTCTTTGAGGAGTTGTTTTGCCTCGAAATTGTCAGTCGCTTCGAGAAGCGAGAGCAATTCCGCGTGGCACTCCTCGTACATCTTTCGCTCGTAGAGCCATGAACACAGCGACAAGCGCGCGGAGTATTGATCCGGCTCGATGGACTCTTTCGCGCGTTGATAGAGTTCTTCGTCGGTTGGAATCGCGAGTGTGCGCATGATCAGTTCGCGCTTGTAGGTCGTAGAAATTCCACCGATCTCAATCGTGAGCGATTCGAATCCGTCATCGAGAAGCAGTCCGACTTGGCGTCGACCATCACGGAACTCGACTTCAACGCGCGTGCGCTTCGGTTCATCCAGCAGCGGGACAACTTCGAAGATTCGCGCTTTTAAAATCGTGCGCATGCGACCCGATGGTTCCTTCAGCACAAGTTCTAGCGGAGTTTGCGAGACGACCGTGCCGCCAAACTCACTGAAGCGATCGACGATCACATAGACGCGCGCGCCGTTGACTGCGAGCGGCACATCGAAGACTGGAGGAGGCGTGGGTGCGATTGGCGGATCGGTCGGCGGCGGCGTTGCCGTGGGCGTTTCAGTCGCTGGTGGCGGCGTCGTTGCCTGCGCGAGTGCAAGAGAAGTCACGAAGAGCGCAGTTGCTGCGAAAGCGACTGCGAAAGACGAGTGGGGCGAGGGGTTCGGCAAGGAGTTCACCGCGACGGAGCGCATTCGTTGGATTGTGGCGATCTTCGCCTGCATATGCAACGCGTGATGCGCGAGGATTTGGTAGCGTCCGCAAGACACTCGCACTCCACAAACCTTTGAGGGTACTCACATGCTTCTCGGCGTCATGGCAGCACTGTTTAACGGTCGCAAATTCGAAGATGTGCTCGAGTATTGTCGAGAAATCGGGCTTGAGGCGATCGAACTGCCCGTTGGCGGTTACCCGGGCAAAGGGTTTTTCGATCCCGCAAAGGTGCTCGCGAGCAAGAAGGAACAGGATCGAATCAAGGGAATGTTGAAGGATGCGGGTCTCGTGCTGTCAGGACTTGCCGTGCACGGCAATCCTGTGCACCCCGACAAAAAGCTCGCGGGCACACATCACCGCGACTTCGCGAACGCCATCAAACTCGCGCCCGCATTGGGCACAGACATCGTCATCACGTTCAGCGGATGCCCCGGAGGTTCGAAGACCGACAAGCAGCCGAACTGGGTGACCTGTGCGTGGCCCAACGAATATCGCGACGTGCTCGACTATCAATGGAACAAAGTGCTCATTCCATATTGGAGCGCGCAAGCACGACTCGCAAGTGCGCACGGTGTAAGAGTCGCATGGGAAGCGCATCCTGGTTTCTGTGTCTACAACCCCGACACCATCATTCGATTGAGCGAAGCATCGATGAAAGCATCAGGCTTGAAAGGCAAGCCAGTCCTCGGCGCGAATCTCGATCCAAGTCATTTCTTCTGGCAGGGCATCGATCCAGTGGAAGCAGCACGAGTACTCGGTGAAGCAGGACTCCTCTACTACGTGCACGCGAAAGACACCGAACTCGCAACACACGAAGGCAAAGTCAACGGCTACCTCGACGCGCGCCCTTACGGCGATCTCAACAAACGCGCCTGGACCTTCCGAACCTGCGGCTACGGCCACGGCCACGAATTCTGGAAACCCTTCGTCTCCATGCTCCGCCGCCACGGCTACGACCACGTCCTCTCGATCGAACACGAAGACCCACTCATGAGCGTGGAAGAAGGCCTCGAACGCGCAGTGTTCTTCCTACAAGAAGCAATCATCAGCGAACAACCCGGCCAACCTTGGTGGCATTAATTTGAGCGTTCGCTGATTGACTACGCGCGATTTGGCTCACTTTCGTATGACTCGCCGGCATAGCCGCCTTGGCCAGATCAACTAATACCTGCGCGGGCGCCGCCTCTTTCGAGGAGTTGGGCGACGCGTTCTTTGTCGGCGAGGGTGGAGGCTCTTACCTTTGCGACGACTTCTCGGTTTTGGAGGTCGCTCTTCATGTAGCGGAGGGCGAGGTCGGCCACTTCATTGGCTGCGAGACCGTCGAAGAAGTCCATGCCTTCGCGGTAGGCGATGGAGCTTGCGAGTCGGTTCGCGATGATCCAGGTTTGGTAGGACTGTGGCAGTGATTTCCACACGCGATCGCCTGCGAATTCGAAGAGGATGCGGGGGAGGTGATCGCGGATCATTTGGTTCGCGAGTTCGCGATCTGCCGCGCTCCACTTCGGAACGCCCGCCGCGATTGCTGAAGCGGTCGTGTTGATGACCTTCGACAACTCCACTGAAATCTTCGGGAGCGAGAGGCTTGGGTACGCCTTTGCAGAGCGCATCAAAAACTCGCCTTCAACGCGTGCAAGTTCGCGCAGCCGTTCGATCACTTGCGCAACGTACGTGTCCTTGATGGCGAGGAATTCGTCATCGGAGAGAATCATGCACGCGCTAATCTCGTAACTCGAGCAGATGACGCCGCACTTATTTGCGGACGAATCCTTGATGATCGTTGCACCACGCGCGGAGAGTTCTTCGCGTGCTCCAGGGGTGAGGAAGAGATTCGCGCCTTCGCTGATGACGGTCGCACTCGGCTTCCCATCAGCAGTGAGAAACTCTTGCCAGTTGCCTTCGTGAATGGTGGCGGGGCGACCGCCGCCTGGAATGAAGGCATCGGTCACGAGGCGATTGTGCAGCGAGTTGCGAATACGCGCGCCGTCTGGTGCATCCACAGGTGTGATGCGACCCTTCGGCGACAACTTCTTCACATCAAAGTTCGCGATCGGAAGTGCATCATGGAAGAGCCGAATCAGTTCCGCGTGATCGAGCCCCTCAGGGTCTTCGCCCGAACCAGAACCATCGGCAACACCGACAATCACAGCGTTTTTGCCGTAATCGCGATCGAGGATGTTCATCATGTTTCCCGCAACATCGCCATCGGGCCCGCCCGTGATCTTCACGGTGAAGCGCTGCTTCTTCGGATCAATGCCGCGTGCTTTGAGCGCGATTTCGAGGAAGACATTCACGCCTTCGCTCGTCACGCCGTACACCTTGTGATTGATACCCGCGCCAGGCTTCGAACTCATGAACGCGGTGGGCATGACATAGCCGCGTTGACGCGCGCGCTCCACGATCCACTCGATGTGCGCTGGAGTGATGTTCTCATCCGGTCCGAGGTAGATCAGCTCTTCCTTGCCGAAGCGATCGACGACGAGCGGTTTCACTTCGGGGGTTTGCACGATGAGATCGAGAATCGAATCGACGAACGCTTTCACGCAGCGATCGATGGTCGCGTGGGGCTCGAGCAGAATCGCTGCTTTCGCGCCGCCTTCTGGAATGTCCTTGTTCTTGAGCTGTTGCGCCCACGAGAGTCCGTAGACCTCGTCGAACAAGCGTTCGCTCTCGCGTGCGTGCTGCGCAAGGCTCGACGTACGAATGACACGCAAGCCGCCGCGCGCGATGTCTTGGAAGCGATTGTGGAATCCATCAAACTCGCGGCCATGCACGAAGAACGTCGCGTAGGGCTTTTCTGGACGCTCACTATTGGCGAGGTAGCTTGGATCGATGCGCAAGCAAAGTGCGAATCGATTCGGAAGGAAGAAGTTCGTGCGATACGTCGCATCCACACCCTCGAGCATTTTCGTCAATGCGAGCCGATGATTCTCACTCGGCTGACGCACGATGTCGCATTCAATCGTTGCGCGCGCGATGGCGTACGCAGCGTCGGAGAGCGGCTTGGATGGTTCGAAGCGCGCGACGAAGAGCCGCACGATGTCGAGTGATACGCCGAGCGATTCTTCCGCGAACCCGAGGATGCGCTCGCGTGTCCACAAGAATCGATTCTGTGGACACAGCACTTGTTGCGCGAGATGGCAGAGTCCAACAAGGACTTCCGCTTCGTGGGTTGCAACTGTGGGATGTCGATCACTCAGCGCAAGCGCGCGAATATCGATCCACTTAATGCGTCGAAGATCGCGCAGAATCGTCGCCCAGAGCGGCGAATCTTTCTGAATCGCGCAACCATCAGGGCCACCAACGACAAAGCCGACGAAGGTGACCGAATCACCCTTGCCGTCGCGAACAATGTCGAGATATGCACGGTGAATCGAGACTCTGTGACGCGCAAGGATGCGCGCAGATCGCTCAAGCATCGTTCGCGTTCGTGCGTTTTCAACCACGATCACGATGCGACTCATCGTCGGATGCGACTCGGTTTCCAACTCCACGACGGTGCCATCGCTACCAGACACAATATTGAAAAGATTCCAATGCGCAGCAACACGCAGCGGCGTGCAGGTCAACACATACTCTGCGGAACAACCCGCGAAGTAGTTCGAGATCTGATCAGGTGTCCAATCGAGTTTGTGTTCCTTGGCGTATCGAATCGTCTCGGTGAGCTTCGCAGACTGCCGTTCATCGCGACTATCAAACGGCTCTGGTTCGCCGAACACAAACGTATCGAGCACAAGGCTCCCATCAAGCGACGAATGAATCTTCGCAGCGCGCAGCGATTGATCGAGTGGCAGTTGCGCGACGAGTTCCGCGAGCACGCCCGGTTGGTTCGTACTCTTGATGAGTGTGAGTTGACGGCCGTCTTCACTCTTCAGGGTGAGATCGATAGGTCGACCTGATGCCTTCGCCGCGATGATCGCACGCAGATGCGCGAGTTGGTTCGCGCGATCCGTGTCTTGGAAATACATCGGCGGCATCTGAGAAATGAACCACGGTCCGACGCTCTCTGCTGTCGTACGAAAACTCGAAACGAGTTCTTCGACGATGGCCGATGCATCCATTGCGTGTGTTGTGCTGCGCGTTCCGAGTTCACTGGTCATATGCTGTGGAGCCACTTGCTACCCTTTGAGGATTGGGTGAGAGGGAAGCGGACATTGTCATGCGAGCGATCATTCTCGGCAACTTCGATGGAGTCCACCTAGGACATCAGGCGCTGCTCAAGGCGGCAGGAATTGCTGTTCATTCGGCAGCGGATCGTGCTCGGGATGGATCTCGCGTGGATGTTTGGACCTTTGATCCGCCGCCGAGATCGGTACTTTCGCCTGATTTCAAGGTCGAAAGGCTGCAACGCGTCAAGGATCGGGTTCGCCAACTTCATCTGATGGGTGCGACGGGCGTTGAGGTGATTAGGCCGACGGTAGAGCTTCTCGGACGTAGTGCTGCAGATTTTATCACTCAACTTCATGGCGACCGAGGCTTCGATTTTATTGTCGAAGGGCCAGATTTCCGTTTTGGCAAGGGTCGAGAGGGCTCGATGGAGCTGCTGCGAACGCTTGGAGGGAAGCTTGGTTTCGAGGTCGTCGAGGTTCCTGCAGTGTCCGTTCAACTTTCGAATGGCACTACGGTTCAGGCGCGCTCTGGAGCGATTCGCGAACTTCTTCATCAAGGGAATGTCGGCGATGCGGGCAGAATTCTTGGTCGCCCATTCTCGATGCGCGCGCAAGTCGTTCGTGGCGAGCAGCGGGGACGGACGATCGGATGGCCGACCGCGAACCTCGATGCAGAGGAATTCGCTCAACATCAACTCCTGATTCCCCTCGATGGCGTGTACGCAGGCTTTGGTCGATTGAGCCGAGCAATCGGTGAGGTTGAAGCTGCGAGTGCAGTCATCGCAGCGATTTCTGTTGGAACGAAGCCGACATTCGGGGGCACGGCAACAACCGTCGAAGCAACATTGCTCGCGCCAGACGGTCGCCCTCTCGAAATCGAACTCGATACATACGGTTGGACACTCGAACTCGAATTCCGCGAGTGGATCCGTCCGCAGGTACGCTTTCCCTCCCTTGAGGCCTTGCTCGCGCAGATGGAGCTCGACCGTGCAAGGATCGTTGAGCTTGCGACGCACTTCATCGAAGTGAATCCAACGGCGATGTCCGCGGAGTGATTCCATGACGACCATCGCGCAAGACGAAGCATCTTTTCGCTACCAATCCAATTGCAGTCTGCGCGATGTCGCGAGTCGATTGCGAAGTGCGCAACGCGTGCTCGTGACAACGCACTCGAAGCCCGATGGCGACGCGCTTGGTTCGGTGCTGGCGGTATTGCGGATGTGCCGTGCGATTGCGATTCATGCAGAAGGTTGGATCGTCGGTCCCTTCGAAGAAAACCTGCTCGAACTTTCCGGGAGCGATGCGATTGTGCGCGTCGATCCGAAATCACCACATTTACCCGATGATTCGTTTGACCTCGTCATCGTTGTGGACACAGGCGCGTGGTCGCAAGTGGAAGTTCTCGCGCCTTGGCTTCGCGAGCGTCACGCGAACATCGTCAATCTCGATCACCACGCGCGCGGCGATGCGATCGCGAGTACTCGTGTGGTTGATGTGACATGCGGCTCGTGCACCGCGCTACTCGTGCGACTTGCTGACGAACTCGCTGTGGACCTCGCGTTTGGTGCGGACAGCGAAGGTCGATACTCGGTCGCCGAAGCGCTCTACATCGGACTCGCAACCGACACAGGTTGGTTCCGCCACGCGAATGCGCGTGCGAGTGAGTTTGCACTCGCGGCGCGTTTCTTGCATGCAGGAGTGAAGAAGGACGATCTCTACGCGCGGCTTGAGCAGTGCCATCGCCTTGAACGCGTGCTGCTAGAAAGTCGCGCGCTTGCGAGTTTGCGCACGCTCGCGAATGGCACGGTCACGTTGATGAGTTTGTCAAAAACAGACTTCGACGAAACGCACGGCTTGCCCGAAGAACTCGCTGGCGTTGTGAATCTCCCAATGATGGCCGCTCGAATACGCGCGAGCGTGTTGCTTGTCGAGCAAGACGGCGTGATCAAAGTAAGTTTCCGATCGAAGCCATCTGTTGCAGGCGGAAACTTCCTCGACGTGAATCAAATCGCCGCAACATTCGGCGGCGGCGGTCACGTGCATGCCGCAGGCGCGCGAATCAAAGGCACGCTCGCAGAAGCAGCGCAGCAGATTGATGCGGCATTCGCGCCAGATCGCGCGTAGCGGTTGCGTTGTCGTTCGATCAATCGAGTTTGTAGCCAAGTTTCTTGATTGCGGCTTCGATTGAGGGGCGCAGCGTTGGTGCAGCTTCGATGTCTGCTTCGCTCTTTTCGAGTGACACGGCGCAACTCTTGACGCCTTCGATCTGCATCACCTTGTCGGTGATCGCATCGACGCAGCCTTCGCAGTGCATGCCTTTCACGGGGATCTTCATCGCGATTGGTGCGACTTGCGTTTCGCCGCATGCGACGAGTGTGAGCGCGAGCAAGAGTGTGAGTGGTCGCGTGATGCGGCGCAGCGTGTGCATGATGTGAAGCCTAGGCGATCACTGGAGCGGGCGCGTATTCGCCACGCAGCACGCGCGCGCTGTCGGCACCCATCCAGTTGGAGAGCAGCGCGGCGTAGACCGAACGGAAGTCGCATCCAAACTTGAGGTCGCCTTGATCGAGGTCGGTGAGCGATGGATGGTTCCCGACAACGCCTGGTTTCGCATTCGTTCCAATCACAAACACAGGCGCGGCAGTGCCGTGATCGGTGCCGTTGGACGCATTCTGTTTTACGCGTCGACCGAATTCGCTGAACACCATGCTCATCACGCGGCCCTCATTTCCCTGCGCTTTCAGGTCATTTTGGAACGCGCGCACCGCATCACCGAGTTGGCGCATGAGGTTTCCGTGCGAGCCTGGTTGTCCTCCGTGCGTGTCGAAGCCGCCGAGCGATGCGTAGTACACGCGCGTCTTCATGCCGTCACGAATCATCGCGCCGATGATGCGTAACTG
>Ga0209553_1001194_pt1 | contig 13139 bp, 13 predicted proteins | sample LauGreFBDMM110DN_2_FD_188217 | JGI IMG/M metagenome (GOLD analysis project Ga0209553, IMG submission 188217) | Freshwater lake microbial communities from Lake Michigan, USA - Fa13.BD.MM110.DN (SPAdes) (version 2) | ecosystem: Environmental > Aquatic > Freshwater > Lake | place: Lake Michigan...
CTCGCGCTACGGCGCTTTTTCGCCGACCGGTGCCATAGTTATAATTTGCGCTCATATGTTAATTTCTGACCTCGAGTTGTCGCGGTTGTTGTGCCGCGTGGGGATGGGTAGAGCCAGCATAAACCTTTAATTTTTTGAGCATTGCATAACCCAGTGGACCTTTAGGTAACATCCCCTTAACCGCTTTTTCTAAGGGTCGGCCAGGAAAGCGTGCATGCATCTTGGTAAAGTTGGTCTGGTAAATGCCGCCTGGGTAGCCGCTGTGCCGGTAATAAATCTTGTCTTCCGCCTTATTGCCGGTTACTCGCAGCTTGTCGACATTGACCACTACAATAAAATCACCGGTATCCACATGCGGAGTGAATATAGGCTTATGTTTGCCGCGTAAACGGTGTGCGATATCGGCTGCGAGTCGACCCAACACCTTGTCTGTTGCGTCTATTACGAACCAGTCGTGTACTACTTCGTGCGATTTAGCTGAAAAGGTTTTCACAAAGCCTGCCTTGCATGTTCAAAGAAAGCCGCAAATTCTATGTCAGACGGGGACGAATGTCAAATATCCCCGTCTTTTTAGACGGTGTACTCAGAGCTGCGATCATAGTCAATGATAGCACTCATCAATAAATCACCCGGACATTCTCTGTCTGGAAATGCACTGCCAGCGATTGTAGTAAGCCATCTTGCAGATTTACTTGCCATGCATCGCCAAGTTCAAGTTCGCATACTGCACCTTGGTTACGGTAGATCACTGTTACTGGGCAATAGTTACGTTTTTCGCTAAAGTTTGTATTGGGACCGCTGGGATTGCTATTTATACGATAAGGCGCGAGCAGTTCTCTAAGTTTGCCGGCGTTTGATAGGCCATTACAGTTGAGTTTCATACTTTTAGCGTGGCGTGAGCGAGCGTCAGCCAAATTATATAATTTATCGGCGATAATGCGGAGTGTACCTCCACTCTCTTCATCGCCCCCTTTAGTGTTTATCTTGGCCTCTGCTAGCAGCAGCTGGTCCTCCTTGAGTGAATTTTTGAGAGCGTCAAAGAGCTCGCTATATACGACCATCTCGACCCGTGCATTACCATCATCAAGTACGATTATTCCCATCTTTCCTCGTCGGGTCATCTGTGTTCGGATGGCGTAAATAATACCTGCTAGAAGCTGAGGCTCCCGCTGGGGATTTAACTGGTCGAGCCGGGTGTGAACGAAATTTTTTAGTTCATCTGCATAGGCGTGAAACGGGTGGCCACTTAAATAGAATCCCAACGCCAGTTTTTCATTTTGTAGCATCTCCTTCTTTGGCCATTGTGGCACATCAATCAATTGGGGTTGCTCTGTTGCCACATCACCCTCGCCAAATAGACTCACTTGGGTGGCAGCGCGGCTGACCTGTTCGGCAGACTCGAGTGCGATGCCAACTGATGCCAATAGGCTGGCGCGATGGGTGTTGATGGAATCAAATGCGCCGGCACGGATGAGCGATTCCAATACGCGTCGGTTAACAATACGTTTGTCTACCCGCCGGCAGAAATCGAATAGATTGGTATAGGGGCCTTCCCGGTCCCGCGCCCCAATGATGGATATCATTGCTGATTCGCCTGTTCCCTTTATTGCACCTAAACCATAGCGTATGGTTTTATTATTCATAGGTACGAACCGATAGCCAGACGAGTTAATATCAGGCGGCAGAATGGTGAGGCCATTGCTAATGCCGTCCTCAAAGAATGAATGTACTTTGTCGGTGTCATCCATATCAGCCGACAGGGTGGCGGCCATGAATTCTGCCGGATAATGTGACTTAAGGTAAGCAGTTTGAAATGCAATTAGGGCGTAAGCCGCTGCATGTGACTTGTTAAAACCGTAGCCAGCAAACTTTTCCATTAGACCAAAGAGCTCTGCTGCTTTTTGGTTAGACAGGCCGTTGTTAATTGCGCCAGCAACGAAGATATTCCGTTGTTGAGCCATCTCCTCGACTTTTTTCTTACCCATTGCACGTCTCAGCAGATCTGCGCTGCCTAGGCTATAGCCGCCAATTACCTGGGCAATTTGCATTACTTGTTCCTGGTAGACCATCACGCCATAAGTGGGGCCGAGTATGGGTTGCAAGCGCGGGTCAAGATACTCCACCCGTTTGCCATGTTTACGTTCTGTAAATTCAGGGATCAAATCCATTGGTCCCGGGCGATATAGGGCAACCAGGGCGATGATATCTTCGAAGCAGTCTGGCCTCGTCTTCTGCAGCAGATCTTTCATACCACGTGATTCAAATTGGAATACCCCCACGGCATTGCCCTGTCGTAACAGAGCATAAGTAGCTGGATCATCCAGAGGAAGTTTTTCCAAGTGGAAAATTTCAGAATCTTTAGTCTTGATCTGAGCTGCGCCTTGATCGTCAATTGTATTAGTGGAATCAGTTTTCTTATTTCTCTCTTCCGTGCCCAGTTGTCTGATGTACCTGACGGTCCAGTCCAGTATGGTCAGGGTTCTTAACCCAAGAAAATCAAACTTTACTAATCCAATCCTCTCCACGTCATCCTTGTCTAGCTGGCTTACGGCTGAATTACCCGATTCCGCGCAGTAGACCGGGCAGAAGTCCGTGATCTTTCCCGGCGCGATCAGTACTCCGCCAGCGTGGGTTCCGACATTGCGGGCAATTCCTTCCAGCCGTTGAGCGAGTTCTAGCAGGTCACGCACACCCTCTTCCTGCTGAGCGCGCTGATTTAATTGGGGTTCTATGTCGCGCGCCTTTTTTAAGGTCATGCCAAGTTCAAATGGAATTAGTTTCGCTAACTGATCGACAAAGTTGTAAGGCAGGTCTAGCACTCGTCCAACATCACGTATGACAGCTTTTGCCGCCATGGTGCCGAAAGTGATGATCTGCGAAACACTCTCAGATCCGTACTTCTGCTTCACATATTCGATCACATGTTCACGCCCGTCTTGGCAGAAGTCGATATCAAAGTCTGGCATGGATACCCGCTCAGGATTGAGAAAGCGTTCAAATAGCAAGTTATAGCGGAGTGGGTCAAGATCAGTAATGCCGAGAGAGTATGCGACCAGAGATCCTGCGCCAGAACCTCGCCCCGGGCCTACCGGAACTCCGTTGTGTTTGGCCCAATTAATGAAATCGGCGACTATTAAGAAGTATCCGGCGAATCCCATCTGAATGATTGTGGACACCTCAAAGTCAAGTCGCGTACGGTATTTTGGTAACTGTGTATTACGCATATCAGCATCAGGAAAGAGGGTATGCATACGCTCTTCCAGGTTAGTCAATGCCTGATCGTGAAGATACTGTTCCAGGCTTTCATTGTGGGGGGTGGGGAATAGTGGCAGATGATTAACACCTAGCTCCAATATTAAGTTGCAGCGCTTGGCGATTTCTACGCTGTTGGCAAGTGCCGCAGGAATATCGGCGAATAGCTCCGACATTTCCGTCTGGGTCTTGCAGTATTGTTGATCAGTGAAATTCTTTGGTCGGCGACGGTCACCCAGAACATAGCCTTCTGCGATGCATACTCGAGCTTCGTGTGCCTTGTAATCATCGGGACTTAAAAATTGTACCGGCTGTGTTGCCACCACCGGCAGTTGCAAACTTGACGCAAGCACTAATGAGCGCTGTACAAGGGCTTCTTCATTAGAGGGACTTATCCGCTGTACTTCAATATAAAACCGCTCGGGAAATAGTTGCGCCCAGTCACGTGCCAGCACCTCAGCCTGGATTGAATTGTTTTGTGCTAAGGCCAGGCCAATATCGCCAATATGGGCACCGGACAGAGCGATTAATCCATCTGATCCACTATCGGTTTTGTTAAGCCAGGACTTACGAATCTCAGGTCTTCCGCGGTGCTGGTTCTCACGATAGGCGCGCGATAGAAGGCGACACAGTAGCAGGTACCCAGTGTGGGATTGGCATAGAAGCAGCAAGCGTGAGGGTTTATCTCGGTCAGCCTCGTTAGTGATCCAGACGTCGCATCCGATAATTGGTTTTATTCCATGATCACGCGCCGCCTGGTAAAACTTCACCATCCCGAACAGATTTGAAAGGTCGGTCAATGCAAGTGCAGGCATGCTGTCGGATACGGCTTGCTCAACAACAGCATTGATACGGACGATACCGTCAACGATGGAGTATTCGCTATGCAGACGCAGGTGAATGAAATTAGGAGAAGCGGGCATGGTGTTACAATTCAGTACCGAGTGATCTGTATTCGGTTTTGGTTAAATTCGATTTTGTGACTAATTTTTCAACGAAATATAAACGTTGAAAATCATTATTAATTCTACACCATGTTGAAAGCCCCTGAACTTTTACTCCCCGCTGGTTCGCTCGAGAAGATGCGCGCCGCGTATGCCTTTGGTGCGGATGCAGTTTATGCCGGTCAACCGCGGTATTCCATGCGAGCCCGTAACAATGAATTTGGTTTGGAGCAGATACGCACGGGGATCGCTGAAGCACATTCGATAGGGAAGAAATTTCTCGTTGCCAGTAATATCATTCCACACAATGCGAAAGTAAAGACTTACTTGGCTGACATGGAACCTGTGATAGCTATGAAACCGGATGCACTGATCATGGCCGATCCCGGACTCATTATGCTGGTTCGGGAGAAATGGCCGGAAGTGCCGATACACCTATCCGTTCAAGCCAATACGGTTAATTATGCTGGGGTAAAGTTTTGGCAAAAAATGGAATTGACACGGGTAATCCTGTCGCGCGAATTGTCACTCGATGAGGTTGAAGAAATTCGCCAATTGTGTCCAGATATGGAGCTGGAAGTTTTTGTTCACGGAGCATTATGTATTGCTTATTCAGGACGTTGTCTCTTGTCAGGGTATTTTAATCACCGCGATCCCAACCAGGGCACTTGCACTAATTCCTGTCGATGGGATTACAAGGTTAAGTCAGCTGAAGAAGATGCCAGCGGCGACATACGGGATGTGCAAAAAATTGATTTTGATTTTAATCAGGCGCTCATGCAATCGAATGGGGAATCTAGCTTCCTCGCCAGTGGAGGTGGGAGTGATGCGATTAAACGTCACCCTGCCGCCGACCAGGTCTATCTAATCGAAGAGAAAGAACGCCCAGGCCAGTTGATGCCCATCATGGAAGATGAGCATGGGACTTACATTATGAATTCTAAAGATCTTCGAGCCGTAGAGCACGTTGAGCGTCTAGTCCGAATCGGCGTGGATTCACTGAAAATTGAAGGACGCACCAAGTCAGTATATTACGTTGCTCGTACTGCGCAGGTTTATCGTAAAGCAATAGACGATGCGGTATCAGGAAATCCTTTGGACCCCACTCTGCTAGGCGAGTTGGAGGGGCTGGCTAATCGCGGCTATACGGATGGTTTTTACCAACGGCACCATGCCAGCGACACGCAGAATTATCTGCGGGGGCATTCGGAATCGAATCGGAGCCAGTATGTGGGTGACATTACTGGTTTCGACGTAGTCAACGGCATGGCTGAGGTGCTTGTGAAGAACCGCTTTCAGGTCGGCGATCGGCTGGAAATCATTCACCCCTCCGGTAATAGAGTAATTGAACTTACGAATATGCAAAGCCCAAATGGTGAATCGGTTCAGGTCGCACCGGGTAGCGGGTACCGGGTCAAGATCCCCTTGACAGGCAATATTGAAAAAGCTTTCGTAGCTAGGCTGCTGTGATTGTTAGCCACAAATTATGATCGTACGTGGAATAAGTGCCATCAGAATTCAGTCGCGAGTACTTCGACAGACTTGATTTTGGAAGAAGTTGATTACTCTTTTCGGTAACCACGTTAATCTGCCGGGAAATGGTGAGCTCAAGAATCCCGCGTGACCCCCTTGTTCGGGAAACTCCAGCGTAACTGCAGATGAAACATCCGCTTTTGTCGGCAGTGCGGAGGAGGGCATGAAGGGGTCATTGAGGGCGTTGATAACCAACGTGGGTACTTGAACGTGCTTGAGCCACGGTTTGCTACTGGACTGTCTCCAGTACTCGTCGGTGTTTCGAAATCCATGCAGCGGCGAGGTTACGGCATTATCAAATTGATATATTGTAGTGCATGCGACTACTGCGGCAGCGTCAAGCGAATCTGGGAAACGAGCGATTTTTTCCAGAGCTTTGAATTTTAGCGTATCAAGAAAGTGACGAGTATAGACTCGGTTGAAGCCTGAATCGAGTGCCTGTCCGGCAGCAGCTAGGTCGAGCGGAACAGAAACTGCCACCGCGCCAGCGACAATCCTATAGGCTTGCTCGCCTTGCTCTCCTAGCCACTTTAGCAGGGCATTGCCACCCAGAGATATCCCAATCGTATAGAGCGGCGCGGAAGAGGTTGCCACATTTTGATCACTAATCTTTCGCAACATCCAGTTGATCTCAGCCGAATCACCCGCATGATAAGCTCGTGGCAACCGATTGGGTGAGCCCGAACAACCACGGAAATGGACGACCGCACCACGCCAGCCAAAATTTTGTAGTGCACCCATGATGCTCAACACGTAATGACTGCTGGAATCACCCTCCAGTCCATGAAAAAGAACCACCAGTGGAGCATCAATGGGACTATCTAACCAGTCAATATCAATGAAGTCTCCATCATCCAGTTCCCAGCGTTCGCGACGGTAAGCGATCGGAGATGCAGGTAATAGGTAGGGGTAGATAGTTTGTGCGTTCCCCCCAAGGAGCCAAGTTGGAGCAGCGTATGGCTGTGGGGGTGGCAAGTTTTTCAAGTTCAGGTATATGATACAAAGTGGCTAAGGGCTGGATGACTCATCCGTTCCCTAGCGTATTTGGTAGGCCGTGCGAGATTTGAACTCGCGACCAACGGATTAAAAGTCCGCTGCTCTACCGGCTGAGCTAACGACCCGGAGGTTGAGCATTATACCGATTCGCACTCCGATACAAAAGTTCTCTTTGGGCAAGATTCCTTAAAAGTGCTAAAAACTTGTTTCAAGTTACTTTAAGTTTGTTCCCGCCATTGAAATTTTTGGCGCCTGTGACGCAGATTAAATCAGAAACAGAGATTACTATTTAAGTATGCTTTACAGTGCAGTTATTGTGGGTCTCTTAACCCCGCCCATGCAATCTTATGAAACTTCATTTTCAAAGATACGAGCAGAAATATTGATCATATAGGGGTGGTAATTTAGTTCTGGTATCATCCCCTCATGAATGATCTGAGATCAATGTTAGAGCAAGCGTTTGGCGCTATCAGTATTCGTGACCATAGTGGGAAAATGGACTTGGCTCCTGACACACTTTATATACCTTGAAAGAAATTAAAGTGAGCTTGGTTAGATGTGTATTCTTCTGGAATATCAATGCAATCTGTACTAGAAAAGGCAAAAATTATTCGGATGACCGTCTTCGACGTGGATGGAGTGTTGACTGATGGCAGCCTTCATATCGCGGTTAATGGAGAGGAGAGCAAGACGTTTAATAGTCGTGATGGCCACGGTATGAAAATGCTTAAGGCAAGTGGAGTTGAGTTAGCTATCATCACGAGCAGAGAGTCACGTTGTGTCGACTTGCGTGCGCAGGATTTGGGGATCACTCTTGTCTTTCAGGGAGCGAAAAACAAGCTGCAAGTATTTGAAGGGTTGTTGCTGAGTTTGGGATTGGAGGCTTCTGCCTGCGCTTATGTCGGCGACGATCTGGTAGATCTGCCGGTGATGCTGCGTTGCGGTCTTGCTATCAGCGTACCCGCCGCCCCTGCGCTGGTGAAGAAACATGCAGACTATGTTACTCATCTTGAAGGTGGGCACGGTGCAGTTCGAGAGGTCTGTGAGATGATAATGTCTGCTCAGGGTACTTTGCATGCCCAACAGATGGCGTACCTTAAATGATCAACCAGTTCCTGACCAGACTAATGAGTCTGCCCAAGCTACCAGTGGCAATACTTATTTTACTGGCGGCGACATTCTGGCTGGATAACGCAGTACAACCCCAAGTCACTGTGCAAGATGATACCTCTCGCCGTGACCCAGACTTTATGATTGAAGGCCTCTCGGCGATCCGCATGGGTCATGATGGTATGGGGCTTTATAAAATCTCTGCGAAAAAGTTGCTACATTATTCGAGTGAGAATGTTGATCCAATTTCTCCAATGATTGAACCAAACCCCACCCCCACCCCTGTAGTAGTTGAAAAAGCCGTCCCTTTGACTCCAAAAGCTCAAACTCCAGATAAACTTCCTGTACGTCTCAAGGCTGATCTAGTAGAGTTGTATGGTAGCAATGATGAGATTTACCTTAGCGGGAATGTTAGCTTGTTACGCGATATAAACAAGGATTCAAATAAGAAATTAAAGATAGTTACCAGCTCGTTGAGCATCTTTCCAGATAAGGATGTTGCCAGAACCGATAAAGCTGTTTTTATCACTGAAGGAAGTACCACCATCAATGCCGTTGGAATGGAAGTTGACAACGATTCTAATGTCACTCGGTTATTGTCACAGGTCAGAGTTGTTCATGAAAAGAAACGTTAGTCTGGTGGCTTCATTTGGGCCTACTTATAAGGTATGCATGAAATCACTCTCCGTCATATTTTTATTAGCACTATTGCCTTCTGGGCATACTCTTGCCGAGCGTGCTGATCGTGATAAGCCGGTTAATCTAGAGGCTGATCGGGCCACTGTGGAGAACGCCACTCGCACTAGTGTATTCACCGGTAATGTAGTCCTCACTCAGGGAACTTTGATCATACGTGCCGATAAGATGCTGGTTAAGGAAGACTCTAACGGCTTCCGGCATGCAACAGCTTTCGGGAATCCTGTCAGTTTTCGGCAGAAACGTGATGGCAAGGATGAGTATATCGAGAGTTGGAGTGAGCGGATGGAATATGATGGTAAGGCAGACAAAGTGCAACTCTTTAAGAAAGCGAGATTGAAGCGTGGGCAGGACGAGGTAGAGGGGGATTATATTTCCTACGACGCAGTCAGCGAATTCTTTCAGGTGGCGGGTAACAATGAGAAATCAGATACTCAGGCGAATCCTTCCGGCAGGGTGCGGATCGTGATTCAACCGAAGAATAAACAGGAGAGCTCGGCAGCCGAGAAACCGTAGGAGAGTATCCCTATCCGGAGCCCGAGCTTTAAAGTGATGAGTGAATTTAAGGTTTTTAACCTAAAGAAAAAATATAAGTCTCATACCGTGGTGCAAGATGTTTCGCTCTCTGTTAACAGCGGAGAAGTGGTCGGCCTGCTCGGTCCAAACGGCGCAGGTAAGACTACCTGTTTTTACATGATGGTTGGTTTGGTGCCGCTGGATGGCGGCAGCATATACCTGGATGGGAACGATGTGAGTCAGATGCCGGTTCATCACCGTGCTCGGCTAGGGTTGAGCTACTTGCCGCAAGACGCATCAATTTTTAGGCGGTTGTCTGTGGCAGAAAACATTTCTGCGATATTGGAGTTGCAGGGTTACGACGCATATGAAATGCAGCAGCACCTAGATGACTTGCTACATGACTTGCATATTAGCCATTTGCGCGATAACTCCGCTATTAGTCTATCCGGCGGAGAGCGCCGGCGTGTAGAAATTGCTAGAGCACTGGCAACGAAGCCACGTTTTATTCTTCTGGACGAGCCATTTGCAGGGGTGGATCCGATCGCTGTATTGGATATCCAGAAGATCATAAGCTTCCTTAAAGACCGTGATATCGGTGTAATTATTAGTGATCACAATGTCAGAGAAACGTTAGGAATTTGTGATAATGCCTACATTATAAATCAAGGGGTTGTATTGGCCGGCGGCAAGCCCGATGAAATAATTTGCAATGAAGATGTAAGGAAGGTGTACTTGGGAGAACATTTCCGGCTATGAGATTAAAGACTCGATCTATTAGAGTTTGTGGTTGTCAGTTGTTTTTCCAAAATTATGAAACCTACCCTTCAGCTTAAGCTGAAGACTTCCGCCTAATTAAGAAATAATTGCATTGCGATGATGACTGCCTTCGATCAATACAGTACCTTGTCACTCACTTAAATCCTGGGCACAGTTCTGAATTTAATACTGCAGTTGCACGTTACATCGTTGCCAATGTGATTGTGACTAAGGCCAGTAATGCTTGGCTGGCCAATTAAAAGAAGCCAAGTGGCTCATCAAGAATGTAAGGCAGAGCTTTGACACAACCCTGAGAGTGTCTTGTGCGATAGTCGAGTGTCAGAGACAATTCTTAGAGCACGGTGCAGTCGCTATGCGGCCACTGGTTCTGCATGAAATAGCTGATGAACTCGAGTTACATGAGTTCACGGTCTCGCGTGTGACTACTCGGAAATTTATGCGAACACCGCGCGGGACATTTGAACTGAAGTATTATTTGGTAGTTACGTTGCGACCGATACCGGTGGAGCATGCTCAGCTACAGCAATTAGAGCCCTGATCAAGCAATTTATAAGCGGTGAGAATATCAAGAAGCCACTAAGTAACAGCCAAATCTCTGAGATTTTGGGGCAGCAAGGAATTGTGGTTGCACGGCGTACAGTTTCAAAGTACCGTGAGCCCATGCAGATTCCGCCAGTTAGTCTTCGTAAGTCGTTTTAACTCAAGCCAAGGAGGCATGATGAATATCAATCTTACCGGGCGCCATGTGGAGATTACCGCAGCTATGCGTGATTATGTTACTTCTAAGATGGATAAAATAAAACATCATTTTGATCATGTCATTGATGTCAGCATGATTCTGTCGGTGGAGAAGCTTAAGCAGAAGGCTGAGGCTAATGTACATATTCGCGGTAAAGATATCTTTGTCGAAACGGATAGCCCCGACATGTACGCTTCCATCGATAGTCTGGTAGACAAGCTTGGCCGGCAGATACTCAAGCACAAGGAGAAGAGTGCGGATCGACGTAGTGATGCTGCGCCACTTGACAATGAAGAATCTTAGCAGTTCGAATGATTGATTGGATTGGACAGAGCTAGTCCAATGCTTAACCGTCACCAGACTTAAGAAATTGATCGAAATATAAACTATTCTTTATGAACCGCATTGCCCAGTTATTAACGTCATCCAATGTTATTGTAGAACTCGATGCCACTAGCAAGAAACGCGTATTTGAGCAGGTCGGACTCTTGTTCGAGAACGCATTGCAGATTAAACATAATCAAGTCTTTGATAGCCTGTTCGCCCGCGAAAAATTGGGTTCCACCGGACTCGGTCAAGGTGTTGCAATTCCGCATGGCAGAATCAAGGGGTTACGTGATGCTGCAGCAGCATTTGTCCGCATGAAGGAACCGATTCCATTTGATGCACCGGATGGCAGGCCAGTCAGTTTGATTTTCGTTCTACTGGTTCCAGAGAAGGCAACGGACCTGCACTTGCAAATCTTAAGCGAACTGGCGCAAATGTTCAGTGACAAGCATCTACGAGAAGGTTTGTTAACCGGGAAGGATACGATGGGAATTTATCAACTTATCTCCGACTGGATGCCAAATGCCTCAGATTAGCATTGAGCAGCTATTTGAAGATAAAAAGGAAAATCTTGCTCTGAGTTGGGAGGCCGGCAGGGATGGCGGTGATAGGCAGCTCGACGATAAGATGATCGATCAGTCTGCACAGGGTCTGGTTGGCCATCTTAATTTTATACACCCAAATTGGGTGCAGATATTGAGTGAGACCGAGACTGATTACCTCGACCAGCTTGATCCAATTGCCTTGCAAGAGAACATAAATCAACTGGATCAAAGTAGCATAGCTTGCATCATCGTAACGGGTGGCGCTTCCATACCCACTTTGCTGCGGGCATTAGCTGAGTCTTCCCGTATACCCTTACTACGTTCTCCATATTCTGGTCTGGAGGTGATCTGGCTATTGCGTACTTACCTAGGACGTGTTCTGGCTCCGCCATCTACCCTGCATGGAGTGCTTCTAGATGTACTGGGAGTGGGAGTAATGATTACCGGTGAGAGTGGCGTCGGTAAGAGTGAGTTGGCTCTAGAGCTGGTGAGTCGTGGCCACGAATTGGTTGCAGATGATGTGGTGGAGCTGCGCCGCATCGCACCAGAAACACTGGAGGGGCGTTGCCCACCGATGCTACGTGACTTTCTTGAGGTGCGTGGATTAGGGGTATTGAATATCCGAACTATTTTCGGTGAGACTGCGGTACGTCGGCGGAAAAGTATGAAGCTGATTGTGCACTTGCTAAAACCCGGTGGTGCAGATGCTAACTCGGTGGAACGGTTGCCAATTAATGATGTTAACGAGACTGTTATGGGTGTGAATGTCCGTAAGGTTATCATTCCGGTAGTTGCTGGACGTAACTTAGCGGTATTAGTAGAAGCGGCTGTGCGCAATTATGTTTTACAGCTAAGGGGTATCGACAGCACGAAAGAATTCCTCGCGAGACATGAGCAAGAAATGGGAAAAGAGTGTGACTAGATAAAGTTGTATAGATAAGACACATCAGTCTGAATAGACTAATGGGTTGAATATGTTTCTGTTAGCATGATTGATCAAGCAAAGCTATTTTTATAATAGAAACCCATTAAAAATACTTTTACAATTGCTTGACCAAGTTAGAATGACTTGATATAAAAGACGCTGCAGTGCCTTCTTATAACTTTCTGCGAAAGGGGAATTACATGAACAAATCTGAACTTATTGATGCCATCTCAAAATCTGCTGATATCTCAAAGGCGTCGGCAGGTAAGGCGTTGGACGGGACGTTGACTGCGATCAAGGCTACCCTTAAAAAAGGGCAGAGCGTCACTTTGGTGGGATTTGGAACTTTTAAGGTGGGTAAGCGCGCAGCCCGTACCGGGCGAAACCCCCGTACTGGTGCAGCAATTAAAATCAAGGCAGCCAAGGTTCCAAAGTTCAGCGCTGGCAAGGCGCTGAAAGATGCAGTAAACTAGCTCGTCTTCCAATGTGGGGTGCTTAGCTCAGTTGGTAGAGCGTCGCCCTTACAAGGCGAATGTCGGCGGTTCGACCCCGTCAGCACCCACCAGCCGTTATTCTAAAGGTCTTGGGAGTGGTAGTTCAGTTGGTTAGAATACCGGCCTGTCACGCCGGGGGTCGCGGGTTCGAGTCCCGTCCACTCCGCCAAATTGTGCGCTAAACTAGGGCGAACGCAAGTTCGCCCTTTTTATTCGTTTCTTGGATTTTAATAGTGTTTGATTTTGTTCATAGAAAGAAAGGTGTCGTTCAATTCATCCTAG
>Ga0209553_1001197_pt1 | contig 13104 bp, 9 predicted proteins | sample LauGreFBDMM110DN_2_FD_188217 | JGI IMG/M metagenome (GOLD analysis project Ga0209553, IMG submission 188217) | Freshwater lake microbial communities from Lake Michigan, USA - Fa13.BD.MM110.DN (SPAdes) (version 2) | ecosystem: Environmental > Aquatic > Freshwater > Lake | place: Lake Michigan, USA...
TTTGACCGTGCGGGGCGGTGCGCTTTTCGTAGTTGTCGATGCCTGCGGCGGTGTTCATCGATGCGACGCGGATTGCTGGCATGGGCGCATCGGCGGTTTTTGTGCGCGGGATGTTGATGTTGATGACAGTGTGCGGATCGATGGCGTGCTTCGTCACAATGTCGAGCGCGTTGCGTGCGATCTGCGCGGCGCGCGGCCAATGTGATTCGCCTCCGCCGATGTGCAGACTCACGGCTATCGACGGAACGCCCAGAAATGCCGCTTCAACTGCGGCTGCGACTGTGCCCGAGTAGATCACATTGATGCCCACATTGGCGCCAGAGTTCATGCCGCTCACCACAAGATCCGGGCGCGTGCCTTCGCCGAAGAGATCGACCCAGATGCGACGGATGCCGAGCTTGACGCAGTCTGCAGGACGACCTTCGACTGCGTAACCCTTCATCGAATCGGACACGCGCGTTTCTTTGACTAAAAGTGGCGTGTGAAAGGTGATGCCATGACTCGTCGCGCTCTGCCCATCTGCAGGCGCGACCACCAGAATTTCCCCCATCCCCTGCATAGCCGCGTGGAGCGCAGCGATACCAGGAGCGTGAATGCCATCGTCATTTGTCAGCAGGATCCGCATGCGGCGATGCTACCTTGGTTTCAAGACGTATTCGCGACCGCCCCATCGCACTGGCTCGCGCTTCTCAAGGATGCGTGCGCCATCGAGGAGCCAGCGCGCGACGATCCATGATGCATACGGATGGAAGCAGATGCCGCGGTAGGGCGCGTGGAAAAGTCCGTGCATCCACGTGAGGGTGATGATCATCCAACCGAGTGAGAGTGCGCCGGAGGTGAAGAGCAAGAGGAACGCGGCGATGTCGTCTTCATACGATCCACTTGCGAGCATCGCTGCGCAGGCGGCGATCGGGAGTACGACGCCGGTGGTGAAAAACTCGAGCGCCTTCATGCGCAGTGTTCGTGGTCGACGACCGCAACTCTCGATGAAGATGCGCGTCCAGCCCTGGCGCATCGCACGCGGGCTGTCGTACATCGACACTTCCATCCGCGTGCCTGCGTCGACGACGCCGATGCGCTGACCGGCTTCGTGCAAGCGTTTCGCGAACGCGAGATCTTCTAGGAGATCATCTTTCACGGCTGCGTGACCGCCGATGCGATCGTACGCGTCGCGCTTGAACATCAGGAACTGACCGTTCGCGAATGGCCAGCATCGATCTTCGCGATTGGCTTTATCAAGCGGGAAAATCCGCATGAGCACCATCGTCGTCACGGGCTGCAGTTGACGCTCGAAGCTTCGCCCGAAGGTCAAGCGACCGAGTGCAGAAAGCAGCGCAGTGTCTTTGGACTGCGCGATGCGCAACATGCTTCGCACGAGCGTTTCGCCGAAGCGGCAGTCGGCATCCGTGAACAGTATCCACGCACCAGTCGCGTGCTCAGCACCCATGCGCGCCGCGTTGCACTTGCCCGCCCAATCATCTGGGCAATGGCGATTTTCGATGTATCGAATGCGCGGATCGCCTTCCGCGGCAGCGATCAGCAAGTCCCTGGTGTTGTCCGTGCAACGATCGAGCACATAGATCGCTTCGAACTCCACGCCAATTTGCGCGCGCAGCCCTCGAACGCTGTCTGCGATCACGCGACTCTCATTGTGCGCGGGGATGACGATCGAAAGTTTTTCCGCAACGTCCGGCAACGCGTCTGCATCTTCGACACGTGGAATCGACGGGAGCGCGCGCGCGATGCGCACGAACAGCGTGAACCAATACAGCACACCTGCGACGGCGAATCCAAAGATGGTCCAACTGAGTGGGGTCATGAGAAGCGAGCGACCGCTGCTCGTCGCGAAGGAAGAGTACTCCACGCGATCCTCCGACACGCGGTTCCCGAGATTGCTACCCTCCCGATAGAACTCACTCGTGTACGCGCCACTCCTTGCCAATCGTTACCTCACCTCGAGGGTCATTCCCTTCATCGCCGTTGGGGCGGTTGCGATGTGCGTTGCACTCGTGATCATCGTGGTCAGCGTGATGAGCGGCTTCCTCAACATGGTGCGCGAAACTGGGCGAAGTCAGATCGGTGATGTCGTGGTGAGCCACGATGTGGTGGGCATTCCGTTCTACGAAGAGTTCATCACGCTTCTCAAAGCGTTGCCGGAAGTGCAAGCCGCGAGTCCTGTGATTGAGACGTTTGGTCTCGTGCAAATGCCCTACGGTGTCGGTGGTGGAAAGCGCGTCGAGACTGTGCAAGTTTGGGGCATCGATCCTGTGTCGTTCGATGAGACAACCGGCTATCAGAAGACGCTGTATTGGAAGACACCTTCTGCGGAGAAGCTTGCGGAACTGGATGAGACCGATCCGCGTCGTAGCCCGCTTTACGATGGCCTTGCCGATGCGATGGCGATGCGCAAACTTTCGACTGATGAAGATGGCGTGGTGCTCGGGATTGAGTTCTCGCCATTCAATGAGCGTCGGCGCGATGGAACCTATCGCACTGTGAATCCGGTGACTGGCGAGCAATCGCGCCAGTACTGGATGCCAGCGACGGAGGGCATCACGCTCACGCTTGTGGCGGTGTCCGATCGCGGTTCGCTGCAAGCGGAGAAGAAGCGCGCGTTCCGCGTCGTGAATGAGTTTGAATCAGGCGTGTATCAAATCGATTCGCAACGCGTGCTCATTCCACTGAAGGCTGCACAAGAGATGTTGCGCCTTGATTCTGCACCGATTGTTTCACGCACTGAAGTGGAGGCGGATGGTCGACCGAAAGTGCTCGGGCAATCTGCAGCGCGCGCCACCACGATTCTTGTGAAGGCACGCGAAGGCACAACTGCGATGCAACTCAAAGAAGCGGTCAGCGCGGGGTATGTGAAATTTCTCGCGCAACTCGGCGATGAACGCGTGATTGCTGAGCGCGTTCCGCCCTATGTGGATGTGCGCACTTGGGAAGAGCGATTGAAGGATCTCATTGGTCCTGTGGAGAAGGAGCGCGAACTCATGCGCACACTTTTCTCGATCATTTACTTGGTGTGCGCAGGACTTGTGCTCTCAATCTTCTGGGCGATTGTTGCGGAAAAAACGCGCGACATCGGCATCCTCCGAGCGATCGGGGCGTCGCGCGCGGGCATCCTGTGGATCTTCCTTCGCTACGGACTCTTCATCGGACTCGTGGGAAGCGCGACAGGAGTTGGGATTGCGGCGTTGGTCGTGAGTCGCATCAATGACATCCATAGCGCACTCGGTGTACCTGCACCGATGTGGCTCAAGATTTTCATGATGCTCGTTGCAGTGCTCGCACTTGTCGCAACGATTCGCAGCGTCATGCTCACTCGCGCACTTGCGACTGTGCTCTGTGGATTCGGAACCATCGCGCTGCTTGGAATCGCAACGCTCTTGTGGTTCCATCAAGGCATTCAGATTTGGGATCCGAGCGTCTACTACTTCAGCAAGATCCCGAGTGATCTGGATCTGTTCACTGCTGCAACAACTGCTGTCGGCGGCGTGATCTTCAGCGTCATCGGTGCGGCTGTTCCCGCAGCCAAAGCGGCCGACACAGATCCTGTGCGAAGTTTGAGGTACGAGTGATGCAACAAGTGATCACTGCCGCTCCCCTTCTCCGCGCCAAGGCTGTGCGGAAGACCTACCAACTTGGACGCGCGGATGTTCCAGTGCTTTCGGGCGTGGATCTCGATGTGCACGAAGGCGAGTGGCTTGCGATCGTTGGGAGTTCGGGCAGCGGCAAGAGCACGCTGCTGCATTTGCTCGGCGGACTCGATCGCGTGGATGTCGATTCTGGTCCCATTGAATTTCTTGGCGAGGACCTGCGCGCATTTAGCCCTGCGCGTGAGAATCACTATCGCAATCGCGATGTTGGTTTCGTGTTTCAGTTCTATCACTTGCTGCCGGAACTCACTGTGCTTGAAAACGCCATGATTCCAGCGCTGGTTGGCATGGGACGACTTCGGTACGCGAGCGAGAAGCGTGCGATCATCGAGCGCGCAACGGAGTTACTCGAAGACTTCGGACTCGCGCATCGACTCAAGCATCGTTCGAGCGAACTGAGTGGCGGTGAACGCCAACGCGTCGCGATCGCGCGAGCGCTCATGAATCGTCCACGCGTCTTGCTCGCGGATGAACCCACGGGAAACCTCGATGCGAAGACTGGTCACGGGATTCTCGATCTCATCGCGGGTCGTCATGGCGCGGGCACGACGGTGGTGATGGTGACGCACGACGCGGCAATCGCAGCGCGTGCGTCGCGACACATTCTGCTCACCGATGGTCGTGCGCAAGCGGACGCGCGTTAGCAGAAACGTCTCGCTGCCACGCTCAATCGTTCGTCATGAACCAGCGCGTCGAACTTGCCATCGATGTCGCGGGCGTCACACGAAACGCCTTCATCCATGCAGCGGACGGTTCTTCGCCACGCTTCACAGCCGCAATCCACCCGATAAAGGCGCTACGGTTCTCTTCAAATGCGCGACGACCGAAGAGATAGGACGACGACTCACTCAGCCCTCGTTGCTGCGTCCATTGCGCGCTCGCGTACTCAGTATTGATCAACTCCGAAAGCGTCGCGCCACTTCGAATCGCTGCGAGTGCGAGCTTTCGCGCAGAGATATCACGCTTGGCGTTCGGCACCGCGAGATCCCCCGCAATCATCGGCAGCGCTTCGTTCGCCCACGCAGGCAGCCGCGCATTCGAGATGAACGCGTGCAGCACGCCGCGTGCGAGAAGTCGCGCAATCGTGGCTTCGCGCTCAACTGCGTCGACAAAGGGCGGCATCACGACGATGGGCCCCTTCGATGTGTACGCGGTGACGCCGTGCTCAAACGCAGCTGGGTCGAGTCCAAGCGCGCCTTCAAGCAGAAGTCGGTAGCGCGACACATCGATGAGTTGAATCACAATGATGCGCGCGCCAAGCGCAGGCTCCTCGCCACTTTCGGCGAGCAACTCCATCGCAACGCGCGCGTCAAGATCGATTCGACCAGCGAACACTTTCTCATCCGACTGCACAACTTCAGTAAGCAGCGTGATCCACTGGCCTTGAAATGCATTGCCCGAACCACCAGCTCGCGCAAGAAACTCTCGCGCAGTGTCGAGTTGTGTTGCACTTTGTGCTTCGAAGACTTCAGGCGAGACAGTGCTCCACAGTTCGAGCACGAAGGGCGACGCTTCGGGATTACGACGCGCGATAAGTTTCCGCGCTTCTCGTTGCTCCTCTGCACGAGTCTCCGCGAGCATTCCTTCGCCGCGCGTCTTCGCAATATCAAGCGCTGCTTGCGCGATGCCGTCACCACGCGCCAAATCGGCAGCCTGCTTGACAGTGTCTGCACCCTTTGGATGTGCTGCGAGCACTGTCACAACATCTATCCACCGCGTCGGTTGCGCCTTCCCTAGTTGCTTGAGCAAGCGCCAGGCTTCCACCACGGGAAGATCGTTCCACGGCACTTCAACGAAACTTTGTGGATTCTTCGCGTCGCTTCCATCCTTCACACGCAACACACGAACATCCCAAAAAGAAACCGCGCCCTTCAGCAATCGATTGCCCTTCAACTTGAGATTCGCAAGAACTTCTACACCAGTGCCAACCTGCGTTTGCGGCGACACAAGCGGCGATTGGGGCGGGATTTGCGTGTTGCTGTCCCCACCCCGCAGCGTGCCAACAATCACCACCCATACCGCACCACATGCGAACAATGCTTTGAGTTCATGCGTCATAAAAGTGCCTGATAGTTTCGCCTGCATCGCGTTTACTTGCCTATTCTTTCGTAGGCGCCTTTGAGAGTTTACGAAGGTTTACGTATCCAACCAATGCGATTGGTCGAAAAGATAGAGAGCAGACAGTGGGTGTTTTTTGTCCGCACCCCCTGAACCGCGACCGTTTCAAGGAATGAGGCACTGAGTTTGCGCCTCCCCCTTCCGAGTGGTGTCCGCCAGTAGAACCGTGTTTGGACCACAGGTCAGAGCATTCCGACGAAGATGAAGCGCCTCTCCGCAATTCCCCGCGGACGGCAGAAAGTGAGCAAGAGATGTTTGAGCGATTAACCGACCGTGCGCGCAAAGTGATGGCGCTTGCCAACCAAGAAGCCCAACGGCTCAACCATGAGTACATCGGGACCGAGCACATTTTGCTTGGCCTCGTGAAGGAAGGCTCGGGCGTTGGCGCCAACGTGCTCAAGAACCTTGACATCGATCTGCGCAAGGTTCGCCTTGAAGTCGAGAAGCTTGTGAAGAGTGGTCCCGAGATGGTGACCATGGGCAAGCTTCCGCAAACGCCGCGCGCGAAGAAAGTCATCGAGTACGCGATCGAAGAAGCGCGCAATCTGAATCACAACTATGTCGGCACGGAGCATCTTCTGCTCGGCCTTCTCCGTGAACACGACGGCGTGGCTGCACAAGTACTCATGAATCTCGGCCTCAAGCTTGAAGAGGTTCGTGAGGAAGTCCTCAACCTTCTCGGCGCAGGCGCTGAGAGCGACGAGCAAACTGCATCACCACAGGAACCGAACGAAGGTCCAATGGGCGGCGCAGGTCCTGGCATGGGTGGACCCACTGCGGGCGAGCCTGGCGCAGCGCGTCGACCAACGAAGAGCAAGACTCCCGCGCTCGACAGTTTCGGACGCGATCTCACCGAACTTGCGAAGGCTGGCGAACTCGATCCAGTGATCGGCCGCGCCAACGAAATCGAACGACTCGTTCAAGTCCTCTGCCGTCGCACGAAGAACAACCCTGTGTTGCTCGGCGAAGCGGGCGTTGGTAAGACGGCGATCGTGGAAGGTCTCGCGCAGCGCATCGTCGATCAGGAAGTGCCTGATTTGCTGCACGATCGACGACTTGTCGTGCTCGATCTTGCACTCATGGTTGCGGGCACGAAGTACCGCGGTCAGTTCGAAGAGCGCATCAAGGCTGTCATGAACGAAGTCCGTCGTGCGAAGAACATCATTCTGTTTATCGATGAGTTGCACACGCTTGTCGGCGCTGGCGGCGCAGAAGGCGCCATCGATGCGTCGAACGTGCTCAAGCCATCGCTCGCGCGCGGCGAGATTCAGTGCATCGGTGCGACGACCTTCGATGAATACCGCAAATACGTCGAGAAAGATGCCGCGCTTGAGCGCCGCTTCCAATCGATCGCCGTCGAACCACCAAACGCCGAGCAAACCCTCGAGATCCTCAAGGGCATTCGTTCGAAGTACGAGCAGCATCACCGCGTGAAGATCACCGATGAAGCGTTGCGCGTCGCGGTGGAACTCAGCGGCCGCTACATCCCAGGTCGCGTGCAGCCAGACAAGAGCATCGACGTCGTCGACGAAGCTGGTGCTCGCTTGCGTATTCGCTCGATGGTGAAGCCACCAGATCTTGCGGATCTCGAACAGAAGATCGAGAAACTCGCGATCGAGAAGGATGAAGCAGTCAAGAACGCAGACTACGAGCGCGCGGCGCAACTGCGCGATTCAGCCGACAAGTTCCGCAAGGACAAAGAAAAGGTCCAAGCGGAGTGGAAAGAGCGCATGACCGAAACCGTCGGCATCGTGGATGAGGAAATCATTGCGGAGGTCGTCTCCAAGATGACTGGCGTGCCGTTGACGCGTTTGGAGAAGACGGAATCGGAGCGCTTGCTTGGACTCGAGAAGGAATTGCACAAGTCGGTCGTCAGCCAGGATGACGCGGTGAAAGCAGTATCCCGTGCGATTCGTAAGGCGCGCGCTGGTCTCAAGGATCCACGCCGTCCCATGGGCTCGTTCATCTTCGTCGGTCCATCCGGCGTGGGTAAAACGCTGCTCGCGAAGGCACTCGCAGAGTTCATGTTCGGTGATGCCGATTGCCTGATCTCACTTGATATGAGTGAGTACATGGAGAAGCACACCGTGAGCCGTCTGGTGGGTGCGCCTCCCGGATACGTCGGATTCGAAGAAGGCGGTCAGCTCACGGAACGCATTCGTCGTCGTCCGTACGCAGTCTTGCTGCTCGATGAAGTCGAGAAGGCACATCCTGATGTGTTCAACATGCTGCTGCAGATGATGGAAGAAGGTCGCCTCACCGACAGCTTCGGTCGCCATGTCGACTTCCGCAACGTGATCCTCATCATGACCTCCAACCTCGGTGCAGATGTCATCAAGGGCGGCGCGACGTTCGGCTTCGGCAAGCGTGCTGAAGTGCAGGACTACGAGAAGATGAAGAAGTCGCTCATGGGTGAGATCGAGAAGTTCTTCCGACCAGAGTTCATCAACCGCGTCGACGATGTCATCGTCTTCCGTCCTCTCCTCAAGGATGATCTCAACACCATCATTGAGTATGAACTCTCCAAGCTGCGCAAGCGACTTGAAGAGAAGAAGCTTCGACTTACCGTCGATCAGCCCGCGAAGGACTTCCTCATCGACAAGGGCTACAACCCTGACTTCGGTGCGCGTCCACTCCGTCGCGCGCTCGGCACCTACATCGAGGATCCGCTGGCGGAAAACCTCTTGATGGGTGAGTATAAGTCAGGCGACGAAATCCTCTGCTCCCGCAAGGACACTAACGAGTACCTCTCGTTTACTGTGGTGCAACCAGTCGCTGTAGAAGCAACGCCAGACGCAGGCTCAAGCGGATCAGACATTCTGCCCGCAGCGAACGCGCACTGATTCCACGTCCTACACAACAGTTCTTCGCACCGGCATCCGAAAGGGTGCCGGTGTTTTTTCGTGCTTCAGACTTTCGTGCTGATCGCTCGCATCACCAGTCCCCTCTACGGGCAGATATGCATAGTTTTGTGTGCACATCTGCCCGTAGAGGAGGGTAAACGCGAAGGCTGACGCGGACGCGGAACAGTGAAGCCGTTCTCCTACCAGATCCCGCCGAGTTTCATACCGTCGGGCTCGGTGATGATCTCCACCGTCTTGAGTTTGAAATCTGTCCCCTTCGCGATCTGTGGCGCGAGTTCAATCGTGATGCGACCACCGCCGTGATTGCGCATCACCGCGCTCGAACTCGAAAGTCCGAAGCTCATGCGATTGAGCAGCATGAGCGCGTCGCGTCGGTTGGTTTCGCACCACTTCACAAAGTCAGCCTCGGCATCCTCCGCAGAATCACCGCGCGACTGGGCCGCTGCTTCTGCGCGACTACGCACCGAGGACGACACCATCTGATTCCACAACTCGCTGTAGCGTTCATCGCGAAGGCATGCCATCGTGTTCCCCACAACATGCGCGGGAATCATCGCGCGCATCTGGATGCTGCCATCATCACCCTGCTCCCATGGTGCAAATGTCTTTGCATCGGCCTCGAGTGAAATCGCAGGAGTCTCTCCGCGCTGCTCTGCTTTGATCGCAGCCCACTCTTCATCCGTCACGAACTTTAAGAGGCTTCCATCGGGCAAGAGCACTTCATCAGGAACATCGGCGCCACCCTCGCGCATGTACGAGGCGACAGGTCGATAGATCACCTTTTGTGGAGTACACGCTGCCAACAGCACCGCGCACGCGCCTGCGAAACACGCGACGCGATTCACACGCACGCTCCGACCTCGCCGAGCGCGGCGATCGTGGGCTCGAGCGCGTGCCGCTGCCACACGCTGTGCGCGAGGAATCGATCTTCTTGCCGCGGAAAATCAGTGCGCGTGTGCGTGCCGCGCGACTCTTCACGCCATACCGCCGCGCGCGTCACGAGCGATCCTGCGATGAGAAGATTCTGCAACTCCCAACCATGGATGTCGTCAAAGATCTTGTCGAGTGAATAGCGCGACCAGAACGCGATCATGTCGAGCGCGCCCTCGAGCCCTGCGGCGCTACGCATGATGCCGACATTTCGCCACATCGCGCTCGTCAAACTCGATCGCGAATCCGCAAGATCAAGTTCCGCGCGATCGCTCGGTCGGATGTCACTCACGATGCGCGCGAGCACGCGCGGCGTCCCTTCGCGTGATGCAGCGCTGCCCGCACGTTGACCGAACACGAGTCCCTCAAGCAGTGAGTTCGAAGCCAAACGATTCGCGCCATGCAATCCATTCCACGCGACTTCACCCGCAGCAAAGAGGCCTGCAACACTCGTGCGCCCCTGCAGATCTGTCGCGACTCCGCCAATCGTGTAGTGCGCTGCGGGAGTCACGGGAATGAGATCCGTTCCAGGATCGATGCCGTAGCCCGCGAGCATCTGCGTCAGTCCAGGAAAGCGCGCGCTGAAACCCGCGGAGCCCATGTGCTTCGCATCGAGAAACACGCAGGAATCCTGCACGCGCGCAAGTTGTTCGACAATCCCACGACTCACGATATCGCGCGGCGCAAGTTCCGCGAGCGGATGCACGTGTTCCATGAATCGGCGTCCCGCGCGGTCAACAAGTTTCGCGCCTTCACCGCGCACCGCTTCGGAGATAAGGCTGCGAGGCGCGCCTGCGATGTACAGCGCAGTCGGATGAAACTGCGCAAACTCCATATCCACAATTTTCGCACCCGCACGCCATGCCATCGCAACTCCATCACCAGTTGCGATGCGCGAATTCGTCGTCTCGCGCCAGAGTTGCCCAACGCCGCCGGTTGCGAGAATTACTGCGCGCGCCCAGATGATTTGCAGTCCGTACTTCGGATGATGCGTGATTGCGCCGAGTACTCGTTCCTCGCCGCCCTTGCCATCACCACTCGTAAGAAGATCAAGCGCGAAGCACTGCTCGAACATTCGAATAGATGGCGTTGTCGAAACGGACGCGAGCAGCGTGCGGACGAGTTCCCGTCCCGTCGCATCCCCATCACTGTGCACGATGCGTCGACAATGATGACCACCTTCGCGCGTCAACGCGAGTGATCCATCGAGCGCGCGATCAAAGCGCATCCCGCGCTCGATCAAGAAATCAATCTCAGCGGGACCATCCGCAACGAGGCTCTCGACAGTCGCGCGCTCGCACAGCGACGCGCCAGCAACGAGCGTGTCTTCAACATGCGAGTCAAACGCATCATCCTCTGCAATCACTGCAGCAATGCCACCTTGTGCGAGCCATGTGTTGGAGCGATCAAGCGGCCCCTTCGCAAGCACAATCACTTCACCACTCGCACTTGCCTCAAGCGCCGCGCGAAGGCCTGCGACACCGCTGCCGATCACGAGGACATCCGTGAAAACCTGAGGAAGCAACTGCGACCTGAATGGAATCAGGTAGCGGCGGTCGGGAGTTGCTTCGCTTGCGGGCATGGAGGAACTGCCATCATTTCGAGGACGGTGGAATGCTAGGTGCAATGTAGGGAGCGATGTACAACTGGCTCGACTTCGTTGCGTTGCGCTGACCAGTCCACAGCAACCATTTACCATCGGGCGAGAATGCGGGCAACACATCTGCGCCAGCGGATTCAGTCACGCGTCGATGCGTCAAGTTCGGATTGCTCGGCGTGGGAAGGATGAGTTCGAACACTTCATAATTACTGTGTCCAACTTCGCTTGACGCATACACGATGGTCGCGCCATCTGGTCGGAAGAATGGACACCAGTTCACATGCTCATTGGCAGTGAGTTGTCGTTCGTTGGTGATTCCTGTGATGGATTCATCAGGCGCGAACACGAGATCCGCGAGATACACCTGCAGCAAACTGTCGCCATTGCGATCAGAGCGATACACAATCTGCTTGCCATTGGGGGAAAAGAATGGACCGCCGTCGTATCCCTTCGCTTTCACAAGCGGCGTGAAGCGACCGTCCGTCAAGTCGCGCACAAAGATGTCACCGTCGCCACTCTCAAGTGAACAGAACAGCAGATAGCGACCATCTGGCGAAAAACTTCCTTCAGCGACATACGCCTCTCCCGTTCCCGCGAGTGCTCGTAGTGACGCGGCAGTTCCGTCTGCCTTCGCAAGATCAACTTCAACGACGCGCATTTCCTTTGGGAAACTCCATCGATACCGACTCGTCCCGCGCTGATAGCCCGGAGTTTCCTGCACCGCGGGCGGCGTGAGCGTGCTCGCGAAGATCAACGTGTTCTGCCACTTCGGATGAAACCAACCACACGTATTCGCGCTGCCCTTCGGACTCACGCGACGAATGTTCTTCAACGCGATCGGTTGCTGCTTCGCATCAAATTCAAGATCCGCGACGAACATCGAATAGAACTCCTCCGCGTCGGCACCCTCCGCAGGTTTCTCAATCGCTTGAAACACAAGCTGCTTGCCGTCGGGCGAGAAATAATTCTCTCCCGCCTTGATGAATTGATCGGGCGACGTGAGTTGAATCGCAGGACCAACACCAGGCTCTGAGTTATTCGCTGCAGGCGGTGGCGGCACGCGAACAAAGAGCGTGAGTGCGGAGATTGTGAGAAAAGAAAATGCAGCAGGAAACATGGGTCGACTAGTGTACTCAGGACAATGCACGGAGCAGGCTTCAACATCATTTACTTCGACGACGATGTCGTCATCTGCGACAAAGCTTCAGGGTTACTGACAGTTCCCGGAATCGGCCCCGAGAAAGCTGACTGCCTGATCAGTCGAGTGAAGTGTCAGTTTCCAGATGCGCTCATCGTCCACCGACTCGATATGGACACTTCCGGCGTGTTAGTGCTCGCGCGCAACGCAGACGCACATCGCGAAATCTCACGGCAGTTTCAAGATCGCGAAATCGTAAAGTTCTATCTCGCTATCGTCGAGGGCGCTCCCAAACAAGATGACGGCGAAATCGATCTACCACTTGGAAAGCAAGCGCAACGCAGCGCGATTCACATCGTCGACTTCGAACTCGGCAAGCCAAGCGTTACCAAGTGGCGCGTGCTTGAACGGTATCCCACTGAGCGCCTCGGTCGCGCAACAAGCCTCATGGAACTCGAGCCCAAGACTGGCCGAAGCCATCAACTACGCGTCCACCTCAAAGCAATCGGCCATCCGATTGTCGGCGACCATTTCTACGCGCCCAACGAAATCGCAACGCTCACGCCGCGATTGATGCTGCACTCCTCGCGACTCGAGTTCACGCACCCAACCTCAAAGGCTCGCGTCTCCTTCTTCTCGCCGCAACCGTGGTGAGTGATGCAATTACTCAGCCAATGTGCCATCTGCATGAACGTGGAATGAGACATCGTCGCGGTTAGACGGAATGCCATCAGGCCCGCAACTCACGATCGTCGCGATGGCGCCGTTCTTGCCGCCGTCGATGATGAGGAAGCG
>Ga0209553_1001200_pt1 | contig 13086 bp, 13 predicted proteins | sample LauGreFBDMM110DN_2_FD_188217 | JGI IMG/M metagenome (GOLD analysis project Ga0209553, IMG submission 188217) | Freshwater lake microbial communities from Lake Michigan, USA - Fa13.BD.MM110.DN (SPAdes) (version 2) | ecosystem: Environmental > Aquatic > Freshwater > Lake | place: Lake Michigan...
TCAAGAAGCTCGCTGATAAACTATTAAAGAAGCCAATACTAATCGAGGTGGCAAGACGCAACTCGATCAGCGAATTGGTCACCCATGTTGTACACCCGGTCGAACGTGACCGCAAACGCGAGCTCTTGTCACATCTCATTAAAAAAGCTGACCTGAAACAGGTGCTGATATTTGTCCGAACCAAGCATGGCGCTAGCCGCCTGGCTCAACAACTTGAGAAGGATGGCATCAATGCCACCTCAATCCATGGAGACAAGAGTCAACCTCAACGTACCCAGGCCTTAGCAGAATTCAAGGATGGTACTGTACGCGCGCTCGTCGCAACCGATGTCGCGGCACGCGGGCTTGATATCGAAGATTTGCCTCACGTGGTCAATTTCGAGTTGCCCACTACACCAGAAGACTACATCCACCGTATCGGGCGTACCGGTCGCGCAGGCACCAAGGGTGACGCGGTCTCGCTAGTATGTGAAGACGAGAACGAAATACTGGTGGGCATTGAGAAGCTTCTAAAGTTTAAGCTTAAAATAGAAATAGTCACCGGATTTGAGTGCGGAACAACACAACAACGGACAGAAACGGCTACTCCCATCGCGAAAAGGCATGAGTATGCAAAACCCGAACAGAGGCACAATCCCGAGCAGCATAATGAACGGGGTAATGTAGCTCGTCCCTTCCCCCGTTCTGAGCCTCGCTCACACGGGCCCGTGCACTCCAGAGTGCCGCAGGATCCCCTCTTCAGTCAGCCTTATACACCCTCGGCACGCACATCTGATAGCTCCAAGACATCACCCCCCTCACCGCAAGGCTCTTCAGTCCATACTCGACACGCTCAGATAAAAAAACCACTTCCAGCTTTATTCATGCCGCCAACCATCCACAAGTCTGAGCAAGAAGAGTAAAACGAAGCTCCTGCCAACGCCTATTGACCCATAGCTGACTACTACCAAAAAATGGCTAACCGCCTGACAAGGATATATACCCGGACCGGCGATGATGGCACCACCGGGCTAGGGGACGGGACAAGATCAAGTAAGGATAGCGCTCGCATCGAGACCATCGGTTGCGTGGACGAGCTTAACAGCTGCCTCGGTCTGCTTCTTGTCGAACAATTAGAGAAGGGTGTCCGCAGTCAGCTAGAAGACATACAGCATGACCTATTTGATCTGGGCGGTGACTTAAGTATCCCCGGCCGTATCAGCATGAGTAACGAGCAGGTCTTACGTCTCGAGCATCAGCTCGATCAGCACAATGCCAGCATGCCCGCACTCAAGGAGTTCATACTTCCAGGTGGGTCGAGAGCCGCAGCACTTTGCCATCTCGCACGCACCATCTGCCGGCGTGCGGAGAGGGCTGTAGTTAAGCTCGTTCGAACCGAGGAGGTGGCCGCTTTAAATATCCAGTACCTTAACCGGTTATCCGACTTCTTGTTCGTACTGTGCCGTGCATTAAACCGTCAACAGGGCGTGGAAGATGTGCTGTGGCAGCCTGGCAAGAATCACTCTACACGTACCGAGCAGTAGATACTGTCAACTCTCTTTGTGGCGAAAGCTCTCTACTATCAGGAACATAGCCCCAAGAAAAATTGCAGAATCAGCCACATTGAATGCGGGCCAATGATAGCCGCCGACATGAAAATCAAGAAAATCGACCACATGTCCCAGAGTAACCCGGTCCCATAAATTACCCAATGCGCCACCCAGAACCAGACTTAGCGCTAAGCAGAATAGTTTCTCGGCTGCATGCTTGCGTAATAGATAGACGATCAGAATCGAGGCTGCAGCAGCAATTCCGCTGAAAAACCAACGCTGCCAACCGGAAGCATCGCTCAGGAAACTAAAAGCGGCTCCAGCATTATAGGTCAGCACTAGATTAAAAAAATCCGTCAGGGGAATCTGCTGTCCATGCAATAGTATGGACTCTACCCAGTGTTTACTGGCTAAGTCCAGCACCAACACGATCAGCGCCAGTGTCAGACTGATGTGCAGCTTCATCCTTCCCGGTGCTTGGTTGCATCACTTGAACGTTCGTTCCAAGTGCTATTCGGTCGTAAAATAAGAGCAGGTGACACTGATAAAAAAACAATACTGAAATTAAGCATACCTCCTCACCTCACCCGAACCAAAAAGATTGGACACGCAGCGACTGCATAGTGTTGGATGCTCAGCGCTTCTGCCAATATCCTGTCGATAGTGCCAGCATCTTTCGCACTTCGAATGCACAGAGGGCGTCACAGCAATTAGTTCCTCCGCTGAATCTTGAACCTGCAATGCATGTGCTTCAGAAGTAATCATGACCAATCTCAGATCATCCCCAATCGATTTGAGTAGCGTGTAATCTTCTGCATTGACACGCATCTCCACAACGGCGGCAAGAGACGAGCCGATCTCTCCTTTGGCACGTGTATCCTCCAATGATCTTTGTACTCGAGACCGTAGTTCACGCACCCTCGCCCAGCGGCTTATCAATACCTGCTCATCAGGTTGTGACGGGAGATCGTGCCAGAGATGTAGTAATACGCTATCGTGGGCATTTCCTGTTAGTTGCAGCCAAGCCTCTTCAGCGGTGAAGCTCAGGATAGGAGCAAATAACCGCACTAGACTATGTGCAATATGATGTATCGCGCTCTGTGCTGACCTTCGTGGGATGCCTTTGGTTGAAGCGGTATAGAGCCGGTCCTTGAGAATATCGAGGTAGAATCCGCCCAAGTCTTCCGAACAATAATTATGCAGTTTGTGCACCGCTAAGTGGAACTCATAACGAGAATAACCTTGCGTCAAATCGTTCTGCAGTTCCTTAGTGAAGGCCAGCATATAACGATCGATCTCAACCCAATCTTCCAACGGGAGCATGTCCTTCTCAGCATCAAAATCTGCCAGATTTGCCAATAGAAAGCGCAGCGTGTTCCGTATCCGTCGATAACTCTCAACCACCCTCTTGAGTATTTCATCAGAGATAGTCAGTTCGCCAGAATAGTCTGTCGATGCCGCCCATAGTCGCAGAATATCCGCCCCGTACGTGTCCATCACCTTCTGGGGGGCAATCACATTACCCTTCGATTTACTCATCTTGTGACCGGAACCGTCGACTACGAAACCATGGGTCAGTAGCGACTCGTAAGGTGCCCGTCCGTCCATGGCGCATCCAGTCAGTAATGATGACTGGAACCAACCCCGGTGCTGGTCAGATCCTTCCAGATAAAGATCGGCGGGATACGCTAATTGATCCCTTCGTTTCAGAACAGAGTAATGAGTGACACCTGAGTCGAACCACACATCCAGCGTATCAGTGACTTTTTTATATTGTGTGGCATCCACACCGGGGAAGCTCTCAATCTCCAGGCTGAACCATGCCTCAATGCCCCTCTCCTCCACCTGCTGTGCAACCCTCTCCAGCAGTGCCGATGTGTCAGGATGTAGCTCGCCGGTCTCCTTATGGATGAACAGCGGCATCGGCACGCCCCAATTCCGCTGCCGAGAGACGCACCAGTCTGGGCGCTTCTTAATCATGGCATCCAGTCTTGCACGCCCCCATGCCGGGAAGAACTGCGTATGCTCCACTGCCGCGCTGGCAATCCCTCGCAATGTTCGCCCATCTTTCCCGTGCTGGCCCATTCCGATGAACCATTGATGGGTAGCACGAAAAATTACTGGCGATTTATGGCGCCAGCAGTGCGGATAACTATGGTTCAGTCGACCTGAAGAGAGCAAGTTGCCACTGTCAGATAGTCTCTCGATGACTGTCTTGTTGGCGTCCCACACGCTCATTCCTCCCACCATCGGGATCCTTGCAAAGAATTGCCCCTTATCATCTACCGGATTCTCCACCGGTAAGTCATAACGCATACCGACCGCATAGTCTTCAAGTCCGTGTGCAGGAGCGGTATGTACTAGCCCTGTACCGGCATCTATCGTTACGTGATCGCCACAGATCACTGGCACTTGATGAGGATAGAATGGATGCTGTAACTTCAGGTGCTCAAGAGCGCCCCCCTGGCAGCTTGCGAGAGTCTTTGTGTCCCCTTCGCTGTAACGAGCCAAGGCGCTCTCAACGAGTTCATGCACCAGAACCAGAAGGCCCTTACTTGTTTCAATCAAGTCATAGGTTAGTTCTGGGTGCACACATACCGCCTGATTGGCAGGTAGTGTCCAGGGAGTCGTTGTCCAGATCACGGCATAGGCCGGACCATTGATGTGCCCTATGCCAAATGCTTTCGCCAAGACCGCATTATCCAGTACCTGAAAGGCCACATCGATGGCGGGGGAGTTCTTATCTTCATATTCGACCTCAGCCTCAGCGAGCGCGGACCCACAATCTACGCACCAGTGAACCGGCTTGCTCCCTTGATATAGGTACCCGTTCTTGTATACCTCTCCCAGCGTACGCATGATATCCGCCTCGGTCTGGTAATCCATAGTGAGGTAAGGCTTGTCCCACTCACCCAGCACACCGAGCCTAATAAAATCAGCCTTCTGTCGCTCAACCTGAACACTTGCATACTCACGACACAACTCTCGGAACTTGGCGGGGTCAATATTCTTTCCGTGGTTTTTTTCCACAACCAACTCAATCGGTAGCCCATGACAATCCCAACCAGGTACATAGGGCGCATCAAAGCCCGATAAGGTCTTACTCTTGACAATGATATCCTTCAGAATTTTATTGACTGCATGCCCGATATGGATGTCTCCATTGGCATAGGGAGGGCCATCGTGAAGTACAAACTTGGGCCGTCCTTTGCTGACTTCGCGAATCTTCTTATATAGTTTCTTTTCCTGCCAATCTTTAAGCATGACCGGCTCACGCTTGGCGAGATCGCCACGCATCGGAAAGGGGGTATCGGGCAAATTTAGAGTCTTCTTATAATCGGTCATGGGGTTTTAATTCGGGTTATGCGGCTGTCTGCTTGGATCACGCCGTTACAGATTGTGAAGTTTGAAAGTATTTCTTTGCATTTTCTACATCGAGCCTAATCTGTCTAATAAGTGTATCTAGATCGGAATATTTTTCTTCGTCCCGCAGTTTATGCAGAAAATCCATTCGCAAATGCTGTCCATAGATTTCTTGATTAAAATCGAATAGATGGACCTCCAGCACTGGTTTACCGCCTTCATGTACCGTGGGCCGCACTCCTAGGCTCGCTACCCCGCGGGTTACTTGCTGTGGAGACGTATCCAGAGCACCCCTCACCTCCACCGCAAAAATTCCTGACAATGGCGGCCGATTATGCCGCAACTGCATATTGGCCGTGGGGAAACCAATTCTCCTGCCCAGTTTATCTCCATTCACTACCTTCCCGCTGATACTGTAGGGCCGACCCAGTAACCGTCTCGCAAGACCGAGATCGTCGCTCGATAACGCTTTTCTCACGGCCGTACTTGAAACCCGTATCCCATCGACGTTGTAGGTCGACATTTCTTCCACTTCAAAACCATAGCTTGACGAGAGTGATCTCAACATCGCAAGGTCACCGGCGCGGCGCGCCCCAAAACGAAAGTCATCCCCCACCAGCACCCATTGTGCGGCAAGCCCCTGTTGGAGGATATGCGCTACAAATTCTTTTGCACCAATCTTTGCGAAATCATAATTGAATCGGCATATCTGAACCTGGTCCACTCCATACTCAGCTAGCAACTCGAGTTTCTCCCTTAAACTGGTCAGTCTAGTGGGCGCTTGATCTGGTGCAAAAAACTCCCTAGGGTGCGGCTCAAAGGTCATCACACAGGAGGCTAAATTCAGCCGCTTTGATGTCTCCTTCAATCGCGAAAGCATGGCCTGGTGACCCAGATGCACCCCATCAAAATTACCGATGACTAGGGCAACCGGTTTCTCAGCCTGAGTAGGGGTTCCACGATTAACTTGCACAGTGCAATGTCATCTAAAAGCCTGAATTGTAGCTTGTTTCCGTTGGGTGGGTCTAGGCAGACCTTAACCTTATTGGTGCCCTCTATTTAATGATAATGGGCTTATCTGCTTTGCACAGTTTGTATTCCCGGTTCATGATAATAATGGATAGGTGGCGATTTTATTATCCTATCTTTAGATAATGGGAACGCCCCTCAGGGGTTAAAATGGAATCTTTATGAAGAGCGCTTCATATGTATGATTAATTTCAGCAACGTCTCTAAGCGTTACCCTAATAGCTATGATGCTCTAACCAAGGTCAGCTTCACCATTGACTCGGGTGAGATGGTCTTTGTGACCGGTCATTCCGGTGCCGGCAAGAGCACTCTTCTTAAACTTATCGCTGCAATTGAACGCCCCACTTCTGGTAGCGTTATTGTCAATGGCCAGAATGTTGGCGCGCTTAAAGGTGGAACCATCCCTATTCTGCGGCGCAATCTTGGCCTCGTTTTTCAAGATCAAAAAATCTTATTTGACCGGACCGTCTTTGACAATGTGTTACTCCCACTCCAGGTTTGCGGATTTGACCCTAAGGAGGCGAGTGGACGGGTGCGCGCAGCGCTTGATAAGGTTGGTCTCCTAAGTAAGGAGAAAGCAAAGCCCATTACTCTCTCTGGTGGCGAGCAGCAACGCCTGTGTATCGCTCGCGCTGTCGTCAATCGACCCTCTATCCTGATTGCAGACGAGCCTACTGGTAATCTAGATTCTGATTATGCCCATGAAATTATGGATATGTTCCGTTCGTTCCATCAAGTGGGGGTGACTGTTCTCATTGCTACCCACGACGCTGCCCTTCTGGGCGGCTCTCAAGATCGCATTCTGGCACTTGATCATGGGGCGCTTACTATATGAGAGTCTGGCTATCACATCATTCCTATGCCCTTCTTTTGGCGCTGAAACGTCTCTTTGGTAACCCGTTTCCTAGTCTTCTCAGCATTATTGTTATTGGTATTGCACTGAGCCTTCCCGCTGGGGGCTACATGCTCCTTGGAAATCTGCAAAGCCTTTCCGGACATATATCCGGAAGTCCGCAGCTGAGTCTGTTTCTAGCGATGGATTCGAAACCAGCTGACGTTTCTCAGATTGGGTCACGTTTAAAGCAGCACCCCCTAGTGTCGAGCTTTAATTTCATCCCTAAGGATAGCGCCTTAGAACAACTTAAGCAGGGTAGCGGCCTTGCCGATGTTGTTGATAGCCTTTCTCAAAATCCGCTCCCCGATGCCTTCGTGATCAATGCTAAAAACACTGACCCTATTGTGTTGGAACGTTTGCGTAGCGAAATCCAAAAGTGGCCCAAGATCGACCATGTTCAACTCGATTCTGCCTGGGCTAAGCGACTGGATTCACTGCTAACCCTCGGTCGGTTGGCTGTGATGATGCTCGCCGCCTTGCTGAGTTTTGCCTTAGTTGCCGTAACCTTTAACACCATTCGCTTACAAATCCTTACCCGGCGCGACGAAATTGAAGTGTCAAAATTGATTGGCGCAAGTAATGGATTCATCCGACGCCCCTTTCTCTACTTCGGTGCAATCCAGGGAATGACGGGTGGAATCATTGCTTGGCTCATCATCTCTCTCGGAATCTACCTCAGTAATGACGCCTTAACCGATTTGACATCGCTCTACGCTTTCGACTTCCGCCTCCAACATCTCTCATCGAGAGACTGCATGAGCCTCTTGTTATTCTCGACCTGGCTCGGCTGGATGGGTGCTTGGTTGTCGGTAACGAGTCACCTCTCTCAGATAGAACCACAATAATTCAGATGGTTATTACTTTTTCTTAGAACTTTTAAATAAACTGGCACTCTCAGAGATAGACTGCTAATATTTTAGTTTGGCATTGAGAATCTAAGGAGGATGAAATGACCTTTTCTTTGAGCATACCCTCGACCAGCGGCAGTATCGAGAGTTATATACAAACCATCAGTCGACTTCCCATCCTCTCTCAGGAGGAAGAGTTGCGGTTGGCTCGACGCTTGAGAGACGATGATGACATCGAAGCAGCTCGCCAGTTGGTGCTGTCACACCTGCGGGTCGTTGCCTCTATTGCACGTGGCTACAAGGGATATGGTCTCCCACAAGCCGATCTAATTCAGGAAGGCAATATCGGTCTGATGAAGGCGGTCAAGCACTATGATCCGGAGCGCGGGGTAAGGCTGATATCATTTGCCGTCTATTGGATTAAGGCTGAGATTCATGAGTTTGTTCTGCGAAACTGGAGGCTGGTAAAGATCGCCACTACCAAGGCTCAACGGAAACTATTCTTTAGTCTTCGCAGCATGAGGCAGGGACTGGATACCATGAGCCCAGCGGCGGTTGAGGCTATGGCGAAACAACTGGGGGTTAAGCCGGAGGAGGTCGTCGAGATGGAGACTCGGTTTAGTGGTCGTGATATCTCACTTGAGCCCCTATCTGAGGATGAGGATGAGTCATATAGCCCCATCGCTTACCTCACAGATGGCTCTGAACCGTCCCAATTATTAGAGGCCAAGCAGGCCAACCGACTGCACGGAGAAGGACTCGAATTAGCCCTGTCCAGTTTGGACCCCCGTAGCAGACATATCATCGAGTCCCGCTGGTTGAGGGAGAAAGATACCGCGACACTTCACGACCTTGCAGATGAATTAGGGGTGTCAGCAGAGCGTATCCGACAGATCGAAGTCAAAGCGATGCAAAAAATGCGGGGCGCGCTCGCTACGGCCGCCTAGTTTTGTCAGTTTAGTCTTTTCCTCGCCATAACACGTGGTTGAAATAACAAGGGGCTATGTATGATTTGCATCTTTCCACTGTTCGGGTGTCAGTGTCTTCATCGATAGCGCGTGAATCTCCTCCTTCATTCTATCTCCGAGCGCTCGATAAACTAGCTGGTGTTGCTGGACCATGTTCTTTCCCTGAAATTCAGCACTGACGATGATTGCATTGAAGTGATGCCCATCACCCTCCACTTGTACTAATTCACACGGCATGGCCGTTTCTATATGAGTTTGTATACTCTCTGCTGTGACCATTTCTTTTTCCTTTTTGGATAAATAATATTTGACCTAGATTCTCACCTGCCAAGCCTGTCGATTGATCCCTAGATACAGGTGATCAATGTCGAAGCTTGTACCCCGTCCTCAGCATTCTTAGCGTCAGCCATGATACTGCCATAAAGCAAGTCACCACAATTCCAAAACTTAAGTATGGCGAAACATCTGACACCCCAAAAAACCCGTATCGAAACCCGTCGATCATGTAAAAGAATGGGTTGAATTGTGACAGTCCCTGCCAAAAGGGAGGAAGCGAATGGATAGAATAAAATACACCTGATAGAAATGTCAGCGGCAGGATGATAAAGTTTTGAAATGCGGCCAACTGATCAAATTTTTCTGCCCAAATCCCAGCAATAATCCCCAATGCTCCTAGAAAAGCGCTTCCCAGTAACGCAAATAGAAATACCCATGATAATGAACGTAACGGCACGTCAAAAAAATACCACGTCACTAGATATACTCCCATTCCCACAACGGCTGCGCGCACTACTGATGCCAACACATATGCCAGAAATATTTCACGGTAGGATAGTGGCGAGAGCAGTACAAATACGATATTACCAGTGACTCGTGATTGGATAAGACTGGACGATGAGTTTGCAAATGCATTTTGAAGTACCGCCATCATCACTAGGCCTGGGATTAAGAACACTGTATAGGGAACGCCGGGGTAAATTTGCACATGCTCTTCCAGCACGTGCGAGAATATTAGCAAGTAGAGTAGCGTTGTCAGCATGGGTGCGAGAATGGTCTGTAGACTGACCTTCCAGAACCGCTGCACCTCCTTATTGAAGAGCGTATAAAATCCGATCATAGATTATCCTAGTCCGACTTGCTGCCCACGATCTTGATGAAGACTTCTTCCAGATCTGGTTGCATTAATTTCATCTCCAGCACCTGCAATTCTGCCTTACGCAACGTACCCAATACCTGCTCAATTTCAGAGTATTCTTTTAATGTCAGTATGCAGTACCCCTCGCTTCTGCTGCTTATCAGAGACTCTATCGAGACGGGTATCGGGCCGGGTGATAACCTTAGTCGTATTGAGATGCCAGATATACTGTTAATGAAATTCTGGGTACTATCAAGCGCGACGATCTTTCCCTGCTTCAACATCGCTACTCGATTGCACAGAGCCTCAGCCTCATCTAGATAATGAGTTGTCAGTACGATGGTGTGTCCGTCCCGGTTCAATTCTTTGATAAAGCGCCATAAGCCCTGACGCAACTCCACGTCTACCCCTGCAGTGGGTTCATCCAAGACGATGACGGGGGGCTTATGCACCAGCGCTTGGGCCACCAGTACACGCCTCTTCATACCTCCGGATAGCGCCCGCATATTTGTGTTCGCTTTTTCGGTCAGGTCCAATCGGTGAATTATTTCATCTATCCATGAATCGTTTTTCTTTAGCCCGTAATAGCCGGACTGAATGACTAACGTCTCTCTTACAGTAAAGAATGGATCAAACACCAGCTCCTGTGGCACTACACCGAGGAGACGGCGAGCCTCTTGATACCCGGTTACAACATCATGCCCCATAACCCTAGCGTTTCCGTTGCTGGCTATGGTCAATCCCGCCAAGATGTGGATGAGGGTGGTTTTCCCTGCCCCATTAGGTCCGAGTAACCCAAAAAATTCCCCTTGGTCAATCTGAAGATCGACCCCCTCCAATGCGATCACCGTTCCGAATCGCTTCTTTACCTGATTAACCTCAACTGCTGGGGTCATTTGAACGGTCTAATTTACGTGGGAATGGATAAGAATAGATACGACTGTTGATTTTACGTTAGTGATGACCCTTTTTCTGGTCACTTCCTATTATCTTTCGCAGCCGCTCTCATTTTGAAGTCGGACGGCTGAAAAAATTAGAATCTGCTGGCCTGATTGCCCGGGAGGCATGCCAACTGAAACCCGCTCGTTACCAGTACTTTCTACCAGAGAAGGGGGAGAGTCTGAATCCGGTATTAAGTGCGATAATCACGTGGGGCCTGACTCATTACCTAGGGACATCATTTCCCTGCGTCGACCTTTTCTCATCCTAGAGGGTATCGGGATTTCCTCGCGCTCGGACTTATGCCATCGGAATCAATTCAGAGACGCCGTACAATTGGGCAAGACTTTTTAATGCCTCTGGCAGATTGGCAAATTGAATTTGCCCACTCTGTCTGTGTGCCCTGCGCTGCCACTCGAGTAACATACTGACGGCGGACGAATCGACTTCCGTCACCTGCTGCATGTCAATCACCCAGTCCTCTCGGTTCAGCATGGCCGACCCCAGTTCGGTCAATTTGACAACATTTTCGATGGTGACGGCACCACTAACGATTAGCCGATTTCCATCACGCAAGATCATGTCTTTCATCACAGATGATTATTTTGTAGCTGTCTTATTCTCTTTGTCTCTTGCCTCTAAACCCCGATTCTTTTCCTGCAAGGTCTTAAGTAACTTTGCAACCCCCCCATCTCGGATCTGAGTATTGAATGAGCCACGATAATTAGTCACCAGACTGACTCCGGCCACCGTTACATCGTATACCTTCCAGCCATCAGCAGAATACTCCATACTGTAATCAATCGGCACGGGGACCTGACCATGCTCCTCTATCACCTGAGTCTTAACCGTGACATCAGTATCGCCCGGCTTGACTTTCGTTGGCTCTACCTTAATCTGGTGATCGCGATAACCGGCCAATGCATTGGAATAGGTTCGAACTAGCAATGCGCGGAACTCCTTCACCAGTTCTTGCTGCTGCTCAGGGCTGGCTATGTTCCAGTTTTTCCCCATCGATAAACGGGTCATCCGTGTGAAGTTGAAGTGTGGCAATACTTTGGCCTCCACCAGATTAAGAATCTTGCCGGTATTTCCTGCCCGTATATCTTTATCTTGCCTGATTATGGCGAGCACCTCCTGAGCGGTAGTGTCGATCAATGTATCGGGCGGAATCTCAGCCGCCGACACTGGGAACGCCAGTAACCATGCCGTCACAAGTATAGAAATACCTAGATTTATCTTCTTCATTCTCCCCTCGCTTAGTTCAAGTAACCGCACCACAGACCTTGGCCACGCGTTATACGCTTGAGCCCGTATTAATTATTCCCATCTTTATTCTCTGACGCCTTGTTGAACAAGAATCGTCCGATCATCTCCTCCAACACCATCGCCGAATTGGTCTTCATGATTTTATCGCCACTCTTCAACATCACCTCATCACCACCAGCTGCAAGGCCGATATACTGCTCACCCAACAGCCCGGATGTCAAAATGCTGGCAAATGTATCCTTAGGGAACTGGTAACGAGTATCGATACTCATCGTGACTACTGCATCAAACGTTTCAGGGTTAAACTGAATATCCAGCACCCGACCTACCACAACCCCGGCACTCTTCACTGGTGCTCGAGGTTTTAGGCCTCCAATATTCTCAAAACTTCCCATCAGTGTATAGCTCTGTGCGGCACTATAAGTACCCATATTTCCTACTTTCAGCGCGAGCACCAACAGCGCCCCAATCCCGGCCGCAACAAATAGTCCCACCCATAAATCCATTGTTGTCCGCTGCATCAGCTCATCCCTCTAAACATGAATGCGGTCAAAACAAAATCCAGCCCAAGAATCGCTAAGGACGATGTCACCACCGTCCGCGTGGTCGCACCGGATACTCCCTCCGCTGTCGGAGGCGCATCATAACCTTCAAATACTGCGATTGCCGTCACCGCCACCCCAAACACACAAGTCTTGATGATGCCATTGACAATGTCATATCGAAAATCAACAGCGCTCTGCATCTGTGACCAGAAAGATCCTTCATCCACGCCGATCAATACCACCGTTACCAAGTAACCACCAAACACACCGACCGATGAAAACATCGCCGCCAGAAATGGCATCGAGATTACCCCCGCCCAGAATCGGGGTGCAACCACGCGCGCGATCGGGTCCACCGCCATCATCTCCATTGCGGCCAACTGCTCGGTGGCCTTCATCAGGCCTATCTCTGCAGTGATTGCAGAGCCAGCTCGACTTGCAAACAGCAGCGCTGCGACCACTGGGCCCAGCTCTCTTACTAAAGAGAGCGCAACCAGTGTCCCCACGGCAGACTCGGATCCATATTTTTGCAGGGTCTCATACCCCTGTAGGCCCAGCACCATGCC
>Ga0209553_1001203_pt1 | contig 13059 bp, 10 predicted proteins | sample LauGreFBDMM110DN_2_FD_188217 | JGI IMG/M metagenome (GOLD analysis project Ga0209553, IMG submission 188217) | Freshwater lake microbial communities from Lake Michigan, USA - Fa13.BD.MM110.DN (SPAdes) (version 2) | ecosystem: Environmental > Aquatic > Freshwater > Lake | place: Lake Michigan...
TTTCAGGACTGGGCGAAGAGCGTCTCATGGCTGTCGGTCATGGAGTATTACCGTCCAGCGATTATCATTCAGACGGGTACGTTTCCTAGGTCCGATATCGGGATTTTGCTTTGTCTTGCTGCGATATTCTGGACCGCCAGCGGTGTCACGTTTCGGATGAGAAGCATCTGCACGGTGTAAGTCTGGCAGGTTAACTCTCGAAAGTTTGGCGTTCTGTCAATTGGGATTGAACGAGGCTTTTTGGCATCTTTGGAAAAATCAGAGGAAAATTAGTGGGATGCCTCGGGAATTGTGGAGGCAGCTGTCTAAATTAAAGAGGGCACTCGCAAAAAGCTAGGGATGTGTGGAATTGGTGGGCGTTTGTAATAAAAAAGAGCACCATTCTTTCTCATTTGGCTTAGAAAATCACCGCTTAAATGAGTTTTGTGCGAAGACCACAGGCACTGCGTGGCACTTCTCCAAAACTTGTAAGACACTGTGTCGAAGCTTAACGAATCTCAACCCGATTGATTACTTTTGCTCGAAGTTCAGGCGAAGGTTGAGGCATCGGGCAAGGGCTTTCATCTGACACCGTATCTTTCCTCGCCGCAGAAACAACAAAATGTCAGCCCGGCAACATCTAAGTTGCTCATCGAACCCGATCCCGGGGCTGGAAATTGAGCAGCATGCAAGCTGTCACAGATTAGATTCAGGCGCGCATTCAAGCAGCATCCAGTCAATTGATGCAACTCAGTGATTCAGGAAACAAACGCATGCAAAGTCCGATTAAAAGGAATCGCATTGACAACGCGTCAGCGGGAAATTTACGAGTTTCTGCGGGACAAGATTGTCAATCGTGGCTATGGTCCAACAGTTCGGGAAATTGGGACGCATTTCAGTATTCGTTCACCAAATGGTGTTATGTGTCATCTGAAAGCCCTCGAGCGGAAGGGCTTGATCAGCCGGGAACAGAATATGTCCCGAGCGATTCAGCTTTCGGACGCGCCACAGAATCGCCTATCAGTCACTTTGATTGGCACTGCGTCGACTGGGGGCCCAATCCAGCCGTCAGTAGCATCAGACGAATCTGTATCGTTCGGTACGGTCTTTGAGGGCCCTGAAATTGTCTGTCTGCGTGTGGAGGGAAACGGTTTCCTGCAACTCAATATCGCGAGCGGTGATTTTATTATCGTGAATCGCGAATCACCGCCGCAGCCCGGTTGCTTAGTCGCCGCCATGGACGATCGACATGCTGTCATTCTCTGCACAGTGCAGGAAGGCACGAACCAACTCATACACGCCAGTTCCGCTGCCTTACCGCCTCGTGAGGTGCTGGGTGTAATCACGGGAGTCATCAGGAAGTTCCGTGTTCCGGTAGCCGGAGCGGCAGATACGCCGAAAACAGGAATGTGAGAGGCTGGCTGCGACTGGCTCATTAAAGGGTAACTCGCAGAAGTTTCGGCAAGAGCGATGCGCGGTAATGTGATGGACATTCGCCCTCATTTTTTCCCAATTGGATCCAGTTCCTGCATGGCGAGAATCGATGCGTCGGTATGTGGAAACGTCGTGATTACAGACGTCATTATGCGATCGCGTTCAGGGCCAAGCGGTACATCACGGGCTCGTTCAAAAAGCTTGGTTGCTTGCACTTCCTCGCGTGCTTGCAGTGCAGTGAGTTCTGCAGCGAGTTTTTCTTGTCGCCCCTTTGAGAGGGATGACTTGATGTACTGAAACCGATGAACGGACACATTCTTCTGGGCATTGACATCACCTTCAACGAGTTGTGTCACATCACCCAGTTTGACGAGCAACTGGAAGGGATCCTCGGTGTGCCCGTTGCGCCATTCAAACTGATTGACAATGACGGTAAATCGACCCGCCGGAGCAGTTCGTTCCAGCCAGCGGACATTTTCCACGGGATCCTCGGAAAACTTCTTATCCGTGTCGGTTGGCGTCGAGGCATTCATGTCCACATCGAGGTTTCCCTTGCAGTTGGACGTGCGATGCGAGTATGAGACGTGTTCTCCCGAGGGAGCAATGACATGCAGATCGACATCGTTCAGAGTGTTCCATGCAAGGGAAAACTGGACTTCCCCTGGGCGTCCGCCCGCTTTTTCTACGCGTCCTTGGATTCCAGAGGCAATGGCAGCAATCGCCGTAGGAACTCCTAAACCAGACTGGTTTGAATCGCTTGCCGCAAACGCAGTGAGATCAATTTTCGTCTCCGCCGCCGCTCCGGAATTTGGCATGATTAGGGATGTGATTTCTGGCAGATTCAGGGGAGTTGTTTTCGTTTCAAAAATGTCCGGATCAGACAAATCAAGCACATCTTCACCTTCGCCTAGCAGCTCACTAAAGTGGACTTCTGTTGCCAGCGGAGCTGAAGCGTCTTGCTGCGCAAACATGATCAGACTCAGAGCGAGGAGTGCTAGGGCATGAATAACAATACTGGTTCCGCTGCTGCTGAGTAGGCTCCGTACGGGAAGCCGCACTGAAGCCGCATCCGCGTTTTTGCTGACAGGAACGATCAGGACAGGCTGTCTAAGATTTTCTGACGTGGTCGCCATACTGCTATTGTGCCGCACATGATCAGCAACTCAAGCCACGGAATGACCGTTTTTCCAGAATTTCAACCGAGCAAGGGGCTAAAGTTCTGCCGCTGGAGCACCACAAGACAATGATCAATGCGCGGTTTTATTTTGGGCCACAGACAGACGCAGATGAACGCAGAAAAAACTGCACCCGTGGCCAATGCATCCTAGTTAGATCTGTCCTCCTCACGTGCAAAATCTTCGCACGGCGCGCAAATCCCGGCACGCATAAACGGGGAACACGAGACTCCACGCGGCCAGAAATGCGTCCGGCGAGCGGAGCGGCGTGAGCCCTCATCGTACCTTGTTTTTGGACCGGCAAGCTGACGCATGCCGCTCACTAATTATCTCACTCATTACCGCGCGGAGTCTAATTGACGCTGATTTTTACTGATGCTGTGATTCTCGTGGATTAGGGCAGGGCAGGGCAGAGTCGATTAGTATTCCAAGGGTTTGTCACTTTGGGTTGCAAGCGAAGTCCAAACCAAGTCTATCAGCGTTTATCTGAGAATTTTTTTCATGCGTTTCGTATCGGCCTCCGAATGGCCTCAATAATGGCGCTGTTGTCCAGTTCACCTAAACCTAGGGCCTCTGCTTGTTCCAATAGCGAGCGATGCGTATCTGCAAGCGGCAGATTGAGTCCGACGGCGGATGCGGCGTTCAGCATCAGGCGGACGTCCTTCAAATGTTGCGAAAGCTTTGCCTGCGTCGTAAAGTCGCCTTCGATCATCTTTCGTCCCTTGGTATCCATCTGCCGTGAATAGGCTGCACTCCCGCGAAGTATGTCGAGGGCAGATGTGGGATTAATGCCAAGGGATTCAGCAAACACAAGACCTTCTGCGAGGGCCGCTCGATTCAGGCCAAGCACAAGGTTGCTTACCAACTTCATTCTTGCCGCGTTGCCGCAGGCCCCGACATAGAATACGTTTTTACCAAGAGCAAGCCAAAGATCATGGCACGCATCAAAAGCCGGTTGTTGGCCGCTGACAATGATGGTTGCGTCACCCTGCCGTGTCTGTTCACTGGAACCAGAAATCGGTGAATCCAGATAACATACCCCGCCGTGCGCCAGTCTTTGTTCCCTGATGACACTGTGTTTCGGGTCACCGGTCGTCGTATCGATCACAATTTGCCCGTGTCGCAAGCTGCTTTCCAAAAGCTGCAGGACAGATTCCACGACCTCGCTGGAATACAGACTTACAATCACGCGATCACAGTCTGCCAGCGGATTGTCACTCCACACGGCCCCACGTTCTATGAGCGGCACAGCTTTTTCTCGCGTGCGATTCCAGACGTACGGGACAAATTGATATTCAAGCAGCCGCTCGACGATAGCCGTTCCCATCAATCCCAGCCCAATCACACCGACTCGCAGCTTAGATTCAATCGACTGCATGGATCACCACAATTCGAGTACAGGAGAGCGTTTTTGATGGTTTCTATTCGCCGTCAGCCATTGATGCACCAGCACATGTGAGACTTATGGCCCGAACTCTTCTGAAGTCTGGCTCGTGGTCAAAACACGCGTGCCAATCATTTGGTTTCAAGCAAAAAGCCCACACGGTGCAACTGCGCTGTGTGGGCTTGGGTGTTGAATCTCCGGGTATGTGTCTTGTCGTCGCCGTTGTCAATCCACACGCCCTCTTTCATCTGAGACGCGAGTGCACTGAGTAAGCCGACTATTTTGTGGCCTTCGTTGTCTGCAGACTTCGCAGAAGTTCGAGGTAGTCAATGCTGATGTTGACGAGTTCTTTATTGTAGAAATCTTCGGGGAAGATATCCTTTTTCTCGCCGCCATTGGCTTGTTTGACAGCTTCTTCTTCTTCCTTTTTCTCTTGTTTCAATTCTTCTTCTTCAGCTCGCAACACACTCTCATTCAGCGAGATCGTCTTGTCGTTCTTGCGTTCGAGGTACTTCTCAATCAGGCGGTTGATCTGCATGAAATCTTTATCCGCGGACAGCCGTGTTTCACTGGTCTGCTGAAGTTGCGACAAGATGGCGTCCGTGACCTGAGCAGAAAATGGCGAGTAGTTAGCACGCTCGATGCGGTCAAATTCTAGGGCGTTGTCTAGAGAATCTTCACCGATCTCACGTACGTTCAGCAGTGATGGAAGCACGACATCGGACGTAACCCCTTTGGTCTGAGTACTGTCGCCGTTGACGCGATAAAACTTGCTGATCGTCAGCTTCAAGGCACCATGGTCCTGTGTGGAAAATAATGACCGACGATCTGCCACATCCACCACGTTTTGAACAGTACCTTTGCCGTGCGTAGTTCGGTCGCCGATCACAATTCCGCGACGGTAGTCCTTAATGGCTCCTGCAAAAATTTCAGACGCTGACGCGGAAAATCGATTGCAGACGACAACCATTGGTCGGCGCCAGTACATCTCCGGATCTTCGTCATCAAATGCCTGAACGCCAGTGTCAGGTTCTTTGACCTGAACGACTGAACCCTTGGGAATGAACAGGCCTGAAACCTCAATCGCCTCCTGCAGTGCACCGCCACCATTCCATCGCAGATCGACGATCAAAACCTGAACGTCCTGCTTGTTAAATTCTTCAAGCACAACCTTGACGTCCCGCGCGGTGCTTTTAAAGTTACCACCCTGCGTCGCTCCACGAAAATCACGATAAAATGCGGGGATTCGCAGGATGCCCACCTTAGTCTGGCGGCCATCAATCCAATCAGCGGATTCAAGAATCTTGCCTTTCACTTCATCTTCGGTAATCTTCACTTCGGTACGAGTTAGTTCGTAGATCTGTGTGCGGCGTTCGATGCCAGCCGTTTCTTCTTCGTTTGCTTCTTTTGGTTTTAAAACCTTCAGCTTGACTTTTGTGCCTTTCTTGCCGCGAATCATATCTACCACTTTGGTCAGCTTCATCTCGATCACATCGACAAAATTATCTGACGCATCAAATGAAACCCCGATAATCTTATCGCCTTTTTGCAGCCGACCGTCAGTCGCAGCAGCTCCACCTTGAATGACTTCTTCGACGAGCGTATAGCCGTCGTCGTATTTCAGTCGGGCTCCGATGCCATCAAGTTTCAGTTCCATGTCGATCCGAAAATCTTCAAGGGTCTGGGGAGACATGTACGTCGAGTGAGGATCAAGGCAGTGCGTCATCGAGGACAGAAAGAGTTCCAAGACTTCGTGTGCTTCTGTCTGATCCAGAAAGACTTGGTTAGTGTGATAGCGTGTGTGGAGTCGTTTGCGGGCTTCGGCAAGATCGGTATCGTCCATTTTTAGCATCAGCAGATCGAATTTGATTCGCTTCCGCCAGCGTTCGTCCAATTCTTCTTCGTTGGCTGCCCACGCAATCTCCTTGGCGTCACGAATCAAATCTTCGTCGACAGTGAAGTCATATTCCATATCAATTAAAGCGTCCAGTTTTGGAGCGCGGGTATCCATGCGAGATCGGAAGCGTTCGAAAACGTCGGCCGCAAACTGCACGTCCCCCTTGAGCAACTTGTCGTCTAAGGCCGTCTTCTCAGCTGAAAATTCATCAATGTCAGACTGGAGTAGATAAAGTTTTTGCGGATCCCAGATTTCGAGGTAGCGAGTCAGCAGTTTTTCTGACAATGCATCATTGACTTCCGGATGGTTGATGTGCCGACTGGACACCATTGCCGCCACGATCTGCGCGGTCTTGCCGTCTTCGGCTGTCAGGACAATTTTGTCCGCTGCCGTGAGGGATTCGGGGACAAGTATCACGCCCGCCAGCAGCAAAGTGCAGCGACTGACGGTTCTGAGCGTTACCATTCTAACTTTCCTTCGACGGTCAAAGGGGCGGGACAGGAACAACCCGGCCCGCAGGGTCACGATAAATCAAGAGACACAATAACGTCCGGCTGGAAAGTGATTCTTCACGAATCCGAGAGGACACGCAATCCCATCGTAGACCAGTCGTCAGGTTTGGAGCAAGATCGTCTCGCTGATTGCGACGCGATTATTTTAACGCGGCAAGGCGACTTTGGGACGATTTGCCAAGACTGTGAGCGTCCCAAGCATCTGTTCGGGTGAGCCGGCGACTCGTTTTTCGTCTTCTTCGGCATACGAAAAGATGAGTGAGGTTTGTTGGCCTGACTTTGCCGTACACAGAAAATAGTCCCAGATCAGTGTCTTGTCGTTGGCTTTTCCCAGAGCCCGGACATGATGAACTCGCCAGCCGTTGATGTCGTCGTGGATTTTCGACGAATTTATCGCCCCTTTGCGTTCCGCCAACGCGGCCTGCACTTCATCCAGATATTCCTGTTCGGATGTTGATTCTCCTGCCGGAACAGCAGGGGATGGCGAGATGTTGCATTGCGCCACCAATGATCCGTCATGCATCATCCGCAGCATCACCATTTCGGGAGTTTCGTGAAAGACATGCCAGTTGCGATTGTGAAGCAACATGACTTGCCCCGGTGTTGCGAGAGTCAACAAAAGTTTTCGTTCGTCCGGGACTTGTTCTGGCATCGTGTCTGGAAGACTATTGGCTGGAACGGCAGAGGCTTGAGTCCATACGATGGTGGCTGTCACATTGAGGCCCGGACTGAAAGGTCCCGGTTCACGCTGTTCTGACTGTACGGCTTCGAAAGCGCGAATGAACCGCTGCGTACGATCGAAGATCAGTTCACCTTTCAGTGTGACCTTTGTCGCGGAACCTGTGACTGCGCCTGCGGTGGTGCCTTCAAATGTCACAACCGCTTCGCTCGCCGTGAGTAACTTGAGTTGGCAGGTTGCCGTTTGCGAAACCGCCGCGTCGACGCCGACCAACATTGGGATCACCCATGCATCCGCGTTCCATTTTTCGCGTTCATCTTTCAGATTCCTTGCCGGCAGCAAGCTCGTTGCCACGAGCGGATCACATGGGATCTGGAGTAGATCCACCTGCGGCCGTGTGAGTCGCACATGGGGACTCAGTTGCAGCAGTTGATCCTCGGTACCGTAAAGATGAATTAGACGGGCCTGCGATGGCAAGACTACGGATGTCGCATGATCTTTACCAACCACGGATTCTGTTTCGGCCGCGGCAAAACGTCGCACAGCTCGCACCGCAAATGGACCGGTTGCGTCGGATGCAAATCTTCGTTGATCAAACGCAAATTTTCCGGAACTGTTAAGATTCCATGCGGACGTGCCGTTTTGCGCCGGTGTCAGCAGTTTGCCTTCAATCTTTAAGGCATATTCAACGCGCGTGGTCCGCTGCGGATTAGAAGAATCAGCGAGCAAAATTCCGTCTGTCAAAAGGACGCCCGTGTTTTCATCCGCCCTTGCGCAGGTCGATGATCCTGCCATGAAGATCAGCCCTGAACTGACGGCCAACGCCGCCGACATCAGCCTAGTCCGCACATAAAGCGTCGATCTGCCGCAACTGTCCGTAGTCATCACTTCGCCACTCCAATTGGCTCTGAGATCCATGCGTAACGCCGTCCCTCAAAAATACGAGACGTACGAGGCCCCAGATTGCGACGCATCTTTCCGAGATTCCCGAATCCCCGCAAGGGCGATTCGGAGATGTTTGCAGGACGTTGGACATTCCTGTCCGACCGCTGATTACCAAACCTCGTCCAATCGCACAAAAACGTCTTCCAGAATCGTCAACTGCAGCACGTCAGTTGTGGGAAGTAAAACATAGACACCATCGCGCAGGACAAGTTGCTCAACCTTGTGTTCGAACGGATCAACGATCCAGTATTCCGGCACGCCGGCCTTTTGATATCGCGCCCGCTTGAGTTTGCTTCGTCGGGTGGCTCAATATCCACATAGGCTCGAGAATGTTTGTTACGACCGATTGAGCCCCGTTCGGCTCGCCGTCGCATCGGCCTTTCGCCAGCCCATGGCAACTGAACACATACTGCTTGCCACTGAACAGGTTTCGGTCGTTCGCGAGACGCAGCAGCCATCGAAGGGTTTCGATCTTACGTTGGCATCCGCCAGCAGATGAGCCTTACGCGAACTGTAGGTGGCTTCCACGAGCAGTTCCAGAATGTTGACGGCGTGATCTGTCACCCGCTGGCCGAAGATAAACAATAGTTCTTCAGGAAGCTGTCCACGCGATCCAGCAGCCACTTGGTGAAGTCATACCACTTGATCAGCACGACCGGGGGATCGCTCTTACGTCCCATCGCGATTAATCTCCGGACCCTAGGGTAGACTCAACGAATGGTGGAATTTCGGACAACATGGACCTGCGACGACAACGGGGCGGGGGCAAAACCCCTCATCGGGCGAGCGGCCACCTTCTCCCCTGACGACAGGGGAGAAGGGACAGGAATGCCCATCCGGCCTCGCGGCAAACTTTCCCCCTGACGACAGCGAGAAAGCACAAAATGGAAAAGCCGTTCATCGACAAATTAAGTGCGCGGCATAGAAACCGGGATTATCGTCTGCGCGAGGCCCACTTCCGTTTTGCTCAATCCGTTGCAGGCAACTACTAACTGGAGAGCCGTGTGCGGGAAAACCGCCCGCACGGTTCGGAGGGAGGGGGAGCTGAATTCATTCAGCCCTCCCTACCCCTATCGACGTGAAAAGTGTCCGGAAAAAAAGACGATGTTTATCCTTGATGAGTGTGCTCAGCTCGGCACGGTGCCATTGCTGGAGCAAGCCGTGACTCTGCTGCGAGGATATGGTTTGCAGGTCTGGACGTTCTGGCAGGACATGGAACAGGTGCGACCCAACTATCCCAGTCGGCATGAGACGCTGATCAACAACGCAGCGCTGCAGTTGTGTGGAATCCGCAAGCGTATGATTGCGCGGCAGATTTACTGACGATGAAGAATGAAGAATCGCGAGTATTTATGAAAGGGCAGGGCAACGCCCCGAGCTTCGTATTTCAAATCTCAAATCTCAAATACGAAATTTCAATTAGAACAGTCTCGGCCCGCTGGGCACGTGGTCAAACGAGCCAATGCCCACCGCGTGAGGTATTGCGAACGAGGCACGAAGCAATTTATGTCACTCGAATTGTACTCACGGGCACCGCGTGCAGCAGGGTCTGCAGAACGACGCAGTAGCGTTCCGTGAGTTGGATCAGTTTGTCGAGATGTTCAGCTGGCACATCAGAGGTGATGTAAAAACGCAGTGCGATGCTGGTGAATCCCACCGGCACTGTTCGATCGACACCCAGCGTGCCTCGGAAGTCCATGCTTCCGATGGCGTCGATGTGGGCTTCGCGGATCTCCAACCCCAGAGCCGTTGCCACTACGGCCATGGTTGTTCCGGCGCAGGTGACAAGCGCCTGCAGGAGCATGTCGCCGGAACAGGCTTCCGATCCGTTACCTCCTGCGAGGGGATGCAATCCGGCGATAATCTCCGTGCCATCGTTGGCTGGAATCGGCACCCGGCAGTTGAGAGCGGAAAAATTTACGATCCCGGTGGCATGCAGTTCAGCGATTGCGGCCTCAGGATTGGCCTGATATCGTTGTTTAAGTGGTGCCTGCAGGGACTTGAGTGCGTCGCGGTCCATGAATTCGGTTCCGTAGAAAATCCTGTTTCCAATCGAATCGATCAGTCCGATGGAGTCGAGTCGTGGCAACTGCTATGCTTCGCGTGGAAGCGTAACAGAAATTGCGGCGAAAGAGTTTCGGCCGAAAGTAAAAACGAGCCCTTGGACTGATCATGAGTACAGAAACACCAAAACGCCGAATCTGGATTGGCTTTGACCTCGGCGGCACGAAGATGATGGCGGTGGTATTTGACGACAAGTTGCAGGTGCTGGCAAAAAAACGCCGCAAGACGCGGGGCAACGCGGGTGAGCAAGTCAGTCTTGAACGCTTGGCGGAAACGATTTCGCAGGCGTTGACCGAGGCTGGGGTAACAGAGGAGGAAATCACAGGGATCGGAGCGGGCGTTCCTGGGCCGCTGGATCTCCAAAAAGGTATCATTCTGGAAGCTCCGAATCTGGGTTGGAAGAATGTGGACCTGCAGGATTTCCTGTCAAAGCGATTCAAGTGTCCGGCCTTGATCTGCAATGATGTGGATGCAGGTGTGTTTGGGGAATACACCTCCGGAGCAGGGCAGGGGTATCGTTGCGTGTTGGGTGTGTTTCCGGGAACCGGCATTGGCGGTGGCTGTGTGTACGAAGGCCGGATTTTCCGAGGTTCACGCTCGTCATGCATGGAAGTGGGATATTTGCAAATGGCAACTTCCGGAGGTGCCGCCGGCGTGGGACCGGTGGGGACCTTAGAAGGAATTGCCAGCCGGCTTGCGATAGCAGCGGAAGCTGCAAAAGCTGTGTACCGCGGTCAGGCACCCCACTTGAAGGGACTGACTGGCGCGGATCTTGCCAAGATTCGCAGTTCCTCCTTGGCGCAGTCAATTGAAATGGGTGACAAAGCAATTGAGGACATTGTGCGTCGAGCTGCCGAAGATGTGGGTCGAGGAATTGGCAGCCTGATTAATATTCTGGCACCAGATGTTGTCATTTTGGGTGGCGGACTCGTGGAAGCCATGCCCAAACTCTATCTAGAATCCGTAAAGGAAGGTGTGCGTCGAAACGTATTGCCTTCCCTGATGGATTGTGCGAAGCTCAAAGTCAGCGAACTTGGCGACCTTGCGAGTGCGACTGGTGCAGCAGCATTGGTTCGGCAGGAAATGGGATCGAAAGACGCGAAGAAAGTCTGACACAGGCCATGATCACGGGGAACGAGACAACACAGAACGACCTGCCGGTTCGCGCGGATGCGGCTTCCGATGCCGCGTCAGAGTCGGTGCGGGGAGCAAATGCGTTTCCCTTGGCCGTGATTGAACTCGGGACATCCGCCATTCGCATGGCGGTGGGTGAAAGCGATGGCAGCTCTCGCGTTCGCGTGCTGGAGCAGCTTGTCCGCGGTTTGAGTCTGGGAAAAGACACGTTTACGCAGGGCGAGATCCAACGCAAGACACTGCAGGAGACGATCCGGATTCTGAAGAGTTACCGGCGGAAGCTCAAAGAGTATCAGTGTAGCGATCCGAAACACATCCGGATTGTGGCGACCAGTGCGGTGCGCGAAGCCACAAATCGGATCGAAGTGCTCGATCGAATTTATACGGCCACAGGGCTTTCGGTTGAAATTATTGACGACGCGGAAATCGCGCGTGTGACGTACCTTGGTGTTCGCCCGCTGCTGCAAAATGACCCAACGCTGGCAGACGGGCTGACTGTCGTTGCGGAAGTTGGCGGTGGCAATACGGAAGTGCTGGTCCTGAAGGGCAAGGACATTATTCATTCGCAGCCCTACCGCTTGGGCTCGCTGCGGCTTCAGCAGATGATTATTCATTCGCAGACCACGCGCAGTCGGATGGGCAGCATCATGATCGGTCAAATAGACCGTTCCTTTGAGCCACTGCTGGACATCATTCCAAAGAACAGTCCGGTGGAGTACGTCGGTCTTGGCGGCGACATGCGTTTTGCCGCAAAAGTGCTGGGTGTTGAACTTCCGGCGTCCGGCCTCACGCGCATTGGCGTCGAAGACCTTGACAAACTCACCGGCAAACTGCTGTCGCTGACTGTCGATCGCATTATGCGAAAACATCATCTCGAATTGTCTCAGGCTGAGACCTTGGTTCCTTCGTTATTGGCGAACCTGCGCTTGGCACAATTGCTGGGATGTTCTCAACTACTGATCACGGGCCTGAATCTACGTGATGCGTTGCTGCAGGGAATGCTGCGGTCGAACGACTGGTCAACCGACTTCTGTGATCAGATCGTCAACTCTGCCACTGAACTGGCGCGAAAGTATCAGGTCGATTTGCCACACGCACGTCATGTTGCCGAGCTGGCTCGGACGCTTTTTCGTGCACTCCAGTCTGAGCATCGCATGGATGCACGATGCGAGACGCTCTTGTATGTCGCATCATTGTTGCACGAGATTGGCCTGTTTGTGGGTCTGTCGGGATACCACAAGCATTCGCACTATTTGATCTCTCACAGTGAGTTGTTCGGATTGAATCGACAGGATCAACAGCTGGTGGCCATGATCGCCCGGTATCACCGTCGTGCAGCACCGAAACCGACGCACGAATTATTTGCCCGACTGGATCGAGACAATCGCGTCGTTGTCTCGCGACTGGCGGGAATTCTGCGAGTTGCGGTCGCGTTGGACCATACAGGAAGCCAGCGCGTGCGTGACATTGAATGCACGATCGAACGACATCGTCTGATAGTCACCGTAAGAAATTCTGCCGGCGACCTGTCGCTCGAACGGATGGAACTGCGTCAGAAAGCCTTGCTCCTTGAAGACACTTTCGGGCTGGGTGTGCTCCTCCGTGAATCGCCGCGGTAAATTGCGTGTTTGTTCGAGAAATAACCTATGTCTGACACACAAAACCTACTGACAAATCGTGAGTTAAGCTGGCTAGAATTCAATCAGCGAGTGCTGGATGAAGCCTCCGATCCGGCGGTACCATTACTGGAGCAATTGAGGTTTTTGGCGATCACGGCGTCCAACTTGGATGAATTCTTCATGGTTCGCGTGGGCAGTCTGCTGACAGCCATCCGGGCTGGAGAAACGGGCAATGAT
>Ga0209553_1001204_pt1 | contig 13050 bp, 11 predicted proteins | sample LauGreFBDMM110DN_2_FD_188217 | JGI IMG/M metagenome (GOLD analysis project Ga0209553, IMG submission 188217) | Freshwater lake microbial communities from Lake Michigan, USA - Fa13.BD.MM110.DN (SPAdes) (version 2) | ecosystem: Environmental > Aquatic > Freshwater > Lake | place: Lake Michigan...
GAACTTCTTGCGCTCGTCACCGTCCTCAAGGGTCGACAACCCATAAGCCACGGCCAAGCCGCCACCAGCGGCGACACCCGATAAAATCATGCTTCGGCGAGAGAATTTCATGACAACAGCCCTAACCCAAAAAAGAGATGCAGCATTAACTTAGGGATCACATAGCTGATGGCAACCGTGGGGTCGATATCGCCCGGCGAACCCCCTCCGCTAGCCGGATGGCAGGCCCCGCCGACAAGCATATAGGCCCTGGTAGAAGTGGGGCAAATGGGAATTTGGGGGCAAATGCGGCCGATTGGGCGGCTCGAAGGCTTGGCCCAACTTGGAGTACGGTATAGACCTCCTGGCTCGATCATCGTTTTAGAAATATGGCCTCCGTCAAACCCCCGCGCCTCCACCAAGCTCGAAAGCTTCGCGTTCGTCGCCTCCGGGCTGCCGACGTGGGCGCATTGATTGAGCTGGTGTCTAAACTGAGTGCTCAGCGCTCAGACGATTTACCTAAGAACGTCAGTGCAATAACTGCTGCCGAAGTCAAACGCCACTTCCTGGGTCACCGTTCTAAGTTTCTCACCCTTGTCGCCGAGCTTGATGGCGTCGTTGTGGCTTACGCATTGTTATTGGCGGCATATGATAGCGCGCGCGCGACAGAAGGCCTGAATGTCGCAGATATTTATGTCAATGCCGAGGGCCGTAAAAAGAGCGTCGGACGTACACTGTTGGCGGCATGTGCAGCTGAGGCCAAGCGTCAGGGCAAAACATACCTGACGTGGCTGTCAAAGGCATGGGATGTGCCATCTCATGATTCCTATCGTCGCATCGGTGCCATTGAAGAGCCCGTGATGACGCATCTACTGCCCTTAACCAAAGTACCCGCCTTTGTCGCCGAGGGGCAAACCATGATGCCCGCGAAAGGGTTGCGCAAACGCAGACCAGCGCGGACGTAATGCCGTAGTTCTCTTATGTCTTCCCGCCTACACAAGCCCTGCGCACTTGCCCTTGTCGACGAGGGACTTCAGTCCCGCATCGAGTTTGGCCATGCCTTCGGGTCTGAGGCCCATTGAGGTCGGTTCGGCGCGTGGCAATGCTTGAGCCGTGGCGACCTTTGGCAATCTCATTGTCAAAGCGGCTGAGCCCACGCCAACGAGGATCCGGCGGCTTAATCCCATCTCGTGGTCAGATCTATTCATAGCACGCTCCATTGGTTGCAGGGCCAATCGCCAGACCCTAAGGTAACGCGGCTTGCCTTGGAGAATAAGCAATGAATGTTCGAGTGTTAACGGCGTTGACTGTGCTCAGCCTTGTTGGCTGCGGCATGACTGCGTATGCCCAAGTCCCTGCGACGGACAAAGACTTTTGCGAGCGTGTGCAGCGCGACCTCACGGGCACAACATTGAAGCTGAACAATATTGTCTATCCTGACTTTGACAGCTTTAAGGAATCCAAAACAAAAATCGATCCCATTGAAATCGGTCAATTCGTGATCAGCGATGGCATCTCGCCCACGCGGGTGTCCTGCAAGACTAAGACCAGCGATCATTTGCAAGATCGCTACGGTCAAGACGCCGCGAAAGGCGACAAGTCATGCGCCGATATCAATCGCGCCACTATGGACGCGGCGTATGGCGCACTCACGGATGATGAAAAAGCCAAGCTAAAAATTGTGCGCGCAGATGTGGTGATCGAGCCAGATACAACCGTTTTTATGGGTTCGCAGTGGGTTGAAGATTATGATTTCGTCTATCGCGGCCCAGAGGCCAAGATGCACGTGATGGGCAAGTCGCTCTATGTCACCTGGACAAACATTGCCTTCAGATTGGCCCCAGAGCGATTTCGCGGCGTACGTTATTGCCACTTGATTGCGCCGGAGTATGCTAAGCGCCTCGTACTGGGCGAAACTCAAGTTCCGATGCCATCGAAAAACTAAGCGAGTGCCTGACAATGCCGCGACCTTTGGCGTCTTAGAAATCCGACATCAAACGCCCGAAGCCGTAGACCTTATCGGAAATACCATTGGTCCGCAGGGCATGCCAATAGGTGGCGGTATTGATTGCGATGACGGGTTTGTTCAGCCACATCTCGGCCGCGGCGGCTAACCGGATCATGCTCAAGTTTGTTCCTACTTGAACGATCGCATCGACGTCGGGCCCGTCGAGCTTCATCAGCGTTTCGCGGCACTCGTCTGTGGTGATTTCGGCGATGCCGGTCCAGCTCGGGGCTTGCATCGGGATATCGCGTAAAACTTTAAAGCCCGCTTCGGTGAAGTAGCGGCGAACTTCAGCGTTGGCAACCGGATAGTAGGGCGACATGAAAGACAAGCCCTTTGCCCCATACGCTTTGAGTGCTGCTGCGCAAGAGTGCGAGCCGATACTCACGCCTACTTTGGCTTCAGTTTCGACCATCTGTTGAAATTCGTTAGCACCTTTCATGCCGTCATAAAAGGTGATGGCCGACATGCCCATCACCAGGTAATCAGGCTCGCACGTCATCACACTGCGCACCGCATCAAGCACGCCTTCCGATATTTTTTTGGTGCCAGCCAAAAAAGTCTCGTTGCTGATGGCGCGGGAATTGGGTGTGAAAATACGGCTGTAATGGTTGGTCACGCCCGGCACACGAAGATCGTCGAAATCCGGCTGAACAGTGGTGTTGGTGGAGGGGCCTAAAACACCAAACTTCTTTTTCCATCCCAATGCGTCTCTCATAGTTGCTCTCCATAACCCAGATACAGTTTATAGGTGGATAATATGCGCCAGCCATGACAATCAGCAAGCCACGCCTAGGGCGAGCTGTTCTGCCAATGTTTCCACTAAAGGTTCGTTTCAGCCCTGCCAATAGTCTTCTTTTTGTCGTCGCATGGTACGGGCCAGGCTGAATAACTCTTTGAAGTTTTCCCGCTCGTAGGCGACAATGGACACAATCTTGCGCTACGGCGCACCCCTTTTTCGCACACTTTAAAGCTTAAGTTGAGGCTTGGTCCAGCGGTGAAACTGGGCCTCAAGGCAAAAGAAGAAAAGGTCGACGCTATTTTGCTCTGTATAACCGTATTGATTTTTGAAGTGCTGGAGCGCGACGTTTGACCTCGGAACATAAAGAAGCAGGTGCGGCAGAAGCGAACGCCGAGCCAGTGTTGCGTGATACTAACTTTGATTTCGAGAATAAAGTTTTCAAGGTCCCCAAAGCGCGGTTCCATAAACCTGATAATTTCGATGAGCCTGTTTTAGTTGTCGATTTGGGCGACCTGCAAGACGAACCAAAATTTAATAACTTGATGAAAACATTTAACATCGGCGTCGATGTTCATGACGGCCAATTAATGGTGACTTTTGTTGAAGCCCTTAAGTTTGTTGAAGACGTCTGCCCAGGCGATAAAGTCCCCAACGAAATTCTGGATGGTACTGCGTCGTGGACTGTCTTGCCAAAGCATAAAATGTTGGCCAAGGGCCGGCTTGAAGCCCAGCTGATCGCATGGCTCGCGGGCGAAGAATCTAAAATCGCGAGCCCCGAGGAGTTGGACAAGTTTCTTGCCGAGCGCGAAAACAGGGCAAAGCTTCGCGAAGCTTTCAACAAAGCAGCGATTGCGCTGGGATCGAAAGAGGGGGATACGACCGCTGTTTTACTGCGCTTGGAATTGTTGGCGCGTGAGCTGTGTCACGTTGAAGCCTTGCGCGAAGCCTTTATTGCGGTTCCCGCGATTTCGAGGCGCTTTAATCAAGTTTCTGAACTGTATGCTGGTGATATGCGTGTCAAAGACACCGTCGAGCGCGTGCGATATTTGTTATGTAAGGGTGTGCAGGAGTATCAAAATATTTTCCTCGAGCTGGATGGTCAAGCAGGGGAGATTATTTCGACTCTTAAGGCCATTGATAGCCAGATCATATTAATTCGAGAGAAACGCGACAAGCTGCGTTACTTGCAGATAAAGTGGACACCATTGGTCAGGGAATGGAGCGAGTTGGTTTTGAACCAGGGTGCTCGCGTGCGGGATTTACTCGGCCGCACCTATCGTTTCCTTGCAACACGCTTCGATACAACACAAAGCCTCATGAAGGCCCGTAAAGAACTAGAAGATGCGCAACGAGCGCAAATTCAGAAGGGCCAACAGGAAAAAAACGCGCAGGCCAGGGCGAAAAAGAAATAACCGTGACCCATACCGGCGCCGGGTTGATATCTCTTCCCATCGATGAATTGATCGAAGCGCTGCGCGCGACTTTAAGATCGGACAACGCGGTAGTTGTGACCGCTGCTCCGGGCGCAGGCAAAACGACGCGGATTCCCATCAAGCTTGTTGATGAAGCCTGGCTTGAGGGTCGAACGATACTCATGCTTGAACCACGCCGTTTAGCGGCGCGCATGGCCGCCGAACGCATGGCAGCTGAGTTGGGCCAAGAGGTCGGCCAGCTCGTCGGCTATCGCGTTCGGTTGGAAGCAAAAGTGTCGCGTGCGACTCGCATTGAGGTTGTCACAGAGGGAATTTTGAGTCGCCGCTTGCAGCATGATCCTGAACTGAGCGGGGTTGGGCTTTTGATTTTTGATGAGTTTCACGAGCGTAGTCTGGATTCTGATTTAGGTCTGGCGCTCGCCTTAGATGTTCAGCGCAATCTGCGGCCTGATCTTCGCATCCTGGTGATGTCAGCCACATTGGATGCTGCGCCCGTTGCGCGCTTGCTTGGGGATGCCAAAGTGCTGGAAAGTTCACACCGCCCGTTCCCGGTTGAAACACACTATTTGCCTAAAACTCCGGCTGGTCAGTTGGACAAAGATATGGCCGCACTCATTCGCCAAGCCCTGCGTGAGGGCGAGGGAAGCGTACTGGCCTTTTTGCCGGGCGAGGCTGAAATTCGCCGCACGGCCGATGTCTTGATGCAGTCCTCGCTGCCAGACGATGTCGAAGTGCGTCCGTTGTATGGGGCGCTGTCGTGGAAGGATCAGAATGCGGCCGTCGCGCCTTCACCGCCGGGAATGCGAAAGGTGGTGCTGGCCACAACCATCGCCGAGACCAGCTTGACGATTGAAGGCGTGCGCATTGTGGTGGACTGCGGATTAAAGCGCGTATCGCGCTTTGATGCCGCACGCGGAATGTCGCAGCTGGTCACCGTAAGTGTCTCTCGCGCCTCAGCCGAGCAGCGCCGGGGCCGTGCCGGGCGCTTAGGCCCTGGCGCGTGCTACCGCCTGTGGACGGAGGCGGAAGACCGCGCACTGGTGGCCTATGACGCCCCCGAAATGCAGCTGGCAGATTTATCCCCGCTGGCACTCGACCTCGCCAACTGGGGTGTGGCTGATCCTCTCAGCTTGTCGTGGCTCACGCCCCCACCTACCGCAACGTTTCAACAGGGTGTTGACCTGCTCAAAAGCCTCGGTGCACTCGATGCCTCAGCGCGCATTACCGCTGAAGGCCGAGAGATGGCTGCCTTACCGCTTCACCCGCGGTTGGCGCATCTGGTCCATCGCGGCATTGAGATGAGCGCTGGGGCCACGGCATGCGATCTCGCGGCCCTTCTGGCAGAGCGCGATTTTTTGATTGGCACGCGTGATCCTGACCTCAGAACACGCATCGACATTCTTGCCCGCGATCAAGATGCGCGTGAAGCCGTGAGGGTGAATCGCGGTGGGTTAGAGCGCGTGCGCGCCTCAGCAAAGCAAATTCGTGCGATTGCCAAAGTCCGTGAGGCTGATAGATCAAGCGCGGCCACGGGTGTGCTCACCGCGCTTGCCTATCCTGATCGTATCGCTCAACGGCGTGGCGGGCACGGCCGTTATCGTCTCTCGGGCGGTGGTGGTGCCGTCATCGATGAAAAAGAATCCCTCGCCGCGCAAGACTATTTAGCCATTGCCCACCTGGATGGAGCAGCGCGTGAGGCGCGGGTATTCCTGGCCGCACCACTGACGCGCGCAGAAATTGAAGAAGTCTTTGCCGATCAGATTGTCGAGGCAAACCTGATTCAGTGGGATGCCCAAAGTGAAAGTGTCACGGCGGCACGACAAACGCGTCTTGGTGCGCTGGTCTTGGATGATAAGCCGTTGACAAAGCCTGACCCTGAGCAGGTGACAGAAGTATTCTTAAAAGGGCTGCGGAATATAGGATTAGACGCCTTGCCGTGGACCGATACCGCACGGAATTTTCAGCAGCGGGTCATGTTCGTGCTTGGTGTTGATACCAAAGCGCAGTGGCCTGACTTTTCCAATGCCGGTCTTGAAGCTACACTGCAGACTTGGCTTGCGCCCTATGTCGCGGGGTTCATGCGCCGGGCGCATTTGTCGCGGCTTGATGTGCTTGAAGCGCTGATGGCTCAATTGACTTGGGACTTGCAGAAGAAGCTCGATCAGCTTGCACCAACGCATCTCGATGTCCCTTCGGGCTCATCGATCCGCGTCGATTACTCAGGCGATGGCGGGCCATCGATGGCCGTTCGGCTTCAAGAGGTGTTTGGCTTAACTGCGACGCCTAGCGTCGCCGGCGGCCGAGTGCCTGTGACGCTGCATCTGCTCTCGCCGGGACAGCGGCCCGTGGCTGTCACCGCCGATCTCACGAGCTTTTGGAAAAATGCTTACCCCAGTGTGCGCAGCGAAATGCGTGGTCGATACCCTAGGCATATCTGGCCGGAAGATCCGTTGACGGCGACCGCGGTCCGTCGCTCGATTAAACCGCGTGGAACTTAGATTAGCCTTTGCTTTGGCGCAGCCACATCATGCGATGACGCGCAGGTCGCTCTTGCCCCAGCTGTTTTGCGAGCCACAGGCCGGCAAGATCAATCTCTTCTTCGATTTTCCAAGGCGGATTGATGATCCATAGGCCTGATGATTGCATGCCGTCGTAATCTTTGCGTCGACCAAGGTCGAACTCGGTTTGCAGAATATCGGCAGGGATGAGTTCTAATAACTTCTGCCGTGTCGCAACATAGCGGTCCTCAACCAAGACCGGATACCAAACTGCAAACACACCCTGCGGCCATTTGGCGAAACTTTTGCTCACAGCAACGGGTACAGTGTCGTACTCGGTTTTTATTTCGTAGGACGGGTCGACTAGCACGAGGCCGCGGCGAATGCTTGGCGGCACAAGGGCGACGATCGCTTCCAAGGCGTTGCGGCGATGAACGTGGATGTTTGGGGCATCGCCAGCCCAACGGCGCAAGTCTTCGTAATCAGCCGGGTGTAATTCGTTGACTATAAGGTCGTCGCCATCGCGCATTTGATGACGCACGATATGTGGAGAACCTGGATATCGCGCCAGCCCAGCTTCATTGACCGCGTCCACAGCCGCCCAATACGTCTTGAGCTGCGGCAAGCGGTCAGGCCGGGCGATCAGTTTGGCAATGCCATGCTCGAACTCTTTGCGCTTTTGGGCTTCCAGGCTGTTGAGACCATAAACGCCACGCCCGGCATAAATATCGATCACCGCGTAGGGCTTGTCGCGGTTGCGGAAATGGTCGAGCAGCAGGGCGAGAACCGCGTGCTTATGCACATCGGCTATGCCACCTGCATGAAAAGCATGTCTGTAACTGAGCATGGGCGGGTTGCTATCACATAAAGCCAAGGAAATCCGATGGCTCGTAAGGGGTAGTCTGTCGAGGCTGCATTTTCTCGGTATTTTTATGATGTTGAAGGGCGAAAACCAGCAATAAAAATACGCCGCGTGTGGGCATTCGCCCATTGAAATACAGGCGTTGTTTGATCTCAAAGACGTTATCTTCCTTGGTGTTGCGGTTTTGAAGGCCCCTGGTATAACAAAATGGTTAGCCGGGCATCGCATCCCGTCTGGCCGTTCTGCCTCAGGATCAATCGAACCGGTGTCTCATCGGTGTCGCAAACCCATCCGTTTCGCACGCAGCCTCCAAAGTATATAATATCCCGCTGGTTTTGCTTACGTGAGGACTCACGCTGGCGTGCTGCGGGACGAACGTGACACAGGAAAAAAATGAGAATCCTCTTCGCACTCTTGGCCGTCTGTATTGCATCAGCGGCGTTCTGGGCTTCGCTTGATCAGCCGCTGTCTGCGCCGGACTGGAAAGGGCAGATCCGAGGCATCGCCTATAGCCCCTCGGGCCTCTATACCGAGGAAGACAAGGATACGAAAGTCACTGACGAGTTGATCCGCAGGGATTTGGCGCAGATCTCGAAGATGACGAAGCGCATCCGCACCTACACGGTGGACTATCACCACGACCGCATTCCGTATGTTGCTAAAGAGTTCGGAATGAAAGTCGCGCTAGGCCTCTGGTTACGCGAGGACAAAGAGTATAACGAACGCGAAATTGAGCGCGGATTGAATGCTATCGCTGACAACCCGAAAGTGGTTGACCGTGTCATCGTTGGGAACGAAGCGGTCGGTGTGCGCGCCGAGCTCACGGCGCGAGAAGTGAGTGACTATATTAAGCGTGTCAAGCTTGCCATCAATAATCCGAAAATCGAAGTTGGCACAGCTGAAGTCTGGCCAACATGGTTGACTGAACCCGAGTTAGCAGATGGTGCTGATTTCGTCGGTATTCACATTCTTCCCTATTGGGATGGCGTGACTCTGCAAGATTCGATGGCGCATGTGATCACCAATTTCGACAAAGTAGCCAAACTCTATCCCGATAAGAAGATCGTGATTGGTGAAACCGGCTGGCCGTCCGAGGGACGAGTCAAGAAGGGCGCAGTGCCAACAGCGGCATTTGAAGCTGCATTTTTGCGCCAGTTCTTCCGCCTCGCAGAGCAGAAGAACTACGATTACTATATCATTGAAGCTTTCGATCAGCCCTGGAAGGGCGATGCGGGTCAGGAAGGTGCCGTCGGTCGGTTCTGGGGCATGTTAGACGCCGAAGGCAACCCGAAGTTCAGTATGACGGGGCCGTTATCCTCGTTCCAAGATTGGGCGATTTTTGCGGGCATTGCCGCAGGTGGTACGTTTCTATTGGGTATCCTGATCCTTGCCATCGTGCCAAAGGTTAGTGTGCGCGGGCATCTGTTGCTGGCAAGCGTCTTGGGCCTCGTCGTCTCCGGGGCGTTGTTTATTTTTGACGCATCTAGTTTTCAGTATATCAGCGTTAGTAATGTTGGCAGCATCGCCATCCTGTTGCTGGTAGCTTTCTCAGGCCTGTTTACGGCAACCTTGTTGCTCACCGAGACCGTCGAATGGGCGTTGAGTTTGTGGCGTAAAGACCGCATGCCCGAAATTACGGGCGCACTTGGTTACTTCCCCCGCGTCTCAATTCATGTGCCCACACACAATGAGCCACCGCTGATGGTCATGCAAACGTTGAATTATTTGGCCAAACTTGAATACCCGAATTTCGAAGTGATCATCCTCGATAACAATACGTCCGATGAATCGCTGTGGCGGCCGGTGGCAGCTCATTGCGAAACATTAGGCGCGAAGTTCCGCTTCTATCATTTCGAGAACATGAAGGGCTTCAAGGCTGGCGCACTGAACAAGGCGCTTGAATTGACTGACCCGGCGGCGGCATTCATTGGCGTGATCGATAGCGATTATCAAGTCAACCCGAATTGGCTGAAGGCTGTGCTGCCTAGTTTTGCCAACGAAAAAGTTGGCATCGTGCAGGCCCCACAAGATTACCGCGATGCCAACGAAAGCCTGTTCAAGGGGCTGTTGTACGAGGAATACAATGGCTTCTTTCGTATTGGGATGGTTGAGCGCAATGAGCACAACGCGATCATCCAGCACGGCACGATGTGCGTGGTTCGCCGCAAGGCCATGGACGAGGTTGGCGGGTGGGCTGAGTGGTGCATCACAGAAGATACCGAGTTGGGCTTGCGTATTTTCGAGGCCGGATACACGGCGTTGTATACGCAAGTCAGTATGGGTCGTGGCCTGATGCCCGACACCTATGCTGCCTATAAAGGCCAAAGATATCGCTGGGTCTATGGTGCGATGCAGATTTTGAAACGACATGCGGGTGCTATCTTCCAAGGACGCAAGATCGCTAACGGAAGTTCGCTCAGCAAAGCACAGCGCTATCAGTTTATTGCAGGGTGGATGCCCTGGCTCGCCGATGGTTTTTCGCTTGTGTTTAGCTTGCTCGCGTTGGTCTGGAGTGGTTTGATGATTGTCGCGCCTCGATATTTCGACGTGCCACTCACAGCGCTCTCAGCCGTCGCGCTCGCCCTCTTTGCGATTAAGACGATGAAGACGCTTTGGCTGCACCGGGCCAAAGTCGGCACGGGCTTCCGGGGCTCGCTGGCATCAGCGCTGACGGGTTTGTCGTTGTCTTACACCGTTGGGATGGGTGTGATCACCGGGTTGATCACATCCTCAAAGCCATTCATGCGCACCCCGAAGTGCCAAGATGCCGCACCCTGGACGCAAGTGTTCACGATAGCGCGCGCTGAAGCCACATTGTTCGTAGCGACGATGATCGCGATTTTTGGAACCATGTGGTCGACGCAGTTTGACGACCCGGCGGACATTGTATGGTTTATGGCCCTGGTCGTGATGTCCGTGCCTTACGCGGCGGCGGTGACTTTGGCGCTTATTTCGACCTCAAATATGGGGCGCCCAAAGTCTCAGAAACCCGATATCGGGTCGAACAGCCTCCACCCGCTGAAAGTCAACGTCGCGGCATAGCATGGGGCCTCTTTTTTTGCTGCAAAGAGGCATACACTCTCCCTCGCACCTGGGGAGGGCAACATCATGCGCTGGCTTTGTTTCGTTTTTATTCTGGCTTTAGTAGGGTCAAACCAATCCGCGCAGGCCGCAACACCTGAGCAATGCAAAGCACTCGCATCACTCGATCTTGGGCATCTGCAAGATGCACCCACGCGCATCACTGCGGCAAATCTGACCGAAGCCAAGCCGGGAATCGGTGCGCATTGCAAAGTCGATGGCTATGTTGCTCCGCAAGTGGGGTTTGAGCTGCGTCTGCCGTTAGCCGACTGGAACGGCAAAGTTCTGACACAAGGATGCGGGGCGATGTGCGGTGGCATGCTGGGCTCCTCTGGCTGCGAAGAGGCGGCCACAAGAGGCTACGCATGTGTAACAACAGATATGGGTCACAGGGCGCTGCCGTATGATGGCAAGTGGGCCTACAACAATCCGCAAGCGGAGATTGACTTCGGGCATCGCGCCACACATGTAGCGACCGTTACCGCCAAGGCGATTAGCGAGGCATTTTATAGTTCGGCACCGAAGTACGCTTATTTCCGCGGATGCTCCACGGGCGGTCGCCAAGCGTTGGTCGCTGCCCAACGCTACCCTTACGACTTTGATGGCATCATCGGCGGTGCGCCCGTGCTGTACCAACTCATGGGGCCGCCATTACAGCTTTTTTGGGGGACATCAGTCAATTTTGATCAAGCAGGCAAGCCAATCTTTGATGCAAAAAAATTACCGATGCTGGCAAAAGCGGTCATGGCCATTTGCGATGGCAAAGATGAGCTTGAGGACGGTGTTATTTCACGACCGCAGCAATGCTCGTTTGATCCAGAAAATTTGAAATGTGAGACGAGCGTGTCAGCAGAATGTCTGACACAAGCTGAAGTCGAGGTCGTTAAGAAAACCTATGCTGGGCCCACGACTTCAAAGGGTGTGCAATTGATGCCGAGCGGACAATTGCCGGGATCAGAATTGGGCTGGAGTGGCTACCTTCAAGACGGCAAGGCCGCATCGAATTATGGCTTTGGTTCTGAGGTGTTGCGCTATCTGTCTTTCGATATAGACCCGGGCCCCTCATTTGAGGTCAGCAATTTTAATTGGGACAAGGACCCTCAACGGATGAGCCTCAGCCTGTTGACCGCTGGCAATCCTGACCTGACGTTATTCAAACAGGCAGGTGGAAAGTTGATCCTGTTTCATGGCATGGCGGACCCAGCGATCTTTTTTACGACCACAACCGAATACTATGATCTTGCTACGCAGACGATGGGTGGGGCCAAAGCGATGAGCGAGTTCGCCCGGCTTTACCCAATGCCAGGTCTGTATCACTGCCGTGGCGGGGCGGGCACCAACTATGCTGACATGCTTGGTGCATTGGACGCCTGGGTCGAAGGCGGCAAGGCGCCAGATTCAATTATGGGCTATCACATCGAAAACGAAGCGAAGGGCCCGGCTGAACCGCCCATCGGATTCGACCCTGCCATGTCCGCGTTTAGCCGCCCGATTTATCCGTACCCCGATTACGCAGCTTATGATGGGTCGGGTGATTGGAAAGATGCCAAGAACTTCAAGCGTGTGAAGGTGAAGTAAAAACCCCTCACCCTTCCCTCTCCCGCACGCGGGAGAGGGTGTTAATTGACTTATATTTTAGCCATTCCGCGTTCAGAGTCTGGGTCTGTACCAGTATCGTCGTGCGGTCTGCGGCAGGGACATCGCTCCAGGGTGTCACGGTGGTGCGTATGGTGAAGATCACCGCGCCGCTCTCAGGAAGTTTGACGAAACTCTGGTCCTCGGTTCGCATATAGAAATTTGAATCTGTGGCGGGGTTCACCGGCGCAACGGGGTCGGGAAGATGCAGCGTTGCGGTTGATACCAGCCCCCAGTTCGAGCGCGTATAGCATCGTCCAGGTCGTAAGCGGCCCAGGAAGAAGTCAACTTGTGATGAAAGCTTGTCGGCATAATCCGGTACGGGCGCATGTACAGCAAGAATGGGTTTTCCCGCCTTGTCGGTCAGCCGCCAGCGGTTGGGAAAGCACAAGGCTGCGCCAGAGAGCACATATTGATCTCCGTGGGGCGTAAGAACACAAATGTCTTCGGCGTAGGCCTGCCCTAATGTCGTGAGAATCTCAGCCGGCGCGGCGGGCAGGGCGAAACCATCGCGGGCCGATAAATACACTCCCAACTCGCGGACACCGGCCTCTGCGGCTGATAGCAATGCGATCACATCGTGGCGGCGATGCGTGATTAACTCAGCGCGTAGCGCCAAGATGGGCGCATCCTCAGGGCGGTTCCTGAGCCAGTTGCTAAGTTCGGTCGCCTTGATGCCAATTGTTGCTGGATGCTCGAGAGTCAAGCGTGCAACGCTTTCAGCCTGCGTCGCTCGGCCCACAGGCCGGTTGCGAAAATAATCAGCGCCAGACATTCAAGTTGCAGCAACAACACGGTGCGTTCATGCCAGCCGT
>Ga0209553_1001205_pt1 | contig 13050 bp, 11 predicted proteins | sample LauGreFBDMM110DN_2_FD_188217 | JGI IMG/M metagenome (GOLD analysis project Ga0209553, IMG submission 188217) | Freshwater lake microbial communities from Lake Michigan, USA - Fa13.BD.MM110.DN (SPAdes) (version 2) | ecosystem: Environmental > Aquatic > Freshwater > Lake | place: Lake Michigan...
AGACAGGATCGCCTGGAAGGAGCCTAAGTACTACGAAGATAAGTACAGAGACTGAGAACAGCATCACGATGCTAGTTCCTAATCTTCGTAACAAATATCCGAGCACTTAGTCTCCACCCTCGATTCAGGTTAGTTCAGGTTTAGCCGAAATAAGCATCTTGCAGCTGCGGGGTGCCCTCACCAAGTAAAAACATTCCCTTTATGACCGAACGGAAAGCCGTAATGTTTGCAGCAAGCAGTGGAATCACACAAGGAACTTCACGATTGTAAAGCTCCTGCATCTTTCCGGTTACGGCTTTGTACTCTGCTGCAGAAGTTGCTGAGAGAGCCTCCTTCATTAACGCATCGTATTCAGCGTTGTCCCACTTCGCCTCATTGCCACCAGTTGTATAAGCATTTAATTGATATGCCGATGTAGGAACTGGGGATAAGAAGTTAGCCACAATTGTATCTGGGTACAACTTTGGACTACTTGCTGAGTATGGAAAGAACTTACCCAGCCATGAAGCTGTCTCCTGTGGTTTGATATCAAGAGTAATACCGATCTTCTTTAGATCACTCTGCAATACCTGTGCCATTGTGACCCACTCAAATCTGCGACCTGCAAGAGTCCAGAAAGTAAGAGTGTCACCGGATTTAACTCCAGCTTCGGCAAACAAAGCTTTGGCTTTATCCAGATTAAATGTGTATTGAGTCATTCCACTCTTGTAAATCGTATCCTTCATGCCAATTGGAGTTGATGTCATTGATATTTCACCAACACTTCCAAAAGCAGTCTTAAAGATAGTTTCACGATCAAGGGCATAAGAGAGTGCTTGACGAGCCTTGACGTTATTAAATGGTGCTGACTTGGTATCAAGCATCAATACGTGCGCACCAGTGAAAGCTGGAGCACTCAAGAAGTCAAGATCTTTATCTGCACGGACTTGAGCAATAGATGTTGGTGGAACATTCCAAACCATGTCTAAAGCACCAGATTGTAACGACAACAATGCTGATGTTGCATCAGGTGAACGCATCACTTTAATACCATCTAGTTTAGATGATCCAGCCCAGTAGCTTCGGTTGTTCACTACATAAACATGATCATCGGATGAGAATTCGTTGAGCTTAAATGGTCCAGTCCCATTGACTACACCTGGATTGGTTAATGACAAAGGATCTGCCATGTATATAAATACAAGCGCTCCTGGGAACTGCGAATTTGCATTCTTTAGATTAATTGTGATCTGATATCTGCCTTTAAGAACGTAACTTGCGATTTTTCCAATTTCTCCTGCTTGAGATGACTTGTTCGTTGGATCTGAAATCCACTCTAAGTTTCGTCGAACATCCTGATTAGTGAATTCACGGCCACTGTGGAATCTTACCCCTTGGCGAAGAGTTAATGTCCATGACTTTTGATCAGTAGATGATGTCCATGCAGTTGCAAGCCAAGGAACAATGGCACCCTTTGCATCAATACGAACTAATGAATCATAAATAAGTGGCGCTACTGGCTTTTGTGTTCCAGAGCTAATTTGATTTGGATTCAATGCTACAAGTCCACCACCTGTGTAACCGTACTTGAGTGTTCCGCCGGAAACATAGTATTTAGATTTTCCATTCACTCGGTCACAAATGAGATTTGTACTACCGGCCTTAACAATTTCTCCAATTTTCTTGCACGCACCGCCAGCGACATTCGCAGCGCTGGAAGCGGGAGCAAGCGTCCACAGCATTAGTAGAGCTAGTAGCCCTGCAAGTGTTGCAACTTTTCTCTTTTCTCTTTTCATGCTTTTTCTCCTCCTATAGGGATTTTAATTTTGGAATTTTCTTAACGGTCAAATTTGTCTGCTGATAGTTTTTTAAGATTTCCATGCCTATAGCGGCACGGCGAACTTTTTCTCGAGTTATGCCTTCTCCAGCGGACTTCAAATGATCTCCATAAGGGTAAAGACTGACTGAATTTCGGAGACCAAATTTGAGATAGACAGGTGAAGCGACTCTGATAATTTCTGGGATGTCGTAGTAGCGAAGAATGCCACCAAGACTATCGGGGGACTCGATATATAAATCGATGAAAACACTTACTGCTTTTCTCAAATCTGACAGATCTTCAATAGATAAATCTGCTGCAACATTTAAAGAAGTTGCACCATAATCTTCGAGGACTTTGGCAGAAGCAGGATTAGAGCTTGGCAATACCGCAGAGGTTTTAATCTTGAGGTCAAGCGGTAAATCGCCACGTTCCTTAAGTTGTTTTATCAACATCATTAAACCGAGATCTGCAACAAGGACACAACGCAGACCCAAATTGCAAGCATGAACTAATTCTCGAATTGCTTGTGTGAGTTGACGTGTTCCATGAAGTGATGGTGCAAGGGCGCTACCGCTAGAACTTGTTGCTTGAGCTCCAAGATCCCATTCAGCGCGCGGACCGACGAATAAGCACACTTCAATGTCATTAACCTTGCCGAGGTCAAGCATCTCCGTAATTTCTTCGTCTTTGAGAAGCCAAATACCGCTTCCCTGACTCACTCGACTTATTTTCAGATTATGAGTTTTTGCTTCAGCGATCACTATCTTCATTAAGTCTGGAGTTTCGATCGAGGGGATTTCGATCCTGTACCGCGATCCATCGGGGAAACTTTGCGACGATGTTGGGCAATCACGGTGTGGTGAACTCAGAGCAAGTTCTCCAATTACAGGGAGTACAAGATCATCATTGTTGTGATGAGACATAACACCCCTTTGTTCATGGTATTGAACTACTGTTCGTTCTGTTGGAAATACTAACCAAGTGAGTAGGCTCACACAAGGGATTTGCCTAAGAAGTTCAAAGATTTTTTTGGGCCATATGTGGAGGGAAGAGCAGATGAAGGGGAATGAAAAGGTAGGGCTAACACAGGTTCAAACGAACAATGCACCGCCACCGGCAGGAACTTATTCGCAGGCAATAATTGCAAATGGTCTTCTCTTTATCGCTGGTCAGGGACCTTTTGACCTTCAAGGGGTCAGAGACCTTGGAACTTTTCGACATGAAATGCTTGTGACGTTAAAAAATCTAGAGGCGATTGCTGAAGCTGCCGGCGCCAGTATTCATAGCGCAGTTCGGTTTGGTGTCTATCTTAAAGACATGGCAAATTTCAAAGAGATGAACGAAATTTTTACTGAGTATCTCAAACCACCATACCCAGCTAGGACAACAATCCCAGTTAATCTCAATAACTTTCAAATTGAAATAGATGTTGTGATTAGAATGCCTGACTAAATTTGATCTTTAAGAATTATTTTAGAAAGCGCAAGAAAACATTTCTTGTAACTTCTGAAAGGGGGTTATCGACAGGCAGTGAGCTTGGATAATTAATGGATCCAACAGCGAATACGGCACCGCCACTAGCGGTTTCATAAATCGACATTTCTGCTCCAGAATTTTCTGGGTTTGTACCTTTTGCTAAAAGATGAATATTTGCTGGACTAGAGCTTTGAATCTTGTCTATTTCATGTCCTGAAGCACCACCAGGACAACGTGTATGAAGTGACTCAATTCCAAATAAATCTCCATTTTTTAGACCAGTACTTTCAAATATCCAATGAGTTTCATCTAGCACTTTGTATGGGGCTGCTGTCATTAACCCATTTCTGTCATAACTTATTCCAAGAAGGTGTGCCTCTGGCTCAACAGTTGTTGTGAATCTACTCTTGAACTGATCATTACATGGTATTTCACAAAAGCATCGGAACTTTCCATCCACAAAAAACTGCGCGTAATCGCCATTTTTAACAGTCATACAGGTAGAAGCCGGATAATCCACTTCACACGTGATGCCATTTCCCCCAAGGTAGATCAATCTGCCACCTTTGTTATGCACCCAATTCTTTACTAATTCATACATTTTCTTTGACCAATATTCGGGGTGGCAATTAATAACCAAGACTGCATATGCCGCTAAATAGACCTCATCAAAATGAAGTTGCACATCTGAATACAAGTCGTAATTAAAGCCTTGGTTTTCCATCCATCCCAATAAACGCCACTCAGCCGAGGCTAAACCATTTGCATCTCGTGTCGAAATTGGATCAGTGAGAGATTCATTTAGGCCGACAGTATTAGCTGGCTCGGGTCTTTCAAAGGTCAAGTTAGGGTAATTGCTATCATCCCATGTCTCATGCTCTGCTCCTGCATTAAGGTCTGAGTACCGAGGTAAATCCAATCTTCGGCTAAGCAACGGTTTACTTGGCAGGCCAGTTGGTAGAACGTAATTACTTCTACCTCCAAAATTATTATAAGCACTCCATGTTGAAGATGACGTGAGAACTGCAATTTTGGCTTTAGGTTTAATGGGGGACACAATCCAAGGAACCACAATTTCTTCACCTGATAAATTCTTAATATGTACAAAATAAAGACCTGACTTTTCAGGCGCGGTGACGAGATTGGGATCATCCCAATTCAGTGATGTCGATAAATAATCCCCATCTGGCGTGGTCTGTAGAGTTGCACCTAGCGGATGGGTATCGAAGCCTAAAAGTCTAACTAAAGTCTTTTTTGCTCCGTAGTGCCAGAGTTCTAAAGAATATGGGCTCTTGCTACTCACAAGCACCTTGGCTTCTGTACCTGAAATTGACCACCGGGGTGAAACGTATCCATAAAGCTTATTAGAGAGTAAGCGGAAATTTATTAGCTCCCCCGTTGAAATATCGTAAGTACTTCGCTTTGGAGAAAAACCCTCGGATGAGAGCGTAAATGTGTAAGAACCCAGCGCTATTGGTAGCTCAATTGCACCAGAGGCACTTGAGTGAGTCACATAAAGTTCGGAGCAGCTATTGCAGGTGGCCTCAATAGAAACATTGGAAACTGCAACGAAGTACTCATCACTTATATACCCAACCAGCATAAAATCTCCTTGATGGTACCTTTGCTTAACTATAGACTCAAGACAATGAAATTATAAAGTAATTAATGAACGAAGTTTTGTGAATAGGATTCTAAGCATGGTTTTGAGTATTGAAGACTTACAGCAACACTTTCAAGCTGCTGGACTATCAGGTACTTCCGTTTGCGTGCACGCCTCAATCAAATCTCTTGGTCCGCTAACACATGGCCCAGAAACAGTCATAGAGGGCGCGTTGTTAGCGGACCTAACGGTCTTGGTCTCAACACAATCATGGAAATATTTCGCTGCTCCAAAGCCAACTCATCGTGCAGATATTGCATTAAATGCTGAAGACGATGGTTCAATACCTTTGACACTGCCCAATAACGGTGGTTTTTCGAGAGAATCGACATTGGTTGGTGCCGCAATGGGTATTTTGCCGCAGATTTTGGTCGAGAAATTTCCTCATAAACGAGGTAATCATCCCCTTGCATCCTTTTCTGCCACTGGATCGCGTGCGGATTTTCTAACTTCTACACAAACAGCAGATCTTCCATTTGCCCCCATCGAGCAACTTATCGCCAATAAAGGGAAAATTCTTCTTCTCGGTACCGACCTGACCTCTGTAACTGCGCTCCACTGCGCGGAACAACGCGCTGGGCTTTCGATGCTAACTCGGTGGGCACTTCTTTCCAATGGTTCGGTCCAAGAGTGTGTTGTGAGTGGATGTTCGCTTGGATTCGAGAAACTTTCTAGTCTTCTCAGCTCAATCGAGACAACTTATGTCTGTGGAACAAGTAATTGGCGAATCTACGACGCCGAAGAGCTTGTTTCATCTGCGACTGAAATCTTCCGTCAAATGCCAATGATAGGTCAATGTGACGACCACACTTGTAAGCGTTGTGAAACGCGAAATATATTTGGAAAGTCGACCAGTGACTCGCGTTGATTGCATTGTAGACTTTCATCATGAGTGATAAGCAAGAGCGCCAAATAGTAGATATCCATTCTCATATTTACTGGTATCCAGACCATCTAAGCCTTGAATTAGTTACAGAAGCTCTTGAAGCCAAAAAGGTGAAAATAGAAACAAGTGGTGGACTAGCACATGCTGATTCTCTGGATCTACATTCAAATGATGCTCTGCCAGATGAGCATTTTAAAATGCTAAAAACGGCTTCAAAAATAATAGTCTTTGGAATCCAAGCTGAACAAACGGGATTCAATACCCCTAATGAAGTTATTGCCGAGTATGTAAAAAGAGATCCCGCCCGCCTTGAAGGATGGGCATCTATCAATCCAACCCGCGAAGATGGATTAGAAAAATTTCAGTATGCCGTAGACGTTCTTGGCTTAAAAGGACTAAAAGTTGGGCCCACCTACCAGCACTTCGACCCATCAGATTCGAAGTATTGGACTCTTTTCACGGAGTGTGAACGAAGAGACCTCCCCGTGATGATCCACATGGGCACGACTTATCCTAGCGCTGCCAAAATTGCACTATCTCAACCCCTTCTCTTAGAACCATTGATTATGGCTCACCCAAACCTGAGAATGATCATTGCCCACCTTGGCCATCCTTGGGAAAGTGACACAATCGCACTTATTAGAAAATCACCCAATATTTTTTCTGATATCTCAGCACTGCACTTTAGGCCTTGGCGTTTTTATCAAGCGCTAATTACGGCAGTTGAATATGGAGTGACACATAAACTCTTACTCGGATCTGATTTTGCAAATAGCACTATTGACGATGCGATAAAAGGATTGCGCAATGTTAACTCAATTCTCGAAGGGACTAAACTTCCCCAAATTCCAGAATATGTGATAGATAATATTATTTACGAAAACTGGAAGCGTTTTTTTAATGGAAAACCCAATTGATTAAAATTGCAATCATTGGTTTTGGTGATATTGCCCAGAATGAGCACTTACCTGCAATTCAAAATTCTTCCGATTTTTCATTAGTTGCTATTGCCGAGAAGGATGTAGAACGTCATGATGAAATTGGCAAATTAGCATCTTGTTCAGTAGTAAAAACTATGAAAGATGCACTCAATCTAGGTGCTGAATGCGTAATTATATCAACCCCGCCTGAAATTACTGGGTCACTAATTCGAGAAGCAATTAAATTGAATATACATATTTTGTGTGAGAAGCCAATTGGTATTGAATTCGATTCGATAGAGGATTTGCCTAAGCTAGCCGCAACAAGTCTCAGTAAGATTCAGATTGGATTTACGAATCGTTACGTGCCTTTTGTGCAAGAACTAAAGGCTCTTATCGAATCTGGTGAGCTTGGTTCGCCTCTTGTATTTATGATGGCGGCATTTGATGAACCTCTTAATGAGTCAGATAAGAAACATCTGTCACGGATAATACATTTCCTCGACCATGGCTCTGCTTTTACACATGAGGGATCTCACTTGATTGACTATCTGTTGTATTTTGGCTTTCATAATCCAAAGCATGTATCCGCTTTTGGTGTGAAAACGGATTCACGTTTCCCGAGTGATAACTTCACCGAGGCTACCCTCACCTTTAATGATGGGTCAATTGCTCGGCTTGAGGTTGGCTGGCTTACGCCCTCACTTCCTATTGGTCATATAAAGGTAATTGGTGCAGGGGGTCGAGTTGAGATTATCCGGCGTGAAGGTTCTATGCTAATTGAAACCAAGAGCCGTACTGAGACATTAGTTCTAGAAGATTCATGGAGCAAAACGGCTTTTAGGAATCAGCTCGCTGGTTTTGCTAATTTGATAAATAGCGGGCAAATCTCAGGTGCCACTCTAGAAGATGGCCTATACAATGTGAAAATGACAAAGTTGATTGAGACCACGTCTCGGGCCGAAAAATGAGTGTTTTATTTGAGGAAATGAATCGCGAGCAACTGGCAAAAAAGCAAGATGGAATTGTTTTGATTCCAGTTGGGGCATGCGAGCAACATGGACCACATTTAGCAACTGGGAGTGACTTTTTTATAGTTCGAGCAGTAGCAGAGCAGGTTGCGCACAAACTCGAAAAAGAATTTCCTATTTTAGTTGCCCCAACTTTGCCTTTTGGTTTTTCCCAACACCATATTCCATTTGGCGCAACAATTTCAATTACACCAGATACTTATCAGGCATTTTTGCGGGATTTGTGTAACTCTTTGTTGGCGTCAGGTTTTAAGAAGCTCTTCTTTATAAATGGTCATGGTGGAAATAACGAAATGATTGCTGTAGTCGCAAGAGAGTTTGCTCTAACTAATGGAGCACGTATGGGTGCTGGTTCATATTGGACTATGGCTTGGGACCAACTCATAGCTGCCGGTGCTCATGAAGTAAATCGCCTTCCAGGCCATGCTGGAGCATTCGAATCATCCATTATGAAGTTCTTACGACCAGACTTAGAGCAGTTAGGAGTTCCAACCCGAGACGGTGATTTTTCAGCTGATCCAAAAAGTTTCTATCCCCCTTATATGGTTGAAGATCAAGAAAACTGGCTGAAAATCAATGGCTTCAGTGATAATCCAGCACAAGCAACATCGGCAAACGGTGAGAAGTGGTTTAACGCAGTTTTAGAAGGAGTGGAAATTTCCCTGAGGCAGTATTGGGAAGGTTCTCGATAATCGAGCAGCATGCTAAAGAAAAATGATGACCCACAGAAAGCAAAATACAGCGCTCCGGCCATTGGCCGCGCTTTCGAACTCATTGAACTAATAGCTGCTAACAAGAGCGCAAAATTCACAGAAATAGTTGTAAAGCTTGGGATCCCTAAAAGTTCAACACATGTAATCTTGGCTAACTTAGAAGACTTAGGTTATATATACAGAGACTCCGAATCTAACTATAGATTAACGGCAAAATTGAAGAATTTGATGGTGACAAGCGTAGATAGTCAAGACGCAAATAAAATTGTCAAAATTGCTGCTAGGAAACACCTTATAAAATTAAAGGATGAGACAGGTCTCTCTGTGCATCTGGCGATGCGTGATGGCGTGAATGTGCTTTATTTGGAAAAGATTGAGTCTGATAATTTTATTCGTTTCGATACATACATAGGGAAAAGGGCTCCCCTTCATTCAACAGCAGTAGGAAAAGCTATTCTTGCGGCAATGACGAAGGAAGATGTCTTAGTGCTTACAGAAAGTTTTAACTTTAAGGCTGGAAATAAAGGTACTTTAAAGAATCTTGAGGAGCTTTCTAAACAGTTAGATTCTTTTCGTAAGCTTGGATATGCGATTGAAGATCAAGAGGAAGCCGCTGGTGTTAGGTGCATTGCAGCTCATGTACCCGGTATTTTCGACAACACTTTCTCAATTGGCATTATTGGAATGACTCATCAAATATCTCCCAAAGATTATCCAAATATTGCAGCAAAGATCGTAAAAATAGCACAAGTAATTGCAAAAGAAATAAAGACCTAGAAAATCATGGCAGGGCTATTCGCGCTTCCACATTCAATTATTAATGGTTCCTCTCAAAGTTTTGTGAGCCAAATTGCAAATAATGGCTTTACTAGCCTTAATTTGTGTTTAAAATACCACGCATCTCGAAACCTTTTTGTTCGCCATGGCATGTCAATGATGCATCTAGAAGATGGTGCCCATTATTACGAGACAAACTCTCGTTTCTATTCTGAGAAAGAGATTGCTCCACTTACCAATAGCACTCATATAAGCAGGCAAAAAATGGATTTACTAATTTCTGCGGCAAAGCAATCAAAAGTTGCACTCGGTGCTTGGTCCGTTTTTTTGCATGATTCAAAGTTAGCAGCAAGTCGTCCTGATTGTGTTTCAACAAATGTATTTGACCAAAAATTAAATCCGAATTTGTGTCCAAGCAATCCTTCGGTCCGAGCATATGTAATTGGGCATGTACGAGAGATGCTCAATATAGGTTTTACACATATTGCCTTTGAATCCATCAATTTCGCACCTTTTAAGCATAATGAACACCACGAGCGATTCTTTTTTAATTCGGGCCCTATTACTGACTACCTTTTATCTCTTTGTTTTTGTACTTATTGCAAATCATTAATGGATTCTGGGGGCATTGATGTACATCAAGCTCGTGAAGTTATTTCACTACTGATTCAGACTTCTCTTGAAACTGATGATCCTCTGTTAGATTTGAAGTTGACGCAAGAGAATCTAGTCGCATTAATTGGTAATATCTTCCTTGATATTCAAAAAGTGAGAGAGGAAGTAATTTCGGATTTTCATTGTGAAATATCTGTCTTGCTTCATAAACACTCAGTTACATCGCGCTTTCTTGACTCAACACCGCTTTCTAATCGCACATCCGAGACCCCTTATGATGACTTGTGGATTCAGGGAGCATCATTAGAGAATGTGGCTTCTAGTTTTACAGCGATTGAACCTCTTTTATACCGCTGGACAACACAAGAGAATGAAAAACTAGGTGAGAATTATCAAAAGCTCCCCATCCCTTCCATCCTCGCAATTCGCCCCGTTTATCCTGATGTGAATACGTTCGATGAACTTGAGGAGCGGTTGAGCCACATGTTTGCACTCAAGATGCCATTGGATTTCTATTTATATGACATTATTCGACCACGCGAGATGGAGCTTATAAAAACATTCCTCGTATAAATTGTTCATATGGCTGAACTTAAACGCAATACTATGAACATTCTCTAACTCAGTCTATTATCATGGGTATGAGAAGAATTGAAAGCCATAATCCGTTTACTCCATCGGAAGTCCTAGGGGTTTTCGTATCTACTACTCCTGAAGATGTTGCAAAGTTAGTCTCTAGCGCACGAGTAGCCCAGCTAGAGTGGGAAAAAAATGCTTTCGGTCGTGCTGCCGCACTGCATAAATGTGCAGCAATTTTTCGTGAACATCAGAATGAGATTGTTGATTTGATTGTTCGTGAAGTTGCAAAGCCAATCGCTGAAGCACGAGGTGAATTTGCACGATCTATAGCAATTCTTGATTACTACGCACAAGCAACTCTAGATTCCGATGGCGAAACTTTTCCTAATGCAATAAATGGATATCTCCTTTCAATCCGCAAGGCTCATGGTGTGGTAGGAATCATTACTCCTTGGAACTTTCCTTTTGCAATTCCGTTATGGAAAGCAGCACCAGCTTTGGCAGTTGGAAATGCGGTCCTAGTTAAGCCAAGTGAATTTGCAACTGCAAGTGCTGTATTTCTAGAAAATTTGCTTTCTCAAGCATTGCCAGCTCATATCTTCACGGTGCTTCCGGGTTTTGCTGAAACTGGTGCTGCACTTATTGAATCTGTCAATGCACTTTCCTTTACTGGTTCAGCTGCCGTTGGCAAAATTGTCATGCGGGCGGCAATCGAGCATTCACTGCCAGTACAAGCCGAAATGGGTGGGCAAAATCCTGCGATAGTTTTGCCTGATGCCGATCTCGCTTTGTTAGCAGGGCATTTAACTTTAGGCGCGATGAGTTATTCAGGACAAAAATGCACAGCAACACGAAGGATCTTGATTGTTGGTGATTCAAAACGCTATAACCAAGTCCGTGATGTGCTTGTTGATGCAGTTTCACTTTTGAAGAGTGGCGACCCGACTGCAGAAGATACATACATAGGCCCTCTCATTAATGGCGCTGCTCAAGAGAGTTATCGACAAGCAGTTGCGGAAGTTGAAAAATCTGGACGTATTCTGGTTGGTGGAGATATTCCCAAGGGCGAAGGATGGAATGTCCAAGCAACTTTGTCGGAAGGCTTGCCACAAGATCACAAATTACTTCATGAGGAAACTTTTGCGCCGCTTGCTCACCTTGTGTCACTCTCTAATGTCTCTGAAGCAATCGAAGTCGCTAATAGCGTGCGTTTTGGATTAACTGCAAGTATTCACACACAGGATCTTGAAGCTGCCCACCGCTTAGCTAATGCTTTAAAAACTGGGATGGTGAAAGTTAATGCACCAACCGCTGGAGTAGATTTTCATGCTCCATTCGGTGGAATTAAAGACTCATCGTATGGGATGAGGGAACAAGGTAAAGCGGCTCTTAATTTTTATTCCTACACCCGGACCATTGCAATTAGTTCTGGTAAACGAAACATTCAATAGTCTTTTGAATCAGAAAAAGTACTTAGGTGATAAGGCCAGACTCAACAAGAAAGCGTGATGGTTTGCCTCGATAACTTAGATGCAAATCAACCTTTGCGCGAGTGATTCCAACATAGAAGAGGCGACGCTCTTCATCGATTGATGCTTGATCATTGCTTGTAGAAGTATTTTCAAGCGGTAATAAGCCCTCACTAACACCCATTAAGAACACGCGCTCCCATTCAAGGCCCTTGGCTGCATGCAGTGTTGCAAGTGTTGCAACGGGCATTGTTGGTGGATTATTTTGTTGAACACGATCCTCTAACTCGCGCAAATATGTGCGCAGATTCTTTGGCGTAAAGCCACTATCTCCATCTAACTCACGTGCCAAGTGCAGCAGCGCTGCGATTCCATCGATGTGGGCGCCACTTAAAAAGGGCTGGGCAAGTGTGCGAAGCTCATCGAGCCATGAAACACCTTGCGTTGGGATAACCGAGGCGTTACGCACTAACTTTAAGAACTCGCGAACATCTGTGCGATCAAAGAAGCGATCACTATTGCGCACTTGATAGGGTAGCTTCGCCACATTCATTGCACGCTCTAAGGTATTGAGTTGACTATTTGTGCGAGCAAGTACTGCAATCTCCTGGGCCTGTGTGCCTTGACTCAGTAACTCTTTAATCCAATCAACGATTCCGGCAATTTCAGCGCTCTCATCTTTGAAAGCATCTACTGATGGTTTATCACCGTGCTCATTAAGAGCGACTAACTCTTGGCCCATCTGGGCTTTGCGCAAAATGCTATTTGCCATAAAGGTAATTTCAGGTGTCGAGCGATATCCAGTTGTTAAGCGAACAACTTCGGCCTCAGGAAAACGATGAGTGAAGGAGTTAAGGAAAACAGGTGTTGCACCTGCAAAAGAGTAGATTGTCTGAGCTGGATCGCCCACGACACAGATCTCTTGGCGCGAGCCAAGCCAAGCGTTAATCAAGCGTTGCTGCAGAGGTGAAATATCCTGGTATTCATCGACTGTGAAGAATCGATATTGATCGTGCACACGCTCTCTCACTTCGCGCTCTTGCTCGATCATCGCCGTTGTCAGTAGTAATACATCCTCAAAATCCATTGCGCGCTCTTGCTGCTTTACTGATTCATAGGC
>Ga0209553_1001207_pt1 | contig 13037 bp, 11 predicted proteins | sample LauGreFBDMM110DN_2_FD_188217 | JGI IMG/M metagenome (GOLD analysis project Ga0209553, IMG submission 188217) | Freshwater lake microbial communities from Lake Michigan, USA - Fa13.BD.MM110.DN (SPAdes) (version 2) | ecosystem: Environmental > Aquatic > Freshwater > Lake | place: Lake Michigan...
GGTACGGAAGTTAAGAAAATCTTTAACTCTTACTGCACCTATCTGATTCAAAAGTTTTGCGTAAAAAGAAAGTAGGTGACCACTTACATCAAGTCCCAAAATCTCTACCTCGCTTTTAACCTCTTCGGCTAATGTCAATTTAGGCAGACCGCTTGGTGTCAATGTTGGGGCGTCGAAGAAAAGCGAACTCTGCGAACTCCCAATCTGTTTTCCTTTATTCCATTTTTGGATATCTGAGTAATGAAGCAAAAGATCTCTTCGACTTAACTCACTCTCTTTGTTTATTTTATACAACCGATCAAAAGCTCCTAAGTGAATAAGACTTTCTGTTGTCTTGGTGCTCGCTCTTGCCCTAAGGTGAAAATCAGATATATCTAAGTAAGGCTGTCCTTCAACAATGCTTTCAATTTCATTAGAAGCAATTCCATGTAAATCAGAAAACGCAAGTTGTATCCCATATTTAGATACATCTCTAACAACTCTGTACTGCTCTTTAGATTTATTTACATCGACATTGAGAAGTTCAACCCCAAGTTGACGAGCTTCATCCAATAGCAATCGTTTTGGATACATTCCTGGGTCATGAGTCAAGATTCCAGCGATAAAAGCAGCTGGGTGATGAGTCTTCAACCATGCTGATTGATAAGTAGGAAGTGCGAAAGCGGCAGCATGCGCTTTGCAAAAACCAAAGGAGGCAAATGCTTGTAATACCTCCCATACCTCAACCGCAACTTGCAATGAATATCCGCGCCCAGTAGCAATTGGAATAAACCAATCTTTGAATCTTTCCTGTTGATCAAAATTACTCAGAGCCCGGCGATATTCATCTGCTTGCGCAAGACTCACTCCAGTCATTTTTGAAATAATCCGAATTACTTGTTCATGAAATACCACAACTCCTTCTGTCTCAATCAAAATTTCATGCAAGGAAGGATCAATCAAACGTGGTTTTGAAAAACCTTGACGTGCATTTAGAAAAGGAGTGATCATGTCGCTTTTAACTGGTCCGGGGCGAAACAGTGAGATATCGATAATAAGATCATTGAAAGTTTCTGGGCCAAATTTACCAATTAGTTCACGTTGCCCTGGGCTCTCAATCTGAAAGATGCCCAGAGTCCGAGTTGTTCGTATCAATTCAAAAGTCTTAGTATCATTAAGTTCGATTTCATCAAGATCAATATCTTTCTCATCTACCCGTTTGATTTCATTTAGCGAGTAAGAGATAGCAGATTGCATTCGAACACCTAAAATATCTAACTTAAGTAAGCCAACAGCTTCGACATCATCTTTATCCCACTGCAACATTGGATAACCAGATCCACTTAATTGAGCTGGTGCGCGCTCTAATAATTTACTGTCGCCCAAAATTACAGCACATGGATGCATTGAGATATTCCGCGGCAACCCATCTAAACGTTGTGCCAAGCCAAGAGCCATGGCTATTTCATTGGAAGTTATTTGAATATGACGGAGTTCTGGTAAATCTTTTATCGCCGCATTTATATTACGGGCCCGTATGTGCGGCATTGCTTTTGCTAAAGCATCTACCTCTACTGCTGGCAACCCCATCGCGGCCCCAACATCACGAATTGCATGTCTTGCGCGATAAGTTTCGAACATACCAACAGTGGTCGCCCGAATTACTCCATCTTTATTATATTTTGCAAATACATCCTCATAAATTTCTAACCTGCGTGCTGATTCCACATCTATATCTATATCTGGAAGAGCTGAGCGAAGTGGTGAACAAAATCTTTCCATTAGTAATCCATGTTTTAATGGCTCAACTGTAGAGATGCCAAGTAAGTAACAGATTAAAGATCCAGCACCACTTCCACGCGCGGCTACCCTGATTCCTTTACTGCGTGCCGCCTCAACTATGTCAGCCACTGCCAAAAAATATGGTTCATATCCAAGTTTTTTTACTATTCCTAATTCATCTCTTAATCGTGAGATCGCTTTCGGTAAATCATTTCCTTGATACCGACTGTTTATTCGCCCATCACATCTATCAAGTAGCTGTTTTTGCATTTCTGCTACTGAATTTGCATTAACTGTCTCGGCTTCAGGTAAGTGAATTCCCCCTAAGCCAATGTCGTTACTTGGCGATAAGTATGCTCGCTGCGCCCATTCATAACTATCTTCTAGCAACTTTTTACTGTCGTACTCTCCTGCGGCTTTAGAAATTTCATCCGCGACATACTGCATCTCTAATTGGCTTTTTAAATATCCCTCGCTAGTTTTACGTTCGACAGTTTGTGCGCTCAATGGCATCAATTTTCTAGCAGCATCTAAAATATCAACCACAGGTCCATCTTCACGATCTAGCATTCGAACCGAATTGCTTATTACCGCGCAGATTCCCATTTGATTTGCAAAGAGCAATGATCGCGCAGCATGTGCAGTTGTCAGCACCCCTTCCCCGGGAGCTAAATGAGATACAACCTCAATAACAATTGATCCGGGTTGCGCTAATTCACGCCATCTATTTAGCGCAGCTTTTGCTTGATCAATACGCCGCGATGCTAAGGCCCTTCCTACATCTGAATTTGGACCCAGTATTAACAAAACACCTGCACTGTGTTGTGCAAAATTCTCATGAGTTAAAAGTTGTTCTTCTACTCCAGAGACCATCTTTACCAAATTGCGCCATCCATGATTTTGTGAAGTTGCCATAACTGTTACGCGTGAGAAATTGTTCTCAACAAAGTTGCCACCTTTTGCTGGAGTCGAAGCAGCTTTTGTTTTACGCGTTGGCGCAACCTCTAAATTGCATCCAATAATTGGAGTGATTCCAGCGCGCTGACAAGATTGGGTAAATCTAATTGCACCGGCGAGCGCATTTCTGTCTGTAAGTGCCAAAGCTGGCATACCAAAAGTTGCAGCACGTTCGACTAATTGATTTGGCTGGGCACTGCCATATTTAAATGAGAAACCACTTGCTACTTGTAAATGCACATAAGGGATTGCCGAGTTACTCATCTTCAGCAATTTCGACGCTACTCTTACTTATCGCTTTGCGTACCTGCCATTGCCCACTTAACTCATCACGTTCGACATGAAAGGTAATTAACATTCCTTCTGGCGCTGCTTCAACTGCCCAAAAAGATTTTGCTAAATCATCGGGACGGTAATTTCCATCGTTAGCCCGATTCCACCAACCACCGGCTTCACGCCAACGCGAAAGTACTGAGTGGATTCGAAAGCGACGTCCCCGCCATGTGAACTCAACCGGCTCACCTCCTACGGTAAGCACCTCAGGAGCATCACCTGATCTAGCCATCTACTCCCCCTAAATTAGAACATCTGTTCGAATAGCCCAAATACTAGGAGTTAGGGGTGACAGCAGCAAGTAGCCGCTAGATCGGTATGAAATGGGTATTAGGCTCAGTTATATGAAACAAGTTACCTACCGTGGACCAGAGCAGATCACTGTTGATGAGTGGACCTCCCCCGAACTTCCCGCCAACTATGTGGCGGTCAAAGTCGCCTATGTCGGAGTTTGTGGCACTGACTTGCATCTATATGCCGGTCATATGGATTCGCGGGTAACCACCCCACATGTTCCAGGTCATGAGATGTCTGGCGTTGTTGCCCGTACCGGAGCAGGGGTTAGTGAGTGGAAGATCGGTGAGAAAGTAACTGTTCGGCCATTATTGCCTTGCAAAAATTGTCGTACCTGCAATGAAGGTAATTCACATATCTGTCCAAAGTTAAAATTTATCGGCGTAGATATCGCCGGTGCAATGCAACCAGAGTGGATTGTGCCAGCTGAGTTATTACATCGAATTCCTGAGCAGATAACACTTCGTCAAGGTGCACTAATCGAACCACTTGCTGTTGCTATTCATGATGTACGAATGGCAGATCTTGATCCAACTGATGTAATTACTATTGTGGGTGCCGGTCCAATTGGTTTATTAATCGGAATTGTTTGCGTATCTCGCGGACATAAAACATTTATTACTGACATAGATCAGACCCGCTTAGATGTTGCAAAATCACATGGAATGATTCCAGTAGCCCCAGACAAAGTAGAGGCTGCTGCACGTGAGGCTACAAATGGATTAGGTACCGACGTCGTATTTGAAGTTTCTGGTTCCGCAGGTGGAGCAACATTGATCTCAACAATAGTTAAACCTCGTGGAAAAATTATTGTGGTTGGTATTCATGCAGAGTTGCGTCAATTTAATCTGCAGCAAATTTTCCATAAAGAAGTAACTATGCAGGGTGCTCGTGTCTACAAGTCAATTGATTTTGATGATGCGATCTCATTCCTTTCTACGCGAACAACAGAGCTGGAACCATTAATCACTAAAGTATTTCCAATTGAAGATGCGTTAGAGGCCTACCTTTCACTAACTCGCGGTGGAAGTATCAAAAATTTGATTGCCATCTCAGAACCAGCAATCTAAATGAAAGCCCTAGCTGGAAAAATTGCAGTCGTTACCGGGGCAAATCGTGGCATTGGTCAGGCAATTGCACTGGCTCTAGCCGAGGCTGGTGCTGACATCGTCGGAACAAGTCGCCAAATGAGTGATGATGAAAGTATTGCCAAAGAAGTAAGAGCTCTAGGGCAGAAGTTCTTTCCATTTGCTTGCGATATGAAAAATCGCGCCGAAAGTACGGCGCTAGCGAAAAAAGTTTTAACCGAAGTTGGCCAAGTGGATATTTTGGTGAACAACGCCGGAACTATTCGCCGTGAAAATATTGCCGATTACTCACTTGCGGATTGGGATGAAGTTGTTGAAGTGAACCTCACTGCTCCATTTATTCTCACTCAGGATTTTGGCAAACCAATGCTTGAGCGTGGTGCAGGCAAGGTTATTTTCATTTCCTCTCTGCTTTCCTACCAAGGTGGAATTAGAGTGCCGGCTTACACGGCAAGTAAATCTGGAATCGCTGGTTTAGTAAAAGCTTTTGCTAACGAATGGGCCGGAAAAGGCGTAAATGTAAACGCAGTCGCCCCTGGTTATATTGTTACTGACAACACTGAAGCCTTGCGTGCGGATCCAATTCGTTACGAAGCTATAACTGGCCGAATTCCGGCGGGCCGGTGGGGTGAAGGCAGTGATATCGCTGGAAGTGTGGTTTTCCTAGCCTCAGAAAATGCTGATTACTTGCATGGATCAACTATCACCGTCGATGGCGGATGGATGGGTAGATAAAGTTCACAAAAGTTTAGAAAATAATCTAAAAAATCCCCATTTAGTAACATTCCACATTGCCTCTAAAACTATACCGCCGTGCATCTTAGAGACGCCTTCTCTTCTTTCAATAAAAGTGATTGGAACTTCTCCGACTTTTAGCCCGGCTTGTTGAGCGCGATAAAGTGTTTCTACTTGAAACCCATAACCATTTGATTCAAGATTTTCTAACTTAACACTCTCAAGTGCTCTTCGCGAAAAAACTCTAAATCCGCTGGTGCAATCGTGAACATTTAAACCCAAAACAACTCTGGAATACCGACTCCCAAACCGAGAAAGGATTTCGCGATGTTTCGCCCAACCGATTATTTGGCCGCCTTTGATCCATCTCGAACCAATAGTTAAATCATATTTATCTGCTTGTGCTAACAATTTTTCCAAATCTTCCACTCTATGAGAATGATCAGCGTCCATTTCAATAAAGTATTCAAAATCTTTGCTCATACCCCAGGCGAATCCGGCACGATAAGCATTTCCAAGGCCGGTTTTCTCTGAGCGTGATAAAAGTGCAATCGTACTGTCACTGATAATTAATTCATTAACTATCTCTGCCGTACCGTCTGATGAACCGTCATCTATTACTAAAATTTGCAACAACGGGAATCTCAATTTTATTCCAGCAATGAGACTCCTGATATTCAATGCTTCATTAAAGGTAGGTATTAGAAGCAAAGAGTTCGCAGAAAGTTTCACTTGCTCACTTTAGCCGCTAGTAAATATTAAGAAAACCCCCGACCTCTAGCAGGTTGGGGATTTTTTATTACTACATAGGTTCGAGTATTGCGGTACCTTTTTCATGATCTAGAAACCGTAACCTATGGTTCGGAAGGGCATTAGCAAAACTTTCTGCCAAAGTTTTCTCTCCGCTTCTCTTTGTGTCATCGATAACCACAACTGCATTTTTGCTCAACTTTGACCCTAGGACTGGAAGTGCTGGAAATCTAGCTGCGTCATCTTTGGATCCTGGAGGACCGTCGATAAATAGGAAATCAATCTCTTTCAACTCTTGCAATTTTGAACTGTCATACCATGTGAAGGTTTCTTCTAAAATTTCCTTTTCGATCAAAGGTGCGTGAATCAATTTAACATTACTTACTTGGTGCTCCACGAGAAGTTCTTGGGTGCTTTTGAGATATTCGAGATCATGTTCAATCGCCACAATTTCAACCGCTCCAGCCCGTGACAATACGATGGTGGAAGCGCCGCTACCCAATTCAACAACTAATTTAGGTTTATGTTTTCTGACCAGTGAAGTTAAAGTCAAGAGTAGGTCAGGAGATGCTGCCCATCCCCTAGTCGGCGGAAGAGCAGCTTTCAAATCCAACATTTCGTGCAGAGAAACTAAAGCCTCTAGTTGGCGAAAGTCTTGTTTGCTTCTTTTTTCTATTACTTTTGTTAGCTTCATTTCAGAGTCCTCTATTGTTTTTGTAATTGTTTTTACTATTTTTTTATTTGAATTTAATAGTGCTATTCCTTTACGTCTTGTTTCCCAAATATTTACACAAATCGCAGCTAGGATCAAAATCAAAGTTGTGGCGAGCAGTATTGAGTTTGAATCCTTTGACATCTAGGTATTCTGGCAGAGCTTCACCTGCAATAACTTTGTAAAAATTACTCTTCACTATCTGTTCAACTAAAGTTTGTTTAAATTCTTTAATTGCCATTCCTGGAATATCTATCTTTGCCTCGTGAGCGTTAGACCCACCATCATCTTGGCAACCAGTAATGGGATTGGCATGGGGCATTTGGTTCGAGCTTGTGCAGTAGCAAAAGCTCTGCTCCCTGAAGCAGAGCCGATAATTGTTTCAATGGCTCCAGGTATCGCTGATGTTGGAGCGGCCCTAGGAATCCGGACCGAATACATCCCTGGGCGCGATCGCGAATGGATGCCACGTCGAGTTTGGGATCATTACCTACGAGATCGTTTAATCGCTTTGACTGAAGAAACTGGCGCAAAAGTTATTTCCTTTGACGGGGTAGTCCCATATCCAGGAGTACTTGCGGCAAAATTTCATTCGGCGGATTTAAGACTGGCTTGGGTAAGACGTGGATTATGGAGAGATACCCCACAGAAATTAACTCTTTCACTTTACGCATCGTTAATGGACAAAGTAATTGAACCTGGTGATTACGCAGCCGAGTATGACAAGGGACCAACATCCGGACGGGATGATGCAGAAAAAGTTGCACCTGTCTCTTTATATTCTGCCGATGAAGCGTTGCCTCGAGATCAAGCTCGTGAATTATTAGGTCTAGATCTCGATCGACCAGCAGTTTTAGTAACGCTTGGAACTGCAACTCTAGAAGAGGTCGATCGCTTAAAAGCTGTGCTGCGCGGTTTAAAGCGATGGACAAATGTTCAAGTTCTGATGACTAAAAACCCAGTGGATCGAAATGGCAAATCTATTGTTCCACCTGGAATTGACCTACGGACAGCTAGATACTTTCCGCTAGCGAAATTATTAGCTGCGTTTGATGGTGCAATTTCGGCAGCTGGATACAACAGCATTCATGAATTTATGTGTGCTGGAACTCCTACAATATTTATTCCAGTAATGCGTGGAACTGATGATCAATTAGCGAGAGCTAAATGGTGTCATGATTTCGGATATGCGATCATGGCCGATCCAGAGAACCTTTTGGGAATTGAGAGATGGGCTGAACGCCTAAACGATATAAATATTAGAAACTCACTTTCTACCAAATGTCTCGAACTAAGTGATCCAAGTGGAGGTAAAGAGATTGCTCAAAAACTTTTATCTCTCTCACAATCCCCCGCAAAGCATGGAGTTGTGGTTACTTATTCCTACTGGAGATTTAAATTATCACAAATTAGAAGATCGACTTTAAGAGGAGTTTTGAAAAGAAGTTACTATGCAATCGCGCGAACAGTGCTAAGAAATGCGGCTCTTATTTATCGTAAAATAGTACCGAGAAAGATTGTCAACATAAAGCCGGATAAAACGATTACTTTTTCACAAACTCTTGATCCAAAAGTTTTAAAAGCAGCAATTTCTTCTGCTGGAAGATTTGAACATATTCTGGACGGAAGTTCGATCATGTATAAATCTGTCCGAAAGAAAATCGCGACTAAGGCATACGGTCAAATTGCCGTAACTGAATCCACCTGGCTCACCACAGAACAAGAAATCGCATTAAGTGCACCAAAAACTCCGGTCGAGATTCAACTACAAACAGAGGAACTCGCCGAAAAACAAGAGGATTATCTGCCACAATTGCCAGCGTGACCCCTGTTCTAGCAATTCTCGTTGGAGCCATCATGGGATCGGCTCTCGGTCTGATTGGAACGGGTGGAGCAATTCTTGCGGTGCCAGCATTAGTTTATATTTTTGGATATTCTGGGATAAATGCAACTACCGCTTCACTGTTAATTGTGATTACTACAGCGACGGTAAGTGTTATCCCACGTTTTCGTAGAAAACAAGTCCAATTAAAGTCAGCGCTAATTTTATGGAGTATTGGTTTACTGGCAAATTACTTTGGTGTTCAACTTTCCAAAGTCACCAGCGAGCGATCCTTATTAATTGGATTTGGTCTAATTCTCATCGCTTCTGCATCAAGTATGTTATGGCGAACTTTTCAAAGAGATCTCGTTGCCAAGAAAAGAAGTTCTTGGGCGCTTCCTTTAGCAGGATCACTGATTGGATTTATGGCCGGCCTATTTGGAGTCGGTGGTGCATTTTTAGCGATTCCCACATTGATACTTGTGTTTGGAGCATCGGCCCAAGTCGCCGCAGGTACCGGACTAGCTCTAATGATCTTGAACTCAGTAACCGCGCTTCTCTTTCGCTTTCAAAATATCCAAAACGTCTCCTGGGATATCCCGATCATCATATTGCTGAGTGCGATTTGCTTTTCAATCTTAGCCACTCAAAAAGGTGCTGCTCTCAAATCCATTACTCTTGAGCGAATCTTTGCTTACTTCTTATTTTTAGTTGGCATTGCAACGTTAATTGAATCTATTTTAAAATAGGGTTCTCAATGGAAATCTCGGATTTAGGTACCAGAACCCCTGACTCGGTATCCCCGCTGCACATATTTCTTGGAGACCTGAGAGAATGTTGCCATGCCGATCAAGTATCAATTTAAAGAGTCCAATGAATTTCAGGCATACAAGGGACCGCTTTTTGTCTTGATTCACGGAATGGGCTCCGCCTCTAATGCGTGGAAACCGCTACTTCCGGAATTGGAAAGTTTTGGCTCTACTTTATTGCTTGACCTGCCAGGCCATGGAGGTAATCCATTAGATCCAGAAATAGAGATGGACCCAGCTTCTCTAGCTTTGGCGATTGCTAAATTGTTCAAGCAACTTGATTTACCGCCAGTGCATTTAGTTGGTAATTCGCTAGGTGGTTGGATCGCACTTGAATTAGCAGCAGCGCAACCAGATTTGATTGCATCCGTAACTGGTTTAGCACCTGCCGGACTTTGGTTGACACCTTTCTTGCACCGAGTTCCAGGAAGTGATTTAAGTAAACGCATGGCAAAAGCCTCAAGTGGAATTGCACCAACTGCACTGAAAAGTTTGGCGGCTAAACGTTTAGGATTTTCGCGAATTACCCCGAAATGGGAAGAGATGGATTATCAAACACTTTTGGATGCCGTGACCGCAATGTCGGTATCTGATGGTTATTACCCAGCATGGGATGCAACTTTAAATCGTAGGTTTGACTCAACAATTTCAGATCAGATCCCAACATCTATTGTTTTTGGCGATAGTGATTATGTACTTCCGGCTCGAACCTGTCAGGAACGCTCATTAGCACCAGCACATGCAAAATGGATTGTGCTAGAAAAGGTTGGGCATGCACCAATGTGGGATGAGCCAAGTAAAGTTGTAAAGATAGTTAATGAAGTAGTAAGTCTAGTTAAATGAATCCAGTTTTATATGTTTGGAAAACCTCAAGCCGATCCTTGCCGTGGGTTTTAATTCAAATGGCAATTAATCCATTTCAATTTAGAAGATTCCCAGGAGTTACTTTCGCAAAATCACTTGGTACGGGTCGAGGAATAAGTTTCACGCCAACCGATGCGGATTTAAATCAATGGAGTGCGCTATTAGTTTTTTCTGATGAAAACTCAGCTGCTAATTTTGATAAATCAAAATATGTTAAAAGGTGGAGCCGCCATTCAACTGAGCAATTACGAGTGAGTTTGCAACCGATTTCTTCCCATGGATTATGGGCGAAAAATAAGCCGTTTGGAGAACCAACTCCAATCAAATGGGATGGCAAAGTTGCCGCAATTACTAGGGCACGAATTAAATGGTGGATGAACCTTCAGTTTTGGCGTGCAGTTCCTCCGGTAACTCAGGATTTGCATAATCAACCGGGGTTGCTTGCAGCAATCGGAATTGGAGAGGCGCCAATCGGCCTCCAAGGTACTTTTTCGATTTGGCGAGATGGTGCGGCCCTGCGGAGCTTTGCCTATGAGGGCAGCGCCCATAAGAGCGCCATTGCCAAAACCGCAGAGCTAAATTGGTATTCGGAAGAGCTTTTCGCGAGATTTGGCGTTCGCGCGATATCTGGAACGCTAAATGGGGTCGATTTCACTAATTAAATTGCACGAGCTTTAAGGCAGAATACGCGGGTGGCAATTAGAAATTATATTCAACCACCGCGCAGGAGAAGTGGGCCAACCACTTTCCAATCTGTTCTGGTCTGGTCGGCGCTTGGTGTTGCAATAATGATTCAAATTTCTGTTCCATTGCTAGATGGAGATGTCCTGCGAGTTATAACTTTCGCAACTGTCCTTTCGGCAAGTCTGGCGATGGCACTGCACGCACTTTTAACTTATGGTCGCAAATATGCCATTAATTATTTATTAATCACCTTGACTTTCGCATTTACCATTGAGCAAATTGGGCTTCACACCGGTTGGCCATTTGGTTATTACAAATATGACGAATCACTTGGTTGGGCTATCGCTGGAGTCCCTCTCATAGTTCCATTTGCTTGGACGATGCTTGCTCATCCTTTACTGATTGCCGCTCGTAGAATTAATCCACGATGGAGTGCAGTTATCGGTGGGTTTGGGCTAATGGCATGGGACTTATTTTTAGATCCACAAATGGTTAGAGATGGGAGATGGAGTTGGGCTAACCCAGATCCGTACATCCCCTTTATGCCGGAAATTCCAGCGTCAAATGCGCTTGGTTGGTTCCTTTCCGGGATATTACTTATGGCCCTGCTCCACTTAGTACTTCCACGTCAACGCAGGCGTGCTGGCTCTGAAACTACAGTTGCGGATATTTTCCTGACTTGGACCTGGATTTCCGGAATTATCGTAAATCTATTTTTCTTTTCACGTCCAGGGATTGCTTTTATTGGCGGAGTGGCACTTGGAATAATTGTCGTTCCATATTTGATTTCACAATGGTTTGCACGTCCTTGAACTTATTTATTCTAATTTTTTCAGCGTTGCTGTTACTAAACAGTATTTACAATTTCTTCTATTTGCGACCTGCTAAACCTGGGCTTGTGGATTCGAAAATTGCCATCTTGATCCCAGCAAGGAATGAAGAAGAAAACATTAAAAATTTGCTCTCTGATCTAAGCGAACAGAGTTTATTGAGCGATTACACAGTCACAGTTCTCGATGATAATTCAACAGATTTAACTGCGGATGCTGTTCAGGCTTATGTTAATCAATACGAGAATGTTGAAATTATGGAGGGAAAAGCACTTCCGTCTGAATGGCTTGGGAAAAATTACGCATGTCATCAATTGGCTGTTGCTAAATCAGATGCAAAATTCTTACTCTTTTTAGATGCTGATGTCAGAGTAAGTAAGGATGCTATCGCCACCGCAATTTCCGAACTGCAATCAAAAAATTTGAATTTCATCTCCCCTTATCCCAAGCAGATTGCTAAAAGTTGGAGTGAGTATTTAATTCAACCATTATTGCAATGGAGTTGGCTAAGTACGCTGCCAATTAAGTTGGCGCAAAGATCAAGTAGGCCATCTTTAACGGCTGCGAATGGTCAGTTTTTTGTAGTGCAAACACAGGCATACATAGCTAGTGGCGGTCACAAGGCAATCAAAGGCGAAGTTATAGATGACATGGAGTTAGCAAAGAGTTTGAAGCGCGCAGGCTTTAAGGGTGGGGTTAGCAATGGGTCAAACATTGCTTCCTGTCGTATGTATCAAAATTGGCCTCAACTTCGTAATGGCTATCAAAAATCTCTTTGGAGGGCTTTCAACTCAATACCAAATGCAATTGGTGTATCGATGCTACTCATTTTATTTTTTGTTTATCCTTTTTTTGAAATGCTAAAAGGTTCTTTGATTGGATTGCTCTCCTATCTTTTGATTGTCTTGTCCCGAATAATTGCCGCCAAGATATCGCGTGGCAATTTACTTGCCTCGTTTTTGCACCCAATCTCAATATTGCTCTTTATGTACCTACTCATAACTTCTTGGATTCAACACTCGCGTAGAAACCTTTCTTGGAAAGGGAGAAAGTTATGAGCGAACAAAGTGGTGAGATAGTTGTAATAGGTGCTGGCATGGGTGGACTTGCTGCAGCAACACGCCTAGCTAAGGCTGGTTTTAAAGTTAGAGTTTTTGAAGCCGGTCCGCAACCGGGCGGAAAATGTCGAACCATAAACATAGATGGCTACTCTTTTGATACTGGTCCATCTTTGTTGACTCTGCCTGCTGTTTACCGTGACCTATTTTTGAAAAGCGGAAAGCATCTAGGGCAAGAACTTAAAGTAACTCCTGTTGAACCAGCCTTTGATTATTTCTTTTCAGATGGAACCAGATTAACTTTGCCTTCCTCATCTAGGGCCGGAACAACTACAGCTAT
>Ga0209553_1001210_pt1 | contig 13028 bp, 9 predicted proteins | sample LauGreFBDMM110DN_2_FD_188217 | JGI IMG/M metagenome (GOLD analysis project Ga0209553, IMG submission 188217) | Freshwater lake microbial communities from Lake Michigan, USA - Fa13.BD.MM110.DN (SPAdes) (version 2) | ecosystem: Environmental > Aquatic > Freshwater > Lake | place: Lake Michigan, USA...
TACCTATCCAGTACAGGCAATATTTATTTATGACCCCCTCAGAGCCCACCTCGATCTTCAAGGATTCCTGGTCGCTGTACGACCTGATCACAAAATTTAATTACATGTTCCACGACGAGATCTACGCGGAGGTTGGAAAACTCTTGCGACTTAAGGGGGAGCAGGGGCGCTACTGCATCTTGGACTTAGGCTGTGGTAACGCGCGTTATCTCGCACCCTGCCTGAAACAAGCGCCACCCCTGCTGTACGAGGGGGTCGACTTGTCCGAGGCCGCGCTCAGTGAGGCGCGTGGGTATTTGGCCGACTTGCCCAGCGAGATCACGTTGACCCACCAAGACATGCTGGCGGCGATTGAGTCGACCAGTAGAATCTGGGACGTTGTCTTTACGGGATTCGCAATTCATCACATGACGTCAGACGAGAAGGCACGCTTCTTTGCCGCGGCCGCGCGCTGCTTGGCACAAGGTGGTTGGCTGATTATGGTGGATGTGGTGCGCGAAGAAAATCAAAGCAGGGAGGACTACCTAGATCACTACCTGAAGTTTATGCGTGACCGTTGGACCGGGGTGCCGCCAGATCAGCTGGAGGAGGCCTGCGCGCACGTACGTGACCACGACCACCCTGAGAGCTTCGCTACCTTGCGGGCCATGGCCACGAAAGCGGGCTTTAACTCGGCCCATGTTGTTATTCGTCAGATGCAGCACCATGTTATTTTATTCTCACGGTGAGTCGCCCCCTTGGGTCTGGGTTGTAATGGACGCGCACCCCTGTATGATTATGTCTATGCATAACGTGGGCGCGCGCCTAGCGCTCACCTCGGTGCTAAATTTTTGAAAAGGTATGCCATGAGTAAACTCAAGAAAAATGCTCCCGGTGCGGTGACGAGCTTAGTATGCGGCATCCTCGCCATCGTGCTGTGCTGGTTTCCGGTTGTCGGATTAACGCTTGGGATCGTTGCCTTGGTCTCGGCCAGCAGGGGGAGATATAAGGCGATGGAGAGCCCTGAGCAGTACGGGTCCGGCGGCATCCGTGTGGCCGGATTCGTGTGCGGCATCGTGGGTACGGTCTTTTCCGGGATCTACAGCGTCTACTGGATGATCCTGCTCACCTTCTTTAGTGCCGCAATACCTCTGTTTACCGGCTTTCTCCCATTCATGATGGAATAGCTGCCCGGGGTGGGCAGCACAGGTAGGCGTATGCGCTATGATGGCCCTTACGGGTTGCCTAAGAAGTCGCGCTTGCCAATCTCGACGCCATTGTGGCGCAGGATGCTGTAGGCGGCTGTGATGTGGAAGTAGAAGTTGGGTATGGCGTGACCCAGTAAGAACTGCATGCCCTTGTAGTGGGTCTCCTTGTCGCCGCGCTTGGTGATGATTTCTTTGTCTTCCGTGCCATCAATTTGCGCTGCCGAAATGGTCTGGATGAACGCAATGGTTTTGGCCACACGCGCCTTCAGTTCCACCAGGCTCATTTCGTTGTCCTCATAAACCGGGATCTCTACACCAGCTAGGCGAGCAACCAGGCCCTTGGCGGTGTCGCACGCAATGATGATCTGGGTGTACATCGGCAGCATGTCAGGAAATAGACGGCAGCTGGTTAGTATCAGGGGGTCGATTTTTTTAGCCTCGGCGTGGGCCTGCGCCTTGTCGAGAATGTTGGACACGTTGCCGAGGATGTTTACAAAGCGTGGCACGCTAGCTTGGTACATAGAGATGGTCATGAGGGCTCCCAACGAGTTATGAATGTTAATGATATAAAATAACGGTACGCAGTCAAACAATAGCACGTTCGCAGTGATCCCGTTTCCGTGAGTTGATGCACCTAAATAATTTACGCCGGCCCACCCTATGAAAATTATCTACAGATTACTAATCGCGGCCCTGTTGGGACTCCCCCTGAGTGCGCACGCCTTGTTTGATGACTGCAGGGATTACTTTCCCAAGGGGCAGGTCCCCATCGTTAACCAGATGGGTCGAGATCTGTGCTTCGATGGCTTTGCCGTGTTCTACTCACCCCAAACCAAAAAACCCATATACACCGTGGAAAAGCTCAACCGTGAGCGTCTCAGCGGCCCCCATCAAAAGCGCTCTAACAAATTCTACGAGGAGGCCAGGCTACCTGTTCGTGAGCGTGCCCTGCTCGCGGATTACAGGGGAAGCGGATACGACCGCGGGCACAATGCGCCGGCCGCGGACATGACCAACGAGCGCGCAATGGCTCAATCCTTTTCCTTAGCCAACATGATGCCGCAGGCGAGACTTAACAATAGCGGCATCTGGGCCAAGTCAGTTGAAAAGCCCACCCGTCAGTATGCCAATAGAGCCGGTGGGGATGTGTACGTCTTCACGGGGTCGGTCGGCAACGCGGGCACGATAGGGCGTGGTCAGGTGGTGATCCCCACGCACCTATTTAAGCTGGTGTTCGATGCGAACACCAACCGTGCATGGGCTTACTGGGTCGAGAACGTGAACGAGGCAAGGATGAGGGCTCCCATAAGCTACGAGGAGTTTGTTCTGCGAAGCGGGATTGACCCCAAGCTTAAAAACGTGAGGCACTAAGCTTGCTGAGTATGCTTCTGTAGGATGTTTTAGACGGGCTCGATCACGCGAGCCGGTCACTCTCTAGTGTGTATCTGTTAATCCACAACTCACCCTTTTTATGCGCGACGTAGGTCCTGCCGTTCGGCGCAATCTCGTCCATATGCAATATAACTTTAAATTATTAACAATAAGTTAAATAGTATTTATAAAGTATATAAAATAGTATTACTATGCGCCCCGTTGTGAAGAACTATGAGTTGATTGTCATGTGACACGCTGTGTCAAATTTTGAGTTTTATAGTGTTGCGAAATTAATTAAATATAACGGTGTCGGTATGCTCGAATTGAGAACGTGGGGCGTGGTGTTGGGTGTTAGTGTCTTGGCGGGCATCATGCAGCCCGCTGCACTTGCACAAGCGAGCGTGCCAGAATCAAGTGAGCGTGCCGATGCCTTAGGTCAGATGGCCACAGCTACAGAAATACCTGGGGCGGGGTTAGCTACGAGCACATCCAGCTACTACCGCCCAGTTCGCGGTTTTGGGCTGCAGCGTCAGGCCGAGCCGCCAGCCTACGTGAGGCCACTTGAAGAGACCTGGCTCAAGGCTGACGAGAGCTCAAAGAAGGTGGACTGGCTAAATTTGGGGCTAGAGTCCCGCCTGCGATATGAGTACCGAGACAATGACTTTCGACGCAAGACGGACACCACAGACCAGCCTATCTTAGAGCGAACACGCTTTTATGCATCCACCAAGGACAAGAGTAACCCTCTGGGATTCACTGTTGAGCTGCAAGACTCTAGGCGCTTCAACAGTGTGTGGTCGTCCGACAACAAGGACATCAACAAGCTGGACGCCATCCAGCTCTATGGAGAGGTGTACCTAAAGGATGCGCTGGGTGTGGATGACCGGGGTTACGCCAGGCCGGTTGACGTGCAGGTTGGCCGCATATCGTTCGAGCTGACAGACAAGCGTCTGATTGCGCGTAACGAGTGGCGCAACACCACCAACGCCTTTCAGGGGATCAGAACAATCATGGGCCAGCAGGGGAGTGACTGGCAGGCAAACGTGTTTGCCCTGCAGCCCGTCATTAAGTTAACAGACAAGGCGGACGAGGTCGACCGAGCTAATTGGCTTTACGGAACCGTCTTAGACTGGCGCAAGTGGTCAGACGTGGTCACGCTGCAGCCCTACTATTATTTGCTCAGACAAAACGCCAATCAGGTTAAGTATGCTGCGGACGGCACGCTGGCCACTGGCCCTCAAGTCAATCGTGAGATTCATACGGGCGGCTTGAGAGGTTATGGCGTGGTGGGCAAGACGGGCTTGGACTACGATCTTAATTACGCCAAGCAATGGGGTGACAACGGGGGTAAGACCCAGGACGCTTATGCCTATAACGTAGAGGTCGGCTACACCGTCGAGCAATCGTGGAAAACGCGTCTCAGCGGTAGTTTGGGATTTGCCAGCGGCGACCGGGATCCCAACGACAGTAAGAGCCAACGCTTTGAGCGTCTTTTTGGGCTGTCCAGGGGGTGGTCGGCCAGTGACTACATTCAGATGGAGAACATCTACACCCCTAAAGTGCGTGCTGAGGTGAGTCCGACTAGCAAAATAAAGGCTGACCTTGGTTACAGTTGGTACCAGCTTGCTAGCGCCACCGATCGCTGGAATGGTGGGGCCGTCCTGCAGGATAGGAATGGTTTGAGCGGTAAAAATATAGGCGAAGAGTTTGATGTCAACATGCGCTACACACTCAACAAGTATCTAATGCTTCGCGTCGGCTACGCGCACTTCATGGCGGGCGACTTTACCAAGAAGACCTCCCAGCTCATCGAGCCTGGGCGAAAAGAGAACTCCAACCTGGTGTACATCGAGACGACCCTGTACGCCTTCTAGGGTGTGACTATATTAGCGGCAGCCCTTTAGGTGACGCGCCTGACAAGCTAGGGTCATTTTTTGTGCTTCCGAGATTTGTTCGGGCGTCATCTTGACTTCGATGATGTCACGATTTTTTGCGGCGTTGGTGTCGCCAGATAAGCTCGCCAAGTGGTACCACATGTGTGCCCGACTGTAGTCCTGAGCGACACCTTGGTCTGTGCTGTACATGTAGCCGAGGTTGCTCTGTGCCAAGGCGTTCCCCTGGTCCGCCGCGAGACGGTACCACCTAATCGCCTCCTTGAGGTCCTGCGTCACCCCGCGACCGCCCCCGTACATCACACCAAGAAAAAATTGTGCCAACGCGCTCCCCTGGTCCGCCGCGAGGCGATACCATTTGATTGCCTCTGGGTAGTCTTGCACAACTCCCTGACCGAAGCGGTGCATGTAGCCCAGCATAACCTGTGCGTCCACATTCTTCTGGTTGGCGGCTAGGCGGTACCACTTCATGGCCTCTGGATAGTTCTGTGTGATTCCGTGGCCGTTGTGGTTCATCACACCGAGGTTAAACTGCGCGCTGGCCAGCCCTTGCTCTGCAGCCATCTGGAGATATTTCATCGCCTCTCGATAGTCCTGTGTTACCCCGCGTCCACTCTTGTACATCAGGCCGAGGCTAAGCTCTGCGCTGGCAATGCCTTGTTCCGCCGCGAGGTGATACCACTTGGCGGCCTCCTCGTAGTCCCGTGTGACCCCCTGGCCCTTGTGGTAGGTCAGGCCGAGGTTGAACTGTGCATCGGCAAACCCTTGGTCTGCCGCGAGGCGGTACCACCTAATGGCCTGCTTGTAGTCCTGTGTGACGCCTTGTCCGTGGTAGTAAAGGTTGCCGAGGTTGCCTTGTGCATCCGCAAACCCTTGGTCTGCCGCGAGCCGGTACCACTTAACCGCCTGCTTGTAGTCCTGCGTGACGCCCTGTCCGTAGTAGTAGGCTAGGCCGAGATTGAATTCAGCACTGGCGACTCCCTGGTCTGCCGCAAGACGGTACCACCTAACGGCCTGCTTGTAGTCCTGTGTGACGCCCTGTCCCTTGTAGTACATCAGGCCAAGACTGAACTGCGCGTGCGCGTCCCCCTTGTCTGCTAGGGGGCGGTAGAGCTTGAGTACGGTTGTGTAGTCACGGCGCTCCCAGGCGGTATTGCCATCCTCTAGCGTGCTTGCCCACGTCGGGTTAATGGTTGGTAACGATGCGACCAACATGAAAAGCACGCCCCGTATGGCGCGCTGCCTAATGCCTGTTCGTGAGTGGAGTGATGCGGGACTTGGGCGCGTGCGAATCTCGGTCACACCAGCTTCAGCAATGACGCCGTGACGATTGACCATATAACTTGTAACTCCCGGGGTGGTGAGTAATCAATCCGCTATTGTAATTAGATTGAAATATATTTGGTACATTATCCTAAGGCAGGGCATAAGCGTGCGTGGGCTCACAGATATAAAGGGTGACATTTAAGTGGTACACTTCACATTTTTTGCAGGCTTTGCCGCACACAACCTTGTGATTATTAGATTACCTTGGACGCTCACCAAGTGAACACACTCCGACACCATAAAACCACTAGAGTGTATAGAGATGATCTGGCTCGTTAAGATCGCCCTGCAGAGACCCTATACCTTCGTCGTCCTCGCACTGCTGATATTGATTGTTGGGCCGATTGCTGCCGTGCGTTCGCCGACTGACATCTTTCCCAACATTAATATTCCGGTGATCAGTGTGGTCTGGTCTTACGCAGGCCTGCCCCCTGAGGATATGTCCGGGCGGGTCATCTATGCCTACGAGCGATCACTCACCACCACCGTAAACGATATCGAGCACATTGAGTCGCAATCCCTGCCAGGGTATGGTGTCGTTAAGATATTCTTTCAGCCAAATGTAGACATTCGAACCGCAACCGCTCAGGTCACAGCGATCTCACAAACGGTACTGAAGTTCATGCCGCCCGGGATGACGCCGCCCATGATCTTGAACTACAACGCGTCGACCGTGCCGATCCTGCAGCTGGTTCTGTCCAGTCAGTCGGTGCCCGAGAACAAGCTCTTCGATTTTGGTCAAAATTTTATTCGGGCACAGCTGGCCACTGTTGCCGGAGCCAGCGTCCCATCGCCGTACGGTGGGAAGGTCAGACAGATCCAAATTGACCTCAACCAACAGGCGATGCAGGCCAAACACATCTCGGCGCAGGACGTGCAGAATGCCCTGGCAGCGCAAACCCAAATCATTCCTGCGGGCACCCAAAAAATAGGTGGACTGGAGTACAGCGTTAAGCTCAACAACAGCCCCGATGCCATAGACGAGCTGAACAACCTCCCGATCAAGTTGGTGGGGGGTGCGCTCATCACCCTGCGTGACATTGGTAACGTACGCGACGGCAACCCACCACAGACCAACATCGTGCGGGTTGATGGGGAGCGTGCCGTGCTGATGACCATACTAAAGAGTGGTGCCGCCTCAACGCTGGACATCGTCAACAAGACACGTCAGCTACTGCCCAAGATAGCGGAGAGCCTTCCGCCTGCGGTGCGTTTGGGTAGCATAGGGGACCAGTCGCTGTTCGTGAAGGCGGCGGTGGCTAGCGTGGCGCGTGAGGGGATCATTGCGGCCGCACTAACCAGCCTGATGATCCTCCTGTTCTTGGGTAGTTGGCGCTCAACCATTATTATTGTCGTGTCCATCCCGCTGGCCATACTGTCCTCGATCGCTGCGCTGTCGGTGGTCGGAGAGACGCTCAACATTATGACTCTGGGAGGCCTGGCGCTGGCGGTCGGGATTCTAGTTGACGATGCCACGGTGACCATCGAGAACATCAACTGGCACCTAGAGCATGGCAAGGATGTATCAACCGCCATCATGGATGGCGCTCACCAGATTGTTACGCCGGCCTTCGTTTCGCTCCTGTGTATCTGTATCGTTTTTGTGCCGATGTTCTTTTTGGAGGGGGTGGCGCACTATCTTTTTGTGCCCATGGCCGAGGCGGTGGTGTTCGCCATGATCGCCTCCTTTATCTTGTCACGTACACTGGTCCCCACGATGGCGGCGTACTTGCTGCGACCACATCGACACAACGAGATGAGCAACATCTCACCGGCAACCGGCCCTTGGTCGGGCATCGTGGGCTCGTTAACGCGCTTTCAAATACGGTTCGATAACGCCTTCGGTCGGGTGCGAGACACCTACTACTCCATGCTCGTGGCGGCAACAGACAACCGCATCAAGGTCATTGTAGGGTTCGTTGTTGCGGTCTGCCTCTCCTTTGTGCTGGTGCCGTGGCTAGGCCGAGATTTTTTTCCATCGGTAGACGCAGGTCAAATCAAGATGCACGTTCGTGCCCCGATTGGCACCCGGATTGAGGAGACCGCGCGACTGTTCGACCAGATCGAGGCAGACATACGCCGCGTGATTCCTGCAGAAGAGCTGGGTAGTGTGATTGACAATATTGGCCTGCCCTACGCAAACATCAACCTTGCCTATAGCAACACTGGAACAATCGGACCACAGGATGGCGACATCTTTATCTCCTTGCGTGAGACGCATCGGGCAACCAATGACTACCTGTACCGATTGCGTGAGCTCTTGCCACAACAGTACCCGGGCACAACGTTCTCGTTTCTGCCTGCCGATATCATTAGTCAGATCTTAAACTTTGGCGTGCCTGCACCGATCGACATTAAAGTGACCGGACCCAATATCGAGGCCAATATGGCCCATGCCCAGATCTTGCTGCGAGAGATCAGAAAGGTCTTAGGCGTGGCCGACGCTCGAATACAGCAGGCCTACAACTACCCCCAGCTCTCGGTCGACATCGATCGGATACGAGCCAAGCAGGTGGGTGTTACAGAGCGTGACGTGACCAACAGCTTGGCCGTTACCATGACCGGCAGTGGACAGATCTCGCCCACATTCTGGCTAAACAATGCGAACGGAGTGTCCTACCCCATCGTTGCCCAGACGCCGCAGTACAGGGTCCAGACACTGTCGGATCTAGAGAACGTCCCTATTGTGGGTACCGATGCGCGTGACCCACAGGTGCTGGGTGGACTGGCAACCATTACCCGTTCTCACACCGCGGCGGTGGTCTCTCACTATTCTGTTCAGCCTGCGATTGATATTTTTGCGACCACCGAGCGGCGTGACCTGGGTGCGGTTGCGAGCGACATCGAGACCATCCTGAAGGCCCACGAAAAAGAGATGCCCAAGGGTGCGACGGTCACCATGCGTGGGCAGGTGCAGACAATGAATACCGCGTTCAGTGGCCTGCTGTTTGGTCTCTTGGGGGCCGTTGTGCTGATTTATCTTTTGATTGTCGTTAACTTTCAGTCTTGGTCTGACCCCTTTGTGATCGTTGCCGCGCTGCCCGCGGCACTTGCTGGAATCGTGTGGATGCTCTTCGCGACCCATACCACCTTGTCCGTGCCAGCACTGACTGGCGCAATCATGTGCATGGGGGTGGCGACAGCGAATAGCATCTTAGTGATAAGCTTTGCCCGTGAACGCTATCTACACACCGGCGACCCGGTACGGGCCGCGCTCGAGGCTGGCTTCACTCGCTTCCGTCCGGTGATCATGACGGCACTCGCGATGATCATTGGTATGGCGCCGATTGCGTTGGGCCTGGGCGAGGGCGGTGAGCAGAATGCACCGCTCGGTCGTGCCGTGATCGGAGGTCTGATTGCAGCCACCTGCGCAACCTTGATCTTTGTGCCGCTGCTGTTTGGCCTTATTCATGGTCGACATAATCGACCACCCCTACCTGGAGGCGCTCTTGAGCACTAATAAAATTCACTCGCCGCTAACAGTTAAGCCCGCCGTGTATCTGAAGACCACCGTCGCGGTAATCGTCGCGGGGGCGATCGGGATCGTAATTGGGGGGTTGTACGAACGACTTCAGGACCACCGAAAGTTGGTCGCTGTGGCATTTGAGCGAGCGGTGCCGATGGTCGCCATAGCGCGAGTCGATGGCCCTCGCGACGCCGAGCGTCTGACTTTGCCTGGCACCTTGCAGGCCTACTACTCGGCCCCGATCTATGCCAGGGTACCGGGCTACCTGAAGCGTTGGAAGTTTGACATTGGGTCCAGGGTCAAGGCGGGCCAGGTGCTCGCAGAGATTGAAACGCCTGAACTCGATGAGCAGTTAAAGCAGTCCGTGGCGAACCTGGCCACCGCACGGGCGAACGAAAAGCTGGCCGAAGTAACGGCACGCCGTTGGCGCAATCTACTGAAGACTGGCGCGGTCTCCTTGCAAGAGGCAGACGAAAAAAGTAGCGACCACGCTGCCAAAAAAAGCATCGTAGTGTCCAACCAGGCCAACGTGGATCATCTGAGGGTGTTGGAGTCGTTCAAGCGAGTGACGGCACCGTTCGATGGGATCGTGGCCACCAGGAACACTGACGTGGGCGCGCTCATTAATGCTGGACAACAGGCAGGTCGTGAGCTCTTTACGATCGTTGATGCGCACAAGCTGCGTCTGTATGTCAGTGTCCCGCAAAGCTACGTGAACCGTATCAAGCCAGGCATGGAGGCGCAGGTTGAGGTGCCAGAGCATCCGGGACAGCGCTTCCCGGCGCGTCTGGTGGGCAACGCGCAGTCTGTCAATGAGGCATCGGGGACGGTGCTGATGCAGCTCGAGGTGGACAACGTTAAACACACCCTCTTGCCGGGCGAGTACGGGAGCGTCGTGTTCAGCCTGCCTGCCAACGAGAAGTCGATCCAGATCCCGCCCAGCGCTTTGGTGTTTCGGCAGGGCGGAACCTTCGTCGTGGTTGTTGGCTCCGACAGTCGTGTTGCCTTCAAGCGGGTGGAGGTGCTGCACGACTTCGGCACCTCGGTTGAGATCGTGTCTGGCCTGACCGGTCAGGAGGCGGTGATCAACAATCCGCTAGACACCCTGGTCGAGGGCGACCTAGTGAAGATCAATGCATCCGCTCCGGCCGCACCCATGCAACCTAAGTCGTAATGCTTACCCGACCCACCGCTCTCGGAACAAAATTAATTATCAGCGTGATGCTCTTGCTTCTGGGCGCCTGCTCGTTTATTACCGCCTACCAGGCGCCCTTGGTGGTGCCTGCGAAGGACGCGTGGAAGGGTGGGCCATGGCAGGAGGCGGCACCCTCCGACGGCATACCACGTGGCGCCTGGTGGCGGCTCTTTGGGGACCCCTCGCTCGATGCGCTAGAAGCAAGAATTGATCACGACAATCCTACACTGGGTGCGGCATTGGCGCGCTACGATCAGGCGGTTGCTTACACTTCACAGCTGCGCGCAGCGAATGTGCCCACTGTCGATGTCGCTGCCTCGGTGACCCGAAATCGACAGTCTGACGACCGTCCCCTCCGTAACAACCTGATGTCGCAGCCGGCCAACTACGGTGCCAAAACGGCCGCCCTAGCGTTCACCTACGAGGTCGATCTCTGGGGTCGGATACGCAATTCGGTTGCCGCGGGTGAGGCCGCGGGCGAGGCCTCCGCGGCCGACATGGAGAACACACGTCTGAGCCTGCAGGCCATGCTGGCCGAGTACTTTGTCAGGGTGCGCAACATCGATATTCAGGCGGGTCTTTTGGGTAGCACCGTGCGCACCTACGAGAGAACGCTCAAGCTGACCACGGATCGCCAGTCTGGCGGAATCGCGTCTGGCCTCGACGTGGCCCAGGGACAAACGCAGCTGAGTGTGGTCAAGGTCGAGGTGTCCGACCTGCAGGCACAGCGGGCCCTGTACGAGCACGCGATCGCGAGCCTGGTGGGTGAGTCAGCGTCAACGTTCGTGATACCAAACGCGCCCAACACGATGATCCTGCCCGAGGTTCCACTTGGCCTGCCGTCGACCTTGCTCCAGCGTCGCCCTGACATTGCGGCGGCGGAGCGTCGGGCGAGTGCCGCCAACGCGCGCGTCGGGGTTGCCCGTGCGGCCTTCTTCCCAACGTTTTCGATCAACCCAATGGTGGGTTATCAAAATACCGGCGGACCGAATTGGTTGACGGCGCCGAACTCGTTCTGGACGCTAGGACCCCTTGCGGTGCTGAATGTATTTGATGGTGGCCTGCGCAAGGCCCAGGTTGCGCAGGCGCGTGCGGTGCTGGATCAGGCGGGACAGGAGTACCGTGCCGTGGTCCTCGCGGCCTTTCAGCAGGTCGAGGACGAGATGTCGCGACTGACCTTCTACCGGCAGGAGATGATCGATCAGGCTGAGGCCGCCGATGCAGCAAAGAAGACCCTAACCTTGGCCTCTTACCGCTACCGTGAGGGGGTGGCAAACTACCTCGAGGTGGTCATCGCGCAAGCCACTGTGCTGCAGACTCAGCGTGCGCTGCTGTCACTCAGGACGCAAAGATTGTTAGCGAGCATCGCCCTGATTCGTGCGTTGGGTGGGGGTTGGCACAAGGATGGGGTGGTGGGTACGAACGCCCATCACGGTTAAGTTTGGTGAGCGAAGTGACTACTTCGGTCGCTGCGCTGACTTAGGCCGGAACGACACGATGAGTGCCGGGTTGGTCTCTATGTAGGGCCCCCCAATCAGATCGACACAATAAGGCACGGCGGCAAAGATGCCGTCCAGTGTCTCCTTGATCGCCTTCGGCTGTCCGGGCAGGTTGAGGATCAGTGACTGACCACGTGTCACCCCCAGCTGGCGCGACAGAATTGCCGTGGGCACGTAGCGCAAACTCACCGCCCGCATCTGCTCCCCGAAGCCTGGCAGCACCTTATGGGCTACCGCCATCGTGGCCTCTGGGGTGACATCGCGCAGCGCTGGGCCGGTCCCGCCGGTCGTCAGGATCAGGTGGCAGTGCTGCTGGTCCGCTAACTCAATTAGGGTCGCCTCAATCGTGGCCTGCTCGTCCGGTATTAGGCGCGTGATCGACTGCCACGGACTGGTCAGGGTCTGCGTAAACCACTCCTCCAGCGCGGGCAGGCCGGCGTCTTGGTACACCCCACTGCTGGCGCGATCGCTAATTGAAACTAGGCCAATTTTGAGCGTGTCTGTCATGTCTGTTTATACTGCTTTGGATTAAGGAGGGGGCGCTACTGTATAAGGTCACGCGCGTCATTGATCTGGCCGCGGTAGGCATCAAAGATCTTACGAAGCGCGTCGGCCATCGAGATCACCGGCTTCCAGTTTAGCTCCTGGCAGGTGTTGGTGATCTTGGGGACACGGTTCTGTACGTCCTGGTAGCCGCTGCCGTAGTAGGCCGCCGCGGTGGTGGTCACGAGCTTCACCTTGCCGGCCGAGTCGCGATACTCTGGGTACTCGCCAGCTAACTTCAGCATCATGCTGGCCAGGTCACGGATCGAGTAGTTGTTGGTCGGGTTGCCAATGTTGTAGATCTTGCCGGAGGCGATGCCGCCCTTGTTTTCGATGATGCTCATCAGTGCAGTGATGCCATCGTCGATGTAGGTGAAGGCACGCTTTTGTTCGCCGCCGTCGACCAAACTAATATTCTCACCACGCACGATGTGACCAAAGAACTGCGTTAGCACGCGCGAGCTTCCCTCCTTGGGGGTGTGGATGGAGTCGAGCCCAGCACCGATCCAGTTGAACGGGCGGAAGAGGGTGAAGTTCAGTCCCTGC
>Ga0209553_1001214_pt1 | contig 13004 bp, 12 predicted proteins | sample LauGreFBDMM110DN_2_FD_188217 | JGI IMG/M metagenome (GOLD analysis project Ga0209553, IMG submission 188217) | Freshwater lake microbial communities from Lake Michigan, USA - Fa13.BD.MM110.DN (SPAdes) (version 2) | ecosystem: Environmental > Aquatic > Freshwater > Lake | place: Lake Michigan...
GTCTTGAGATAAGTCGCGCGCGGATCGTAGGCTTTGTAGACACGGTGCCCGAAACCCATAATGAGTTCCTTGCGTTCCATCTTGCCGGTGATGTACGCGTCGACGCGCTCCATCGAGCCGATTTCGTCGAGCATCACCATGACTTCTTCGTTCGCGCCGCCGTGCAGTGGTCCCTTGAGCGTGCCCACTGCGGTTGTCATCGCGCTGTAAAGATCGGAAAGTGTCGCGATCGTGACGCGCCCAGCAAAGGTCGATGCGTTGAGTCCGTGATCTGCGTGCAGAATCAAGCAGATGTCGAGGCCGCGTGCCATCGCATCGGTGGGCTTCTCGCCGTTGAGCATCCAAAGGAAGTTCGTTGCGATATCGAACGATGCATTCGGACGCACGAACTCTTTGCCCGATCGATAACGATCGAAGTTTGCGATAAGGGTTGGCGTTTTCGCCACGAGTCGGAGCGCTTTTCGCTTGCTCGCATCAATGCCATCGAGATCCGCTTCAGGATCATGCAGCGCCAGCGCGGAGACGAGCGTTCGAAGCGCGTGCATTGGCACTGCGTCCTTTGGCATTCCGCGAATCATCTCGTAGAGGCCTTGAGGAATCTCGTACTCGGCTTGCAGCGCGGACTTCAATGCTTGGAGTTCGGTATTGTTCGGAAGCTTCGTGTTCCACAACAGATAGACGGTCTCTTCATACGTCGAGTTGCGCGCGAGTGTGTCGATGTCGATGCCGACATATTCGAGCACGCCTTTCGCACCATCAATGAACGACATCTGTGTGTCCGCGACGATCGTGTTCATGAGACCCTTGTCGTACACCGCAACTGGAGCGGATGGTGCGGAGGCTGGTGCTGAAGGTGTAGCGGTCGACATGGAATCAATCTCGAAACAGTGTGCGGGAACGAACACGCTTGAACAGCAAGTCACACGCCGCATAGGCAGTCTTGAACGCTGTTCTGAAGAGTGACGATCCTAGCAAACGCGCGTGCGCGGCGCATGCACTTTTCCACGAAACATCCTTGGCACACCTTCACACTCAGCATCGCGATTGCGTACGCTTCATCTCGTGTTTCTCCCCCTCGGCACCGACCATCTTTCCTCCGCGCATCGCCGCCGAATCATCGTCGTTCCGGTGCTCCTGGCACTCAATGTTCTCACCTACGCAACAGCGTTTTGGGGAGCAGGACGGGGATTCTGGAGCGTAGAAGGCTTCTATCAGAAGCTCGCGCTCGATTGGGATGGGTTCGTGTGGTGGAACATGTTCTCGTATCAGTTCCTCCACGACCCCAACGGGATGTGGCATCTTCTCGGAAACATGTTCTTTCTCTGGACCTTCGGACTGGCTGCCGAAGCTCGCGTTGGACGCGTGCGATTTCTTCTCGCGTATCTAGTGGGTGGTGCACTTGCAGGCGTTGCGCAGATCGCCGTCTCGCACGGTTCAGTCATCGGTGCATCCGGAAGTGTTTCGACTGTGGCAGGACTCTTCATCGCACTTTTTCCAGGCGCGCGAATCTATGGGTTGAGTTTGATCGGTCTCGGGATGGTTGCGATTCCTGCGTCGTTCTTCATCATCCTTTACGTTGCGATTGATCTCGTCGATGCGTTGCTTGATCTCACTGGCATACGACGATCGTCGATTGGAAACTTCGCGCACCTCGCGGGCATGGCGTTTGGCATCGGCATCGGACTCACGCTGCTTTGGCTGAAGCAGCTTCCGCGCACTGAGACGGATCTCTTGCATGCAATCTCGCAGTGGCAACGGCGGCGTACCTTTCGCGCAGCGATGCGTGAAGGCAATGCGTGGAGCGCGTCGAGTGCGAGTAGTACTCCTCCGAGTCGACTTGCGGCCAATGCTGCGGACACGCACAGCGAACTTGAACGCGCACTTCGCGCGGAAATCGCGACGTTTTACGCGCAGCGCGATTTCCCGAAGGCTGCGGATCGATACCGACGCTTGCTCGCGGATCGCAGTGATGCGGTGTTGAGTGCAGAACTACAAATTGATCTTGCGACGCAACTGATTTCGGCAGGCGATCCGACAACGGGCGCACACGCGTTGAGCCTTTTCGTCGTGCGATTCCCCAACGATCACCGCAGTGAAGAAGTGAAACTGCTGCTTGCAACCGTGCTCGCACGCACACTTGGCCAGAGCGATCGCGCGCGCGGCGTGCTTGCAGATATTCGCGAGGGAATGCTGCCTACCGACAAGCGCACGTACTACCACGCACTCATGGATGAGGTTGGCTGATGCACCACGCGCTGCTTATCAAAGTCTGCGGCGTGACGACAGTTGCGATGGCGCTTGACGCAGTGGATGCGGGCGCGAATCTCGTGGGTGTTGTGCTTCTCCAATCGAGCCCGCGCTGCGTGAGTCTGTCGATGGCACAAGCGATTCGCGAGGCACTCTCTGGTAAGGCGGAGTCCGTTGCGCTTGTCGCGCGTGGCGTCGACGAGGCATCTCTGTGCATCGCGAGCACCTTCGATTGCGTGCAGTTTCACGGCGAAGAAACTCCGGATGAACTTCGCGAGCTCTGCGCGACCTTTCACATTAAGCGCGCGATGAAGGGGTTCGCATGGAGTCCTGAGGCGGCGCACATGTGGGATCAATGCAATCTCGCACGGCTCGTTGTTGATAGTGCGACTGGCGGAAGCGGACAACGCTTTGATCACGCAGCCTTCGCAGAGTCGCGGCGAGACTTGAAAACACCGATCTTGCTCGCAGGCGGGCTCACGCCAATGAATGTCGCGGATGCGGTGCGCACACTCCGCCCAGAAGGCGTCGATGTGAGCAGCGGCGTCGAATCGAGCAAAGGCGTGAAAGATCCGCAACTCGTGCGCGCATTCATCGCAGCCGCTCGAACTCCATCGTGAGTCACGCCATTTCTGCGAGCGATACCGTCTTCCGCACGGAGCCGAGTTCTGTCACCCACTGATCAATTTGTCCGCGACGCGTTGGCCACGCGGGGCTGAATCGATCGCGCACGAACATTGCGAAGAGCGAACTAAACGCGCGATCGAAACTCGCGAATTGATCGAGGCGCATTTCGATCGCTTGACGAAGGCTCTGCGGCTTCTCCTCCGGCTTCGGGAGTTTCAACGCGCTAACTTCCATGCGATCGCCTTGCAGGACGAACTCGAAGTTCTGCCCGAACGCGTGCAGCATGAGCCCGACTTTGCGCGGCCACTTGCCGCCCTTGAATGCTTGCACGGTCTCCATGCGTCGCAGTGGACCACTGCCGCGCACGCTGGTTTTCCCGCTCAATCCCCACGCGCATTCGAGATCGATCATGCGATCAACGATGAGTGCAATCTCCCCTGCTTCGGTTTCGAAGAGTCCTTCGTTTGTTTCTGCCTGCCAACACAGCCAGAACAAAAACGTGTTGCCGAGGAAGTCCTTCGACTCGCCCGCGGTGTTCGCCCACGGCACTTCCGGTCGCGTGCGGCTCATCTTTTGTCCTTGATCGACCGCGCCCTCGATATCCGCGGGCGGCGCTGAGAATGCTTCCGCGTGCGCATCGTCAAACGCGCCACTGAGTCCGCGTTCGCCGAGAAGGTCATACGCGAGCGTTCCACTCGCGCGAGGCGCAATGCGCACACCAAATGTGTCATCGATGAGCGTCTTCAGCATCTCCACATCTTTATCGCTCGAGACGGGCGCGAGAATTGTGTTCGTCGCGAAGTCCCACCAGATCGCGGCGTGCTTCGGTGCGCGATAGCGACCGTTGGCAACTTCCTCATCAATGCGGCGGAGTGCTTCTTCGCGTGCGTCTTTGCGCGCGGCGCGAGGGAGATACGAACTTCCATCTTTTCCAACAACGAGGTGCGATTCCTCCGCCATCGCGATGTACGCCTTCTTGATTTCCGGCGGAACGCGCACGCTGTCGATTCTGAAACCGAGCAGCAGGCCACTGCCGAAAAGAATCGATTCGGGGGTAAAGGAGATGTCGAAGAGGTGACGACCTCCTGTCCAACCACACGCGGACTCGCCTGGCTTGATGCCATCGACATCGCTCAGGATGTGCTTGCGGATCTTCGCGAGCAACGCACTGTCAAGTGTCGGTGGATCGGAAAGGACCGAGAAACGGCTGTACGCGATAGAACCTGCTCGAAAACCCATTCGAGCACAATCGCCGCAATTGCACAGTTCCGCTTCGACGCGACAACTTGTACACATCGCGTCAAAGCCGACAGTTGCAGGGATTCATCGCGAACTTCGGTGCATATCGATGCGTACCTCGAAGGTGACCGCCATTTCGATTCTGCAATATGTTCAGCACGAACGAGTGCTTCGGTCATGCTTCTTCCAAAGCGTTATTCTGCGCCTCCTCATGCCGTTGCAGAACACCACGACTGAAAGCGACCGCAGCGACGAGGATCTCGTTGTTGCCTATCGCAATGGTGATGCGGCCTGCTTCAAGACCCTGCTCGAGCGCTATCGAAATGATCTCTGGCATTTCCTCGCTCGACTAACTGGTTCGCGCGCGGCAGCCGACGATGTTTTCCAAGAGGCATTTCTTCAAGTGCATCTCTCCGCAGATAGTTTCGATGCGGAACGCCGATTCAAACCCTGGCTTTACACGATTGCTGCGAACAAGGGACGGGATTTTCTTCGCCGACAAAATCGCAGAGCCGCAACGAGCCTCTCGTCTCCGCTTTCGAAAGATGGCGACGGAACCTTCGGCGACCTCATCGCGGGTGACTCTCCAATGCCCTCCGCGCCGCTTGAAGGTCAGGATGAGCGCAACACCGTGTCGCGTGTGGTGGATTCACTCAGCGCGCACTACCGTGAGATTCTTGTCCTCGCGTATTTTCAAAAAATGAGTTACGAGCAAATCTCGCAAACGCTTGAAATCCCGCTCGGAACGGTGAAGAGCCGCTTGCATGCGGCAGTCGCGAGTTTCTCGGATGCCTACAAGCGCGCGGATACAAAGGCGGTGACGAAGTGAGCGATTCTCTGCAACCACCGCATGCCCCCACGCCATTGACGGCGAGCGAGATACTCGCGCTTGATGTGCTCGTCGAACACGGCTTTGATCTCACGCGTGCACTGAATGCGCGTCCAGATCTCGCCTTTGAAATTCAATCGATGCACTCCACGATGAGCACGCTCGATGCGTATTCCGCGGAGGGCGCAACTGGAGACGCAGATCCCGACCTCGTGGCGCTCACGCTTGCACGCGTCGATCGGACTGCACGCGAAGAATCCGATCGTCTGCAGATCGGCGCTGCGCGGAGCACCGCTGGAAGCGGCCAGTGGCGAGACATCGTCGCGATTGCTGCCGTTGCATTGCTCGTGGTGAGTGTTGCAGTGCCCGTGCTTTCGTATGTGAAGTCAAAGCAAGCGATTTCGAGTTGTGCTGCGAATCTCAATCAGATTGCAGGCGGCCTCGAGGGCTTCGTTAACGATCACGGATCGCTTCCGATGTCCGCAGGATTCATGTTGCCAAGCGGTCAACTTCCGAACGGTCCAGCGCACGCGTTTTCTGCTGCCGACAGCCTCAACGCACTTGTGACCGAGGGCTATTGCAAGGCGGGCTGCCTCGCCTGCTCTTCGGATGTCGAGTCGAATCCTCGTTACGCGGTCCAAATGGCGAGCCCGAACCACCCAATGCAGTGGCGTAGTGGCGTTCGACGACCACTCGTTGCAGACCGAAATCCGCTCATTGACGCCCTCCGCGCGGGTGGCTCGATCACGGTGCTTTCGATCAACAGCCCATGCCACGGTTTTAGCGGCCAGAATGTGCTTTTTACCGACGGCACCGTCGAGTTTCTCACGACGCCAAACTTCGTGATCGCTGGCGAGATTGACTATCTTTACGTTCCGCGCGACCTCGGTGGTCTCGAAGATGACCTCGGGTCCTTCGCGGAATGGTCGGGAACCGATAGCTTCCTGGCGCACTGATCGGTCCTGCGAACTCGTGCCGAGATTTCTTCAGAATGGCTTGCAGGAGATGGCAGAGCCTGCTAATCTTCTCGATCCCCTTCAGTTCAGGAGAGGGTTGTCTGTGTCCCACTTTACGTCTGCTTTCACTCATTCCCCACTTTGGGAATCTTCCAATGCCAAAGAACAAATCCCACAAGGGTCTCGCCAAGAGAATCAAGCTCACAAAGACCGGCAAGGTGCGCGTGAAGCGTCCCAACGGTCGTCACTTGAAGAGCAATAAGACTGGCGCAGCGATCCAGTCGTTCCGCGGCAACAACTACGCCAGCTCGGGCAATCTCAAGGCTCTCGCCAAGATGCTCTTCCGCGGCCTTCGTTCGCAAGAGCAATCCAAGCTCGACAAGGCTGCGGCGCTTGTTGAAGTCGCAGCGGCGTAAGTTTTTCTCTCACCACACGATTCTGTTTTCACACTTGTCCGTCGGGACCGAAGTGCGCCGACCGTAACGCGCCTCCGCCGGACACACGCCTAGGAGTTCACTATGCCTCGCGCACGCAAGGGTGCAGCCCGTACCCAAGCCAGACGAAAGCTTCTTCGAGAAGCTCGTGGTTTCTTCGGAACAAAGAGTCGCCTCAAGCAACAGGCCAAGGTCGCGCTCATGCGCGCCGGTCGCTACGCGTGGAGAGATCGTCGCGCGCGAAAGCGAGACTTCCGCGCGCTCTGGATCACCCGCATCACGGCAGCCTGCCGCATGCGTGGCGTTCGCTACTCACTCTTCATCAACGGCATCCAGCGCGCTGGCTGCCTCTTGAATCGCAAGATGCTCAGCGAAGTCGCGATCCATGACCCAATCACCTTCGATGCACTCGTGAACCTTGCGAAAGCAAAGACCACCGCTTCTGCAGCAGCAGCGTAAGTCAACGCATCGAACCAAGAATGCACAACGGCGTCGCGCTCAAGCGCGACGCCGTTGTCGTTTGTTCCACAGTGACATCGGCGTCATTCGCCGGACCGACCCATCATGCGCTTTACGACTTCCGCAGCCTGCTCTGCTTGCGTCCACTCTGGGTACTGGTGTCGGACGCCTGCGCGCACGAACTCTTGCGCGCTGAGCCAGATGTTGTCGAGCGCTTCCATTTTTTGCGCGGGGGACATGCGGCGCAGCACTTCGATCATGCACGGATCGCATCGGTCGATCGCGTGATGATGTGGCGCGCTTGGATCCATGAGTGAAAGCATAGCGAACACGCCTCGTCAGATTTCAGGCGTCGGGGATTCACTCGCCGCGCCTGAGTCGAAAGCGAATGCAACGATTTGCCTGATTGGAAGCAGAATCTTGCATGAGCGCTCCAAAACAGAACCGGCGCCCTTGCGGGCGCCGGTTCATCACTCTCCGATTTCATTGGTGTGGAGTGAGCCTCCGGCTCACCCACACGTCACGAGGGTTCTTACTTAGCCGATGAGCGAGAGGACCTGCTGCGGAGCAGTGTTCGCCAAGGACAGTGACTGGGTTGCAGCCTGCGAGAGGATCTGCGCACGAGTCATGTTGGCGGTTTCCGCTGCGAAGTCCGTATCGCGGATCGCGCTCTCTGCTGCTGTGGTGTTCTCGAGGGCGATGCCGAGGCTTGAGATGGTCGAGCCAACGACATTTTTCTGGAACGCACCGAGACGACCGCGCAAGCTTGAGACCTGCTTGATGGCCGAGTCAATGACTTCCTGTGCCTGCGAGAGGTTTCCGTTCTGGACATTTCCTGCACCGCCCGACTTGAGCGAGGAAAGGAAGCCAGCTGCGGAAGCACCGAGGTTACCTGTGGTCACGGTTTCGATACCGAGCGAAACCTTACCTGCGAGATTCACGGATGGAGCGAGATTGAAGTTCGCACCGCCACCAGTGATGAAGAAGGTAGAAGTTCCACCAGCGGTGTTGATCGCGTTCGTGCCGTTGATTTGCACGCTCACGTCAAAGCCGTCGGTCGAGACGCGGGCAGTCAGGCCGTCCGTAGTGGCCTGAGTACCGTTGATGAGGACAGTGGCATCGCGGCCGAAGTCCTTGAGATCATCCACGCCTGCGCCTGCAGCGGCTGCGCTGAAGACAAAGTTCGTGGAATTCTCGTTGGAGAGTTCCTTCATGCGCACGAAACTATCCGCTCCGTATTCGCTGGAGTAGAGCACAACGCGGTTCGCGTTCGCTGCGGAAGCCGTCACGCCGAGTGCATCGCTGAAGCTATTGACTGCTGCAACGATTGCTGACTGCGCGGTACCCGAAGCGAAGGTGAACTGTTGAACGCCCTTCGAACCAGTGACTTCAAACGTCACCTGACCCGAACCACCGTTTGCGAACGATGCGCCAGTCGAGAGGTAGACCTTGGCGGTCTGCGCTGACTGAAGCACCGAAATCGTGACGGAGCGAGCTGCGTCATCATCAGAAAGCTTCGCAGCATTCACGGTGATGTCGGTGAGGCCAACGCCCTGACCCGAAACGGTGTAATCGAAGTTGCCGTTGAGCAACTTTGTACCCTGGAAGCTCGTCGCGTTTGCGATGCGATCAATCGTCTGCAGAATCGAGTCGACCTGTAGCTGATTTGCATCGCGCTCTTCTTGCGAAACACCGGCTTCGTTGGCAGTTGCGCCCACGATGCCCTGGAGTTCAACAAGCATGTTGGAGATCTCTTGGAGACCACCTTCTGCGACGTTCACAACCTGATCAGCACGCTGGCTGTTCGAGATTGCTGAGTTGATTGCGGTCTTCTCTGCACGGAGGTTCTCCGATGCAATGAGACCTGCCGGATCATCAGCACCACGATTGATGCGAAGACCGGTCGACAAGCGCTGCAAGCTTCCTGCGAGCGACTTGTTCTGCCCGTTCAGCACGCGCTGAGCAACGAGCGATGGAATATTTTGATTGATACGACTCACTGTAGATCCTCCGTGAACATGCCTGGGTTATCCAGGCGCTTACTCCCAACCGCCCCGGTATTGGGGATGGTCTTGCGAATCGCAACGCGCGACTCACACCGTGCCACCGTTCGGAATCCACCGAAGGTCGCTGTCCTAATGCTTGGTTCACTCCGTAAACCTGTTTGTCGCTGTCCATCCAACGCGACAACAACCGAATCGGGCAGAAATCGCGAGTACTTCATGCTTGGAGTGCAATTCACGCGTCTTTTCGTAAGTCGACATAAGAAAACCGCTCGGCGCGGGGCCGAGCGGTCTGGTTTGTGGAGTGAATTCCTACTGGCGTGGGTCGCGAGTCCCGTTACCGGAGCAGTGAGAGCACATTCTGCGCGGTGGAGTTCGCAGTCGCAAGAACTGAGGTCCCTGCCTGCTGGAGGATCTGCGCACGACTGAGCATCGCGCTCTCTTCAGCAAAGTCCGTATCGCGAATCTTCGACTCGCTTGCGGTGATGTTCTCGAAACCAATCTGCAAACTGCGTGAGTTCGTCTGCAATGTATTGCGTTCGAATGCGCCGAGTCGACCGCGCATGACGGAGATCTCGGTCACTGCAGCATCAAGAATGCTGTTGGACTCTGCAGCTCGACCCTTTGTAAGCGCGTTCGTTTGACCGCTCTTGAGGCTGTCGAGGAAGTAGCGCGCATTCGAGATTGTCGTACCACCGATGCGGCTGGCTGCGACAGAGGTGATGCCAACGCCAACTTGCTGCGTCGTCGTGATCGATGGCCCGAGCTGGAATGTCGCACCACCACCGACGAGATCGAAGGTGCTTGGATTGCCACTCACGGTCGTCGCGAACGCTTGCGTGAGATCGAGGTCGAGGCTCAGAGCAGGCGTATTGAGACTAATACTCGTGCCGTTGCCGGTCGCGAGTGCACCGTTGATGATTGCCGTGACATCGCGACCTGCGTCGCGTTGCGTAGCGTTTCCACCAGGAGTGCTATACGTCTGCCAGAACGCGCCGCCCTGGCCGATACGACGCACCGAGACAAACTCGTCGCTACCGAAACTTGTGGAATTGAAGAAGAAGCCTGACGCTTGGTTGGCGCCGTTGGCGAGTTCCGCAGAAACGCCGGTCGTGTCCTTCACAGTGTTCACCGCAGCAACAACCGCGCTGAGTGCAGTGCCAGAAACGAACGAGAGTGTCTGCACGCCGAGGCTGCCTGCGATTTCAAGCGTGATGCTCGAAGCAAGTGTGCCGACGCCGCCGCTGAAGAAGAGCGCGCCAGTCTGTGCAGACTGCGTCACTTCCACGGCAACGCCGATACTCGAATTGCCGCCGAACTGCACGCCGTGAATGTTCGCACCAGCGATTGCCGAAGGCGCAACACCGCTGGTGAGATATTCAAGCGAGCCGTTGAGCAATTGAAGTCCCGCGAAACTCGCGGTGTTCGAAATGCGTGTGATAGATTCGATCGCGCTATCAACCTGAAGTTGATTGGCGTCGATTTCCTCTTGCGAGATACCACCTGTGTTGGCAGTGGCGACGACGAGACTCTTGATGGAATTCAAGAGGTCTGCGACTTCGGCGAGGTAGCCTTCAGTGGTTGCGATGACTGAGCTTGCGCGTTCGGAGTTGTTGATGGCCTGCTGGATCCCCTTCATCTCGGAGCGCAAACGCTCAGAGACGATGAGACCTGCAGGATCATCAGCACCACGATTGATGCGAAGCCCAGTCGAGAGGCGCTGCAAACGAAGACCGAGGTCTCCAGCGCTTTTGTTCAGGTTGCTGCGTGCGATGAGTGAGGGAACGTTGGTATTAATGCGAGCCATGGCAATCCTCCTTGACTGAGAGGCCCAGTGGAGTTACGCGATTTCGCGACGCTCCGGAGTTTTCGCCGCGAGCTTCGCGGCTGCAGGGAGGACCGTCCCACCTGCATTTTGATGCAAACCCTTACCTGCAAGACGCGGCCGAAGTGCGCCCAACTCACCGCGAAATGCTGCGGCTTGCTGATTCTCATTTCGAATCGCGTCGTAAACTTCTTTGCGATGCACCGCCACATGCGCTGGTGCTTTGATTCCAATTCTGACCTTGTCACCACGAATGTCGACGATGGTCAGCTCGACGTCGTCTCCAATCATGATCGTCTCGTCACGCTGCCGTGAAAGTACTAACATCGGCTGCGCTCCTTCCTAGTTCCGCACCGGTCAAGCCGTGCGGCGGGCGTCCGTGCCCAAGATCCATCCAAACTAACCTCCGGCGTCCGTGCCAGGAGGCAATGCATTCCAGTCCTTACGCGGTCTGGGCCTGCACGCTCTCGTTGATCTTCACCAACTCGTAGCGGGTCGTCCAGCGCTTCTCCGCGAGCACGAGCTGCATCGAATTTCGATTGCGCGTGTTCACGATGATTGGTCCTTGAAGATTCGCAGTGAGCGAACCATCACGCTTGTTCACGATGACGAGCACCTGCGCGTCATCGACTTCATTCATAGAGAGTTCTGCCATCTGCTCTTTGCGGATCTGTGCCTGGTAGTCAGGGACCCACAGTGCAGGGTCGGTCACGACGAATGCGAGATCGGGTGATTCCGTCGACTGCAGCCAGAAGAACACGCCGTGCTCGTCAGGTTGCAAGAGTGCGAAGACGTGGTAGCTGCTAAAGCCTAAGAGGCCGGACTCAAAGTTCAAGAGTCGAGTCTCGTCAACGTCTACTGTTCCGAATCGAGTCGTGTTGATCTGCATGTCAGTCGCTCCGGTCGGCCTAACCATTCCTTGGAGTCCGGCATCCTGCCGGCGGACCTCCGTCCGAAAGATGCGCGTCGGGCCGTGCACCGCGCATCACTAACACTTGTGGACACCCCACAAGGAAAATCTGCACTAAGGTCTATCTCAGAAAGTCCAACAAACTCATGCTCACTGCGCGGGAGGCACCAGCAAGACCGGCTTGCAACTGCTGCTGGAGCGACGCGAGTTGTGTCGCGGCGTCGGCGTAGTCAAGGTCTTGGATGCTCGAGCGAAGGCTCATGTCTTGAATCGAAAGTTCGGACTCTCTGCTCGCTGCGTCTACAACGCGTCGAGCTCGAACTCCGACGGACGCGCGCGCTTCTGCAGAACGCGTGAGGTCGGCTTCGAGCCGTTGAGTTGCAAAGGAGATGCCAGCCTCGTCATTGGCCAAAAGGGCATCTCGAAGGGTCATTAAGTGTGCAAATGCGCCGTCAACGGCAACGGTTGCGCGGTCGGTTCCCGCAAGAATCGCCGTACTTGTGTCGCCCGCAATCCCCAGTGCCTCGGCGGTGCCGGAGTTGTTGATCGAGGCCACGAGGGTCTTCGCGCCTGGCGTGTTGTCGGTAAAGGAGATGCCGTTGCCATCGGCATTGAGGCTCGCGGAGAAGTCTGCGACGGAGACTCCAGCAGCACTAGCGGCAGCCATCGTTAGAGTGAGGACATCCTCGACGGTGCTTGAAGTCCCGATGTCGACTTCAATTGTGCGCCCATCTTTCAATGTGATGCGGAAGTCGCGATCTGCTGCGGGATCAGGTAGACCCGTGATCGCATCGACTGAACCACTCGACTGCTTCACGCCGCGACCATCCGCGAAGTCTGCGAGTTTCGTCGAGAGCGCGAAGGATCGAATACCAAGCTCGGTCGCAATCGTTCCACCGCCGACCTCTTCGATCGACATGTGGCCGCCGGACAGTTCGTTCTTCACATTGAGACGGCGACCATCTGGATCGATCTCGACACGCGCGCCAATGTTCAGCGCTGCGACCGCGTTCTGAAATTCTTGCACGGTGTCGTACTGCGAGAGATTGAGTTCCCGTACCTGTCCGCCGTTGCGAATACGAAGGGTGCCGCGCGGATTGGTGAGACCGCTGAGCGAATCGAGGCTCGTGAGCGTCGTAAGGCGTGGGTCCAGATCGGCGCTAGTCGTGGTTGCGCCACCGACATATGTGCCGACGAGACCGAGGTCCCCCGCTGCGCTCGCTTGGTTCGAGTCGCGGATTATCACGGTATTTCCAGCACTAGGCGTGATAGCGAAGCGATCGCCAGTGGCTGGATCAATCGTGGCGGTGGCGAGCGGATCGATGGTCTGCATCGCAGTCTGAATCGCGGCGCGAACATCTTCGACGCTGTCTGCATCGCCGAGATTGACAAGTACAGGCGTGCCGTTCACTTCAACTTCGATGGAACCCACGCGAATGCCAACGCCTGTTGCGCCACGCAAATCCGAGAGGCGC
>Ga0209553_1001216_pt1 | contig 12994 bp, 6 predicted proteins | sample LauGreFBDMM110DN_2_FD_188217 | JGI IMG/M metagenome (GOLD analysis project Ga0209553, IMG submission 188217) | Freshwater lake microbial communities from Lake Michigan, USA - Fa13.BD.MM110.DN (SPAdes) (version 2) | ecosystem: Environmental > Aquatic > Freshwater > Lake | place: Lake Michigan, USA...
CAATGGAACAAGGGGGCTCTCCTCGTGAAGGATGGTTTGCCGATCATCGAAAGTTTAGGGTTCAAGTGCATCGCACCGTTGTTCGCTAATAACGGGCCAGATGGCGATTATGGTTTTATTAGAGAATAAATTCATTTGAAATTCAATGGAGCTCCTCACCTATGGCGACGATCCAGAAAAGATCAAGGGACTCAAAAGCCCCTATGTAAATCTCGGACTTGGAAAACGGTACGTCGATACGTTTTCGAAGTTTGAGGCTCTTCGTGAGTGGATAAAAGACAAAAAGGACTCGGACATTTTGGTATTTGTAGACGGGTATGACGTGGTTCAGAAGAGAACGGACCTTGAGGCGTTCTTAGAACGTTTCAAAGAATTCAATGCAGATCTCGTGTTTGGAGCCGAGACGAACTGTTGGCCGAGTGCATGGATGGCGCACCTGTTTCCACCCTCGGAGACCAAGTACAAGTATCCAAACTGTGGAACCTATGTCGGGTACGCATGGGCCATACGAAAGATGATCGAATGGGACGTGTACCGAATGGCGTTTGACGATCAGGGGCTGGTGCACGACTTTTACTTGAACGTGAAGGGTGTTCGGATCGCGTTAGACTATCGTCAAACGCTCTTTCAGACGGGAACCTTTGTGCCCTGGTCTGAACTGGACGAATCCCATGCGTGGTTCGTCCACTTCAACGGGAAGAGTCACCTGGGCGTCGGAACCGATGGTTCCTCCTTCTGCATTTTAGAGAGGTTCGCACGGGGTGAGACTATTGGGGGGTTGAAGCAGATGCATAGATGTCTGTGACTAAACGGGCTAAGAAACTGTGTTGGCCTCGCCGGGGACGGGCTCGACCGGCCACACAATCGCAAACGGATCCGTCTGAGTGGTCACATTTCTCAAATCGGCACGGTACGCGACCCAGGCGGGCTTGTTGGGGACCTCGTAGTCAGTCACAGAGCACGTCCAGTCGGATTCGTAGAGCTTCTGGCGTTGCTGGGCACGCACGGAGGTCCATTGGGCGTCTAGGCGGGCCTGGACTTTTGCGGGGTCTTCGACGAGAGTGACCTCCTCACCGTCCTGAACCCCCTTGACGAGGTCCCACGTGAGACCTTCTGGAACAGGCAGACGAATACCAGGGGTCACTGGGACGTAGGGCGAATCGCTAAAGTACCAGTCGCATACACTCAAAGTATCCGGGTCCAAAATCGCGATGACTTGGGTCATTCTACTCTAGGTGGAGGAAAAAGGGTCGGAGAACTGCGTTCTCCTTCTAGAGCTCCGCACTGAAGCCGAGGAATCCAGACGAGTTTGCGGCGTAAAAGATGGCCGCACCTCCGACGGTCGCGAAAGTCCCCGAGTTGGCGGTCTGAAACCATACAACCTCCGAACTGACATAGGGCATGGCGAAACTCGTGATGGGATAACCAGTACCCCCTTGAGTCATTATATAATTTCCAACAGCAGTGCTGCTAAAGGACGTGGGTCCGACGCGCATACTGACTTTGAGAGGGATGGCGACCTGAACAGCCGAAGTGGAAGTAACATGGCCTATTCCTAGGATGCCGTTGGAGACTCCCGACCCACCGCTCGTGTTGTAAAGCTGAAAGTACCTCTGACACAGAGCCAGTTCGATCGCAAAGGGCCGAACCTCAAAAGGGGTCGCGACCGTTCCTTTCTCGAGCTGGACGCCTGTCAGCCGGAACGTGGCACCGTTGACGGTGTTGTTTGTAGTAACAAACTGTATAGTAAGAGACTGGGCTGTTGCGGGGATGAAGCCCGTGAGGCTCGCGTAGGTCCACGCCGTCTGATTGGGCAGATCAACTTGTGCAGATATCAACGTGGTTACAGAGTCATCACTGATTCGAGCATCGACCGAAGTGTTATACGCTATTCGAGTGGTCCAAGCCCGTATAAAACTCGTTGGAATCCTATACCAGAACGATACGGTCACTGGCTGACCCTGAAAACGAACAACATCACGCGTCTCGAGAGACTGTGAAATCCACCAATTGCCGACGGTCGCAGAGGTCGTGGCGATCTGAATCGCGTTCGCAAAGTTAGAGAGACCGGACTGAATTTGAGAAACTGTTCCATTTCCAGTCGATCCGTAAGTAGACAAGTACCATCTATCCAGTGTGTACACTGAACTCGGGTTGACGAAACTCGTCCCCCTCTGCGCGATCCTAAAGTCCCCGTTGTAAAAAGCGTTCTTGAAAGTGAAAGGACTACCGGAAGAAACAGTCCCCGTACACACGATGTCCCCAGCAACCTCCAGCGCTCTCGTCGGACTCACGACACCCAGACCGACGCGGCCGTCCGCGGTCACGTTCACGGACTCGATGGTGCCGTTGAAGACGAGTTCCTGCATCTGGACATACGTACCGTTTCCTTGTAAATTCATGGTTACGATGCGGTAATAGATGTACGACTGTGAAACTTGGGTCGAAAACGTGAGGCTTTGACCCGTGGTAGTCCACGTCACGCCACTCCGTGAATCCACGAGGAACCAGTTGACGCCATCGCGAGACCCCAACACAACGAATCTCTGCGGAGCTGCAGAAATTCCGTTGCAAGTTATGATGTATGATGAGATGATCGTACTTACAGGTTTCTGAATCTGGAGCCACTCGCCAGCATAAGAAGTCCCCGTGATGTCCACGGTTGTGACAGTACCGGTATAAGCATAAGGGCTTGATGAGCCGTATAGAGGAGCGTTAGAAATGAAGTAATTCGTTGTAGTTTTATCGAATGCATACCATGCATATGGGTAACCCGCCGCCGGGGTGGGAAACTCACTACTCGCACTCGCCACGTAGGTCCCCTGCCCGTACCCTGCGTTCAAAGCAGTGGCGTACGTGGTCATCGCAGCCGGGGGGAAGCTCAAGACTGCAGGGGCGCCGTTGGTGCCCACGGAGTTCGCCCCGCTGAATTTAGTCGTCTGGATCCGACCGGGCGCCGGCGCGTTGCGCAGGAGCAGGACGGTTCCGTACGGTAGGCCGGCTTGTGTGGTACCCTGGATGGGCTGGAGGGGGGCTGTGGGGGGCGTGAAGGTCCCGGTGTAGAGGGCGGCGCCGCGGACGACTCGGGCACCGGCTACATAACCACGCATGTTGTAAGCACCTCCCTGCGCACCCACGAGGAATGAGTATGAGGACGTGAAAGCCGGAGTTCCTGTGACAGCCTGTGAAACGACCGCTCCGTTCACGGACACGTAAAGCGTGTTCGTGCCGTTCCATGAACCGCTCACGTGGTTCCATGCGTTGTAGACGATACCCGGTGCACTTGCATTGTTCGGTGATAATGAAATTAAAGTGAAGTAGAAGCTTCCATTGAGGACGAAACTGGTCATGTCGTATGACGTTCCTGCACCACTATTTGGACTTCCGCGGTTCAAGAATGTATAGTATGTCCCGTCACTTGATGACCCCTGAACATAAATCCAACCTTCGATAGTAAAGGGGGTCCCGACGGGTGAAAAACTGGGTGGGGCTGATGGGCCGAGATTCACATAGGCTCCACACTGATTCAGTGTGGTCGTGGGCGGGTACGGAAAGTACAAAGACCCCTCCCCCGCAAACGGCCCGAACGAGCTAAAGGCCACGGTATTCGCCACGGTTGCCGTGTTCGACACCACATAGGCCGGGATGTTGAGACCAGAGCTCGAAAAGTCTTGCGGGACGAACGCAGATCCAGCAACCCCAGTGAGCGAAGGAGTCGCGACACTCGTGTTGAACACGGTGGCGGGCGCGATCGTCAGGGTCGGTGAAGCGTCGGCGGTGCCGTAGAGGGTCCATTCACGTACATACGCTGTCACGCCAGTAGATCCACCCGTCTTGTTCACGACCATACGGAAATAGCTGAACGCCTGAACGGCGGGGGTGGGAAGCGTGAACGTCGTCCACCCCGTAGATCCCGATGCCCAATTGGGAACCCAGTGGACTTGGACCCAGTTGACTGCGTCACGGGACCCGAGAATCCAGAACGAACGAGGTGTGTAATTATATCCTTCAAAGTTCATCATGTAACTTGAAATGGTCACAGGTACCGGGAGTTGAATCTGAAGCCAACCACCAGGGTATGAAGTACCGTTCACGTCGTTGGTCGTGTATCCGGACGTGTTGAAACCTGATGCATCGTACGCGCCAAAGAAAAGTCCGGTCGACGTGCTTCCATCGAAAGAGTTCCAGGCTGAATTCGTTGCTTCATTCGACGCCCGAGCCTTATAAACCCCCCCGTTAATCACGGTATCATAGCCGGTCATCGCAGCCGGCGGCCACGGAACCACGTTGGACGAAAGACCGATGGACTGCACGGAGACCTGCCCGTTCCCAGCCACGGACAGGGCGGGCACTCCGTTGATGTCGCCAATCTCGAGGGTCTTTTGGAGGGGCGTCGCCGGGGTCGTCGTGAGGGCCGAGTAGGCGTTCAGAATCTCCACGTTGCTCAGGGCGCGGTTGTAGATGGCGAGGGTGTTGGAAGAGAGGGAGGTGAAGGAACCGTAGCCGTATCCCAAGTATCCAGAGACGGTACGGTCACCTATGAGTGACGCGGTTGTCAGTGACACCGAAGAAACCGTGATGCCGTTCACCCACGCATCCACGATCTGAGTCACGGGGTTGTACCGGGCAGCCACGACGTATGGTGTGTTTTGGTTCAGGGTAAACAACCCAGTCGAACCGACCTGTCCAGCAGTTGTTGATGAGGCCAGAGCGAAGTAGAATGATGAACTCGTCGTGGAACGGATCAAGGCGAACCATCCGTTTGTAGAATTTACAAAACCTCCCTGAAAGATAGTCTCGTAGTTCCCGGGAGTTCCGGTCATCTGCCCCCTCCAAATCACCGTAAACCCCTGAGTCACGAGATTGAACGTCTGCGGCCCGAAGTTCATGAACTGCTTGAGACCTCGGTCGAAGGTCAAGGCGCCGTTCTGAATCGTGGGGGAATTCTGACCGGCGCGGAGGAGTAAAACAGTGCTCCCGGACGTGGCGATTCCTAGAGGCGCGCTCGGAACTGTGAAGCTCGAGCCGGTGTAAAGAGCCGCGCCGTAGACCACGCGAGCGTCTGCTATGTAGCCGGTTGTGAATGCCGTACTGAGAGACCCAATACCGAGATAGTTATAAGAGGCGAAAGGAGTCCCCACGAGCGAGGTGGTAGTGGCTGACGGCGCGGATACGGAACCGTTATTGTTCGCATTCGATGTTTGCTGAACGCCGTTGATGTACAGACTGAGAGGCCCCCCAGAGGGTATCGATACTGTGACGTGATTCCACGTATTCAGAGACAGTGAGATGTTCGTGTTGGCTGACTGATTCGTACCACCCGTGTACCCGTAGTAGTAAAAGGTCAACTTGCCGTTCGTGTCGGCTCCTAGCGTCCACGCCGCTGAATTGCCTTGACTTGGGATAAAGGCGCCGAGTGCACAGGGAATTTGTATATTTACGGGCGTGTTTCCAGTACCCTGGAAGTTTCCAGCAAAACTCGTGTAATAGACCCATGCCTCGGCAGTAAGACCGAACTGAAAATTGTACGACGACCCAAGAGTCACTGAAATGTTGGACGTGTTCACGCCCGGGAAGTACATGGACCCCTCCTTGTACAGGTCCGCGAAAGGGCTCTGCGTGACGGCCGGCACAGATCCGCCAATGGTCACCGTAGAAGCCCCCGCAGACTCCACGATCGCATAAGACCCCGGGTTCTGGTTCGTGGGAGTGACCAGTGTGGAGGACGCCACGATCATAGCGTCTGAAGGCAAGGAGTGGGCCCTGAGCGAGTCCAGGGACTGCACCTGGCCGGATGTGATGACCGTCCCGGCAACGTCAAGAGGCGCCACAGGGTTCGTCTTGCCGATGCCTACGTTGCCCGCGCTGGTCATGATGAAGTTTCCGCCGGCCGTGTTGGAAAACTGCACGACGTTCCCGGTCGTGCTGGATCCTATGACGGTCAGGACGTTTGCAGCGGCCGCTGGGGTCGCGCTGAACGTTGCTGACGTGGCCGAGACCGTGTTTGAACCTGCGAGGGCGCCGTACATCGTCCCGACGAGGGAAGTTGCCGTGACCGTCCCAACAACATCAAGAGGCGCCACAGGACTCGTCGTTCCGATCCCCACATTCCCGTTGGCCCCCACGAACAACGCCGTGGTCCCTGAAGTCGTCTGGGCGCTGAACACGTTGCCCGTGCCAAACTGCCTCACGGTCAGTGCGTTCGCTGAAGCTGCATTGCCCGTCAACAGAACCTGACTGGAGTTTATCAGGGTCGGGACTCCTGGAATTCCTTGATTAAAGGTTGACATCGAGTCCTAATCTGAGCGGAGACTTTTAGTCTCCAGTGGGCGCCGTGGTCTGAAGGCGTGGTTCGTCCAGATCACACAGATGCACCGAGTCTATTGAATGGCGTGGTCGCTCATTCTATTTTAGGTGAGAATTTACTTGGCTTCAAGGAGCTACGCTCCGACTCGGGAACCTATGGTTCCCTCGAGCGCTGCGAGGCGGGCCTCGAGCGCACTGAAGTTCGCAAGCGACTGCTCGAGTGAGGCCATCTGCGTCTTGAGTTGAGTGTTTTCGGTTGAGAGTTCTTTGATTGCCCCAATCGCACAAGTGAATACTTGGGTATGGTCGAGTGTCAAGAAGTCGTTCACTTTTTTACCGTACACAAACACACTTTCTTCCTTGATTTCAGCCTCTACCTGGAAAGTGCTCGCGTCCCGAACGACACACACATTCGTTTCAACTGCGCCACTCCCGTACACAAGTTTTACAGTGTCACCCACCACGAGTCCATGATCCGCGATTGTAATAACGTTTGACTGAACACTCTCGGCCATTTTAAAAATGTTCGGTACGATGGACTCTGAGATGGTCACGGATTCGGGAATGACTTGCCGAACTTCTTGAGCTATGAAACCGAGTTTGTTGCTCTTGTCGGTAATTTTATCAATGTACTCGTATTTACACACACGGAGTTGATTGACGGCGTCCAAACAATTTGAGATAGGTTCTGGGTTTACAATCTTGATACGAGCATCTGACGTGGCCAGAAAGCCGTTCGTGGACCATACGTATCCGGAAATTTTCGCGCCTACAGATTGATTTCCGGTGACTCCTGTAGTGAATCCTGAGCCGCTATAGAAACCATAAGACGCCGCAAAGTTGTTTGTAACCACTGATGCAACCTCGAGTGGAAAACCGGGATTCGTGATCCCGATGCCGACGTTGCCGAATCCAGAAATTCGCATCTTCTCCGTGAGCGTTCCGGCGCCACCGAGACTTCGATTGGTCTCGTAGCGAGTTTGAAACGCCAAGTAGGAATCACCGTAGTTTGCATTCTGTTCTTTACGCCCGTCAATTTTACACATTTCGACGACGCCCGAACCCCCGTCACCTTGCCAACGGCTCGAATAGACTATGCTCGAACCAATGTTGAGACCTGTATTGAATCCAAACGCGTATGGATTCGTCAGACCCAAGAAACTTGTGCTTGTTGAAGACGTGGTGTTTGAAACTTCGAGCTTATAACTAGGACTCGCCGTCTCGATGCCGACATTACCACCATTTGGATTTAAAGCTAACGTATAATTTGTTGCACCAATAGCTGAAGAACTTCCACTAGACTTTACTTGAATAGATCCAGCATTAGTACCACCAGCCGCATTTCCAATAATCAATGCAACGTCACTATTATAAACGCCTATACCAGTACTGGTAGATGTTGCTGGAACCCATAATTTTACAGGTGGTGTTGTGTTTCCGATGCCGACGTTGCCACCAGAAAGCTGTGTATACGTTGAATTCACTGAAGTATCCCATTGTTTCACATAAGTAGCAGAAGTAGTCGGAGCAGATGTCGTCCAGTTCGCTGTAAGGTTCGCAGAGACGGCACCGTAATATTTCATCGTCAGCATTGTGGGTGTATAAGAACTAGCAAAGAGCCACACGTCAATCACTCCCGTGGTGGAGTTGTACCACGCCTGAAAATATCCATTTCCGACCGTTCCTCTGTTCTCACTACGTGAAATTTGGGTAGCCACCGATGAGCTATATGCTCCCGCAAACCCAAACTTGACATCGCATGGGGCAGAATCAATACGAGATAAGTTTGCATCCACGTCAAATATATGATAGCTAGAATATGAAAAGGTTGCTAGGAGCCACCATCTGTTCGAGGCGTTATAATTAGCCTCTGAGATGATACGCGTTGTTATACCGTAATTAGGCTCTTGTACTCGAATTCCAGCATTTGTACTTATTATATCAAGGGCGACTGCGGGATTCGTCGTCCCGATGCCGACGTTGCCACTCTCGTCTATCACGGCGCGCTGTGCGTTTGCGGTATAAAACCGAATTTGTCCATGAGAGATGGCCGCCAAGGGGCTACGCCCGCCGTCAATTTCGATTGCCGACTCATATGAAGTCGCGGCCCACACGAGTCTTTGACCCGTCAGGCGAAGACCCTGTGATGCCACATACAAACCACCGTTCCCATTTGACATGTCATTTACACCTGGGAGACCCGATGTGAGTATCGTGAATCTGTTGGCGGGGTATGCGGAAACCGAGCCATATTGGCTGTATGAAACATTCCCGAGTTGAACGACGTTTGACCAGCTTGCCGTGCCACCGACGCTGATGGTTGCAGCAGTTCCGGCAACTTGGAGTGCGTTCGCAGGACTCACCGTCCCGATGCCGACGTTGCCGCCACACATAATTGCCAAATTATTCGTTCCTTGTACCTTCTTGATAGTAGGCTGTGTATCTTCGGTAAAACCACCACCTTCTCCAAAGATAATACCGGGAGAACCAACTGAATTGTTATTTTCGATACGAAGCAATGCTCGAGTTCCCCCTCCAATAATGTTCACCATACCTGTGTGATACGCAGCTGTGGTTGTACCTGCACCATTACCTAATGTACACGTTCCAACTGCCGCCAAAAGTACTTGTGGATTAGTAACCCCGATGCCGACCGTAGAACTAGAACCATAACCTGTTATCATGGTAAATGCTGCCGCCTGAACAGTCGCCGAGTTGGCACCCGGGTCGGTAGTCACCGTGAATGATGGCGTGAACCCAGACCCCTTCGTTGTGTCTATTTTCAGTCCGTGTTCAGTATAAGAATTCAGGTTTACGTATACGTAGTACGAAAATCTGTCTGCACCCTGAACAAACTTGACGGCACTGACACAAGCAAGTGCGCCATCGTGTTTCCACGTGCCTCCACAATTCGCGCGAGCCGCCGAGGAATTGTTAAGTATGGATGCATATATAGTCGTCACCCCACCCGTCTGGTACTGACTATCAACTGAGTTGTCGTATCCGGACCCACCGATGAGTTCGAGTCTGAGTCGACCGCCCCCGACCGAGACCCAAAGTCCTATGTTGTACCATGCCGGACTCGATATAGTGTACACGGTCGAATTCCGGATAATCTGGCTTCCGTACACGTCGAGGGTGTTCAAAGGACTCACCGTCCCGATGCCTATGCGACCCGCATTGGTCATGATGAACGTTCCCCCGGCCGAGTTGGAAAACTGCACGACGTTCCCGGTCGTGCTGGATCCTATGACGGTCAGGACGTTTGCGGCGGCTGCTGGGGTCGCGCTGAACGTTGCGGCGGACGTGGACGTACTGGTAGTGACGTTGAGCGTCGCGACGGTCAGAGACTGGGACATGATGACGTTCCCAGCGTAGTGAACGTTCGCCGCAAACACGTTGGACGACATCGAGTTCTACTAAGAGGGGGCATTTATTTCACGCCCTAACACCCTCCGCACCAAGTAAATGTTACCATGGGCTGGGAAAATATTTCTAGAAGTTTCGTCCACCTGTAGGTCCGAAAGTCACTCCCTATATACTATTATACATATAGGGGGTAATTTGTAATTTATAATCTTCTCAATTGGGGAACAAAGGGTTTGTGAAACTTCTAGTTATTCTTGGAAAGTGCTGGTGCCTTCTTGGTGTCGGGCTTGACCATGTCTTCAGGTGTGATTGTCGGCTGACGTTCTGGGGGTGGCCAATCCTTCGCCTTGGGGAAGAAGGCGGCGGCCCTCTCTGTGAACCCGTCCGGGTCCATTCCTATATGAGAGGCGGGAGTTTTTAAGGCGTCCAGGTTGCGCTCGCGATCATCCAGTTTTGGTGTCTTCTATTTTTCATTTTCATGAGGTAGTTTTTGAGAAAGTCCCTGACCGCGGTGTAGTAGTACGAGAGGGGTTCGATGGTCCCGAGCCAATTCCGGTCCTTGAGTGCCACACCCGACACCATCACCACCCAATCTTCAAACTCACTGTACTTTTCCCACCCCGAGAGCTCGAGAAAAGGGTATAAACGCTCATGGAGAACTAGGAGAGTCAGGATGGTCAAGTCGTGAATGTTCATCACCCTCGTCTCGCCTTGACGCTTGACGTAAATCTTGTCTGGGTATTGCTCGACGTTCTTGAGGACGATGCACTTGTTCTCTTCCCGGCTGAAGATTTGCTGAAGGACCGAGCGGACCCACGCCTCCTTCCTTCCCTCTAGGTTCGGTCCCATAACATGCGTTAGGTCAATCTCGTCAAAGTCGTTGATGACCACGCCCTCGAAGAACTTGGGCGGGGCTCGCAGGTATGCGTGCCCTTCCGACGGGACACACGGGTTCTTGCGGGCCATGTGCCGTCTGAAGGACGTGGTGCCGGTCGGCTCCTGTGAAAAATCCTTGTTGCAGAGGGGACACACGAGTCCTTGGGTTTTGGGGCGGCCCATCTTACCATGGCCTGAGGTTTTTTCTAGAAGTTTCGTCCACCTGAAGGTCCGGAAGTCACCCGGGGTATACTATATACCAATTTTAAGATTGAATTACTTTCCCTTAGACTTCAATTGAGAGAGTATAGGTTAACGAAACTTCTAGAAACTCCGGATTTCCCTGATGTACGGATTCCATAAAGTCCACGGGGTCTGATGTACCATCGAACCCGTGGAGTCTATGAAATTAAGCCCCCTCCACAACTGGTTCCGTGACCTCCTCGACCGGCTCGACCACAGGAGTCTCCTCGACCGCTGGAACCTCCTCGACCGCTGGAACCTCCTCGACCGGCTCGACCTCCTCGACCTCCTCGACCGCTGGAACCTCAGCGACGGCCTCAACGACAGGAACCTCCGTGACCGCAGGAACCTCCTCAACGACAGGAACCTCCTCAACGACAGGAACCTCCTCGACCGCAGGAACCTCCTCGACCGCAGAGACCGCAGGAACCTCCTCGACCGCAGAGACCGCAGGAACCTCCACGACAGCAGGAACCGCAGAGACCGCTGGAACCTCCACGACCGCAGGAACCTCTGGAACCTCCTCGACCGCTGGAACCGCAGGAACCTCCATGACGGCCTCAACGTCAGGAACCTCCTCACCCGCGTGCTCGAGGAGAGCTCCGAGTCGCGATGAGTTGACTGGAGTCGGGGGGATTTCACCGGGCTTGAGGGGCCAGCTCACCGAGACCAAGTCCGTAGGACTTGTGATCACCCCCAGCTCGTCCGGCAAGTCCCTGAGTTCCTGGCGGTACGCGGCCCATGCATCCTTCTTGTCCTGGGAGATGTGGGAATCCTGGAGTTGCGTCCAATCACTCTGTTGAAGGAGCGAGTTGCGCTGAGTGCGGAGGGCGGTCCATTGGGCGGCGGTCACTGTATCCACGTCAAGGGAGATGACCCAGACGTCATCAACGAGCTCAACTTTGAGGGGTTTACCCTCGAGTCCGTCTGGGATGGGAACGGTCAGGAAATCTGCCCATGCACCCCCGTGGCGACTGGCACCTGGAGGGACTTGACCAACTATGGTGGGACCCGCGGGGTCGATAACAGCCTCCATTCTACTAGAGACCGAGACTAAAGTTCCGCGTTAAGGCCTATATATGCGGAAGTCGTGTTGTTTCCGCGAAGGAGCGTGGCGTTTCCGGCTGTGAGAACTGCAGTGGATGCTGTGGCGTCGAGACGGGCACACTCGACACCCGAAGAATCGTTGGCGTTGATCGCCAGGGCGGTAAGAGGATATAGGGCACCAGCGGTGGAATTATTCAAACAAAAATTAGAAACTGCGCTGCTCGTGAGAGTTGGGGGGGTGCGCATAGGCTGAAGGAACCTGAAGTACGTCCAGGCTTGTGTACCGCTCACACACTGACCCAATGCGAAGGTGTGGTAAGGGTCGGATGTCCCCTGGAACTGCTGATAATATCTGTAACACAGAGCCAGCTCCTGCGCGTAATTCCGAACCTCGAACGGAGTCGCCACAGTCCCACGCTCGAGCTGGACTCCGGTGAACTCGATGTAGTTGCCGGCGTTGTTCCACCATTGATAGGCGGCCGTAGAACCAACATTAAACATTCCTGCAGCAGGACCTTCCCAAGTTCCCGGAACGGATGTCAAATACACTGTGAAAAGGGAATGAATATAAATATTTAACCCACTTGTAATGGTATTCGTGATTACACCTAAACCAGATGGAGGAGGAGGTATTGTATATGTCACATATTGCCAGTTTCCGGATGAAATGAGTGTAAAATTAAATGTGAAACGACAAAGCGCAGACGCCCCTCCTGAACCGTTCGGAACAAAAGTACAACACATCGTGCTCCCTGTAGGGACATTTGAACGGAACCAAAACGAAATTGTCACGGGACTTCCATAACTCGTCCCCCAGTTGAGATCGAGAATATTATATCCCTCTATACCTTGCCCTTGATATTGATAAGTTACAGAAGTGAGAGGCGTTGTTATCGTGTAACGCACTGAATTTTTGAACCCGAGTTGATATGGCGCATCCGAAGATACAAGTGTTTGTTGAGATTGTGTTACAGTACCGACGACGGACGAAGAGGTGGACCATCGATCCACGGATCCGTACCCGACCGTCGTAGAACTCGTCCCCCTCTGCGCGATCCTCATGTCCCCGTTGATGATGCGATTCCTGAACGAGCCCATGCCCGCGCCTCCACTGATTGTGCCGCCCACGACCAAGTCTCCAGCAACCTCGAGA
>Ga0209553_1001217_pt1 | contig 12984 bp, 13 predicted proteins | sample LauGreFBDMM110DN_2_FD_188217 | JGI IMG/M metagenome (GOLD analysis project Ga0209553, IMG submission 188217) | Freshwater lake microbial communities from Lake Michigan, USA - Fa13.BD.MM110.DN (SPAdes) (version 2) | ecosystem: Environmental > Aquatic > Freshwater > Lake | place: Lake Michigan...
CTTGTCGGCGATCTGGCAGCGGCCGAGTGGACGTGGCTGGAGACCCGGCCGGATGGCATCATCCATGGCGCGGAGGATGGCATCCTTTTTATCTGGGAGGTGGGCAAGATCGTAGACTGACCGGAATACTTCTACGCTGCTTACTTTTGAACCAAAGTAGCCTGTCCGAAGGACTGGCTGTCCGTCATTTCCATAGGAGTGTTTACCGATGATCCCGCCCACCAGCCTTGACCGCCCCTTTGAACTGCTCTACACCGAGCCGGTCGCCGCTCCTTCCCTGCCCGCATCTTACCGCGCCCTCTACCCCGGCGACTGGCCGATGCAGTCCCGTTCCGACCGACCATATATCTACACTAATTTTGCAGCCAGCCGGGACGGGCGAATCTCCTTCAACGAACCGAACGCGACAGACGCCAGCCACGTCACAAAATCCGATCCCCACGACCGTTGGTTGATGGGTCTGCTGCGGGTGCGCAGCCACGCCATTCTGGTGGGGGACAATACTGTGCGTCTGGAGCCGGGCCATATCTGGACACCGGAATTCATCTACCCGCCCGAAGCAGAAGCCTTCACCGATCTGCGCCGGGCAGAAGGATACAGCCCGATGCCCAAACTGGTCATTCTTTCCTTCGACGCCAATCTGCGCTTCAGCGAGGAGCGCTTCCAGAAGCCAGAGCTGCATGTCATTTTGGCGACGACGGAACAGGGCGCAGCCCACGCCACCGCAGTCGATCTGGTTGGTCAGTGCAGCGCGCATGTGGATGTTCTCACGCTGGGCGATGGCGCAGTAGACTTGCAGCAGATGGTGCGCATCCTCTACAGCGATTACGGCATCCGCCATCTGCTCTGCGAAGGTGGAGCGCGGGTCTTTGCCAACCTGCTGGATGCGGGGCTGGTGGACGAGGAGTTTGTTACCTATTGCCCAACTTTTGTGGGGCGCAGCGCGGAACGCTTTCGCCCCAGCTACACCGAAGGCGTTGCCTGGATGCCCGACACCGCACCCTATTCCAAGCCGGTGAGCATCCACAAAGCCGAGGATTACATTTTCCTGCGTAATCGCTGTTTGTATCCGGCGCGCAATGTAGATTCCCAGTGAACCTATCACCTGCCTTCGTTGATTATTTGCGTTCCGTTGTCGGCGACGAACAGATCGTCAGCGCGCCCGCCCGTTTGCAGCACGACTCCCGCGACTACTACTGGTTCTCGCCCATTCTTAAGCCGCTGTTGGATGACAAAGCTGCTGAACTGATTGTGCGACCGCAGAGCGTTGAGCAACTGGTGGCGGTGGTGGTCGCTGCTGTGGCCGAGCGGGTTCCAATCACGCCGCAGGGCGCGGCCACAGGCAACTACGGCCAGGGCATTCCGATGCAGGGCGGGGTCATCATCAACATGCGCCATCTAACCCGTATTCTGGAACTGACGCGCGCCGCAGCGCGCGTGGAAGCTGGCGTCATCCTCAAAAGCATCGAGACGGCAGCCCGCGCGATCGGCAGCGAACTGCGCTTCTTCCCCAGCACACTGATGACAGCCACCGCGGGTGGCTTCGTCGCGGGCGGTGCGGGCGGCATCGGCTCGGTGACATGGGGCACGCTCTGGGACCCCGGCAACGTGCTGGCGCTTACAGTTGTAACCGTCGAGGAGACGCCCCGCATTCTCACTATCACGGACCCGGAGGAAATGCAGGGGGTAATCCACAACTGCGGGCTGACTTGCCTCATCGCCGACGTGACCTTTGCGCTGGCCCCAGCCCAGCCCTGGCAGCAGTACGTTGTAGCTTATGACAACTTCGAGAGCGGCCTGCGTTTCGGCGAATCCCTTGCCTATGACGACGCCACGGCCAAGCGGCTGGTTACGATTTTGGAGTGGCCGATCCCCAGCTTCTTCCGCCAACTGGTGCGCGACAACGCGTGTCCTGAAGGCAAGGCAATCTCCCTGCTCCATCTGACGATGGACGGGGCGGAACTGGCGGAAAGGCTGGTTCCCATCGGCGGGCGCGTAACCTGGCACAGCCCGCACAGCGCATATCTGAACAGCGGTTGGCAGCTCTCCGACTTCTCGTGGAACCACACTACTCTCTGGGCCATCAAAAGCGACCCGCAGATCACCTACTTGCAGGATCAGTTCGACCCCGAACGGGTCTACGCGCAGTTGCTTCAGCGCCGGGAACGGTACCCGGACGACATTCTCGAACACATCGAATTCATGCGTTTTCGCGGGCGAATGTACCCGCAGGGGATGAGTCTGGTGCGTTTCCGGTCGCCACAGCAGCTGCAGGGGCTGCTGGACTTCTGCGAAGAGATAGGCATCTGGCTGGCCAACCCCCACACCCACTATTTGGACGACGACGTGCGCTGGAACGGCCAGCCGATCCTGGACGCGCGCAAGCGCTGGGACCCGCACGGCCTGCTCAACCCCGGCCATCTGCGCTCGTTGGAGGAAAAATGAGCTTCAAACGTCAATTGGCCCATCACACTTGGAGTGAAGTGGCCGCCTTAGACAAGGCTGATGGCGTCGTCATCCTGCCCATCGGCGCGATGGAGCAGCACGGTCACCACCTTCCCCTGCTCACCGACACGTTGATTGTCAACCGGATGCTGGAAGCCGCGCTGGCCGCACTGCCTGACGAGGTGGCCGCCTGGACTCTGCCCACACTCCCCTACGGCAAAAGCAACGAGCACACGGGTTTCCCAGGCACAATCAGCCTAGGCGCGCAAACCTTGGTGGCTGTCCTCCACGACATCGCCCGCAGCCTGAACGATGCGGGTTTTCGCCGTCTGGCGCTTCTCAACGGGCATGGGGGCAACGCGGCCCTGCTGGAGATGATGGCGCGCGAGATTCGCGCTGCTACTGGCCAGCTTTGCTTCTGCCTGCAACCCGCGCTTTTTTTAGATCCGCCTTTCCCCATATCGGCAGAAGAGCGTTGTCTTGGTTTCCACGGTGGCGAGTTGGAGACGTCGCTGTTGCTGACCATTGCGCCGGAACTGGTGGAAATGGACAAAGCGGTGCGGCACTATGCCGATTACCCGGGGGCTGGCGGTGGTGGTTCACCTCTTTTTTTCTTCGGCGCGGCCGCCTCCGCCTGGCTCAGCCGGGATTGGAGCGTGAGCGGCATTTTCGGCGACGCTACACTGGGTACGGCGGAGAAGGGAGATGCGCTCATTGCCGCGGGTGGTCAGGGCTTGGCCGATCTGCTGCGGGTCATAAGCACTTTTAAGACTACTCATTGAAAAATTGGACATTCCCCTCAGAGCGCGGAGACACAGAGGGGTAGAGAGAGAAATGGAGAAAAGTCACGATAAGTGTGAGTTTTTCCTCTGCGCCTGTGCGGGCGATTAATAACTATGGCTCGTGAGGCACCACTTGTGGATTGGCTTCTGACAAATGCCCGGCTGGTCGACCGAACGGAGTTGGTAGATATCGCCATCGCGAACGGTCACATCGCGCAGATACGATTGGCCAGCTCAGCACCAGTCGGACCCACCATCCTCGGCCCGGCGACCCAATACTGGGAGTTGGGCGGGCGTGTCGTCCTCTCTGGTCTGGTAGACCCCCACGTCCATCTGGACAAAACGTACTTAAACAGCAGCGGTCCTTTCCCCAACCGCAGTGGCACCCTGCTCGAAGCTATCGCCATCTGGCGGGCGGTGAAGCAGCAACGCGGAGCGGCCGGCGTCCAAATTGCTGTGCGCCGAGCATTGCGCGCAGCCATCGCTAACGGTGTGACAGCGATGCGCTCCCACGTGGACACGGAGGAGCCCGACGATTTGCAGACCCTCGCCGCCATCTTGGAGGTGCGCGAGGAGTTTCGCCACGCCATCAATCTGCAAATTGTCGCGCTCGGCTTTGCGGGCACGTCGCCGGTAATTGACCGGGTGATGGCTGACGCGCTGGCCTTGGGCGCGGATCTGGTGGGGGGAGCGCCTGCGCTGGTTGCGGACCCTGTGGCCAGTCTGAGCGCAATCTTTGCCATGGCCGAACGCACCGGAAAACCGATTGACTTGCATATCGACGAGACCGAAGACCCCGCAAGCAGCACACTTCTCGCCCTGGCCGAACGCACTGTCGCAGCGGGGATGCAGGGGCTGGTGACTGCCGGCCACTGCTGCTCACTGGCTTTTATGAATGCCGCCAGCGCCGGCCGAGTCATCGAACAGGTGGCTGCAGCTCGGCTGCACATCGTCACTTTGCCCTCCTGTAATCTGGTGTTGATGGGTCGTGGGAGGCAGCCCGCGCCGCGCGGCGTGACACGGGTGCAGGAGCTTCTGGCAGCCGGGGTGAATGTCTGCGCCGGGTCGGACAACGTGCAGGACCCTTTCAACCCCTTTGGCAGCTACGACCCGTTGCAGACGGCCAACTTCGCTGCGCACACCGCCCACCTGACCGGCACAAATGAATTGCGCGCCTGCCTAGAAATGGTGACAAATCGCGCCGCCCGAGCTTTGGGGTTGGACAGTTGCGGTTTACGTGCAGGCGCACCCGCGGACTTGCTGGTGTTGAGCGCATTTGACGTGCAGGAGGCGGTCACCGCGCCCCCGTCCCGGCTGGGAACATTCAAAAATGGACGGGTGATCGTCCGCACACAGATGGAGCAGCTATGGACTTAATTCTTCGCAACGCCCAACTGCACACAGGCCCACAGGTGGACATTGCCATTCGCGATGGGCGCATCGCGGCCATCCAACCCCACTTCTCCGGCAGTGGCGCGGCGGAGATCGACGCTGGAGGGCGACTGACAATTCCTGCCTTTGTCAACGGCCAGTTGCACGCTTGCAAATCCTTCTGGCGACGACTGCTGACCCAACTACCGCAAGCGGTGCAGAGCCTACCCCGCTTGCAGGCCGCAGCCCAGGTCAAACATCTCTACACCCCGGACGAGGTTTTTGGCCGGGTGGACGAGGTGATGCAGCTTGTCATCCGCCACGGCACCTGCGCTATCCGTCTCTTTGCCGATGTGGACAGCGATGGCGGTCTGGCTCCGGTGCAGGGGCTGCTGGCGATTCGGGAGAAGTACAGCAAATGGATTACTGTGCAGGTCGTCGCCTTTCCACAGGACGGTTTTGCCCGGCCAGAGACCGAACGACTGATGCGAAGCGCGTTGGAAATGGGAGCTGATCTGGTGGGCGGTATCCCGTGGATTGAAACGGGCAGCGCGGCGCAGCAGCACCACACTGAGCGCTGCTTCGCCCTGGCCGTGGAATACGACCGCGATTTGCACTTTGTCTGCGACGACATTGCGGACCCGGCCTCGCGTTCTCTGGAAATAGTGGCGCGCCAGACACTGGCACGCGGCTGGCACGGTCGGGTCGCTGCTACCCAATGCGCGGCCCTGTCCTTCTACGACGACGATCATGCGAATGACGTAATCCGGCTGGTGGCCGAGGCGGGGATGACGATTGTGAGCAACAGCCACGTCTCACTCATCGCTACGGAGTTTCCGGAGCGCCAGCCCTGGCCGCGAAGCATTACCCGGGTGCGGGAACTGTTGGACGCGGGCGTGCCGGTGGCCTGCGCGCAGGACGACATTGACAATTGGTTCTACCCTTTTGGGCGTAACGATCTACTGGAAGTGGCGCAATTCATGGCCCACAACGGGCGCTTTGCCTGGAACGGCGAGATTGACCGGGTGTTGCCGATGGTCACATCTACCCCGGCCCGGCTGCTGCGGTTGGATGAATACGGGTTGGCGGAGGGCGCGGCGGCCAATCTGCTGGTGCTGGACGCACCCGACTGGCATAGCGCGATTCAATTTCAGGCGGAGAAACGATTTGTAATTCTGCGCGGGCAATTGGCGGCGGAAACCGAACGAGTTGTGAAGTCAACAGTGGGCACCGGTTGGTGAAAGCATTGAGAACAACAAATAGTGGAAAGCAGAAAGCCTTGAACCGATTGCCGCCGGTGGATTTTGTCCTGCCGGTCAAAGCTTCTAATTTTTCCCATCTTTGTGGCGGGCGCATCTCTGGCTCGATTACTGGTTCTCTTATACCGTCAGCGGGGGTTGTACAAAGGGCGGATCGGGATGCTGACCGTGATGCAGCCGCTGATGGTTCTGGCCGCGGCTTTTTCCCTGCGGGGCGCACCGTCCATTACCACCCGCCCATACAGCAGTCTGCTGCGGGTGGTGATCTTCTTTGCCTTCACCCTCTCTTTGATGCACAGCTTTGGCGGACTGGTCCTTGTAAAGTACAGATGGTGTAGTGGGCGGGTACGGCTACTAAGGTTCGTCACGGCAGACTTGGATGGAGAAGAAAGCTACGATCTGTTGATGAACGCCGCGGACTTGGGCAATGAGCAGATCCCGGACCTGGAGTTTGATCAGGCTTTGGGTTGGTGACACCGCATCACAGAAGTAATAGTATGCGCTGCGCGGCCTGTAAGGTTGCGCAATAGTTTCTTACAGAGAGCATCTGATGCTTGGGGCTGCGGGGTGCCGGTGGAGTCGTGGCGATGAAGGGCGTGCTCGTGACAAACCATGGACTTGACAAAATTGAGATCACAAACTAATATTTGAAAGTAGTGGAAAGCAGTGGTTAGTTTTTCTAACCCATAGATCCCACTTCAGCACAATAAGGGAGATGTATTATGCGTAGAACAGCTTTAAGTTTAGCCAATCTGGTACTTGTGAGCAGCGTGCTCATGGTTTCCTGTGCGGCACCCGCCCCGCAGGTGATAGAGAAAGTAGTGGAGAAGATCGTCGAGAAGGAAGTGGTACAGACCGTTGTGGTCCCAGCTACACCTGAACCGACCAAAGAAGTGAAGGGTAAAGTCATTCACGTTCTCAGTGAAGAGAGTTCGCCGGAAAGCCAGGCTTTCTACCGAAAAGCTGCTGGGGAGTTTGAAAAATCCCATCCAGGCGTCGCTGTGTCGCTAGACTTCCCAACGGGTGGCGATGCATTGGCAATCAGAGTTGCCGCCGGCGAGCCGCCTGAAATTGCTACTATGCAACTGGAAGCCCAGCTTTACTACGCGGACCAGGGCTTGCTCGAACCCGCCACGTGGTGGTTCGATAAACATGGCGCTGATGTCGTAGAAAACGCCTCGGTGCCCTATAACGATGTTTACTATGCAATCCCTTACGCCCTGACCTCCGAAATGTGGTGGTACCGATGTGATTTGTTCAAGGACGCCAAGCGCTCGAAGCCAGAGACGTGGGCGGACCTGCTCGACTCTGCGAAATTCTTCAACGATCCTGCCAAGAATTTTTACGGAATAGGCATCCCTGCCGGCAAAAGCGAATGGACCTCATGGCACTACGAGATATTTCTCTGGCAGAATGGCGGCTACGTGTTTGACACTAACCTAAAACCGCAGATAACCTCCAAAGAGTCAGTCGAAGCCCTGCAGTTCCTGAAGGAGCTCTATAAGTATTCGCCGCCCGAGTCAAAGACATGGGAGTGGTGGGATTCAATAACTGCCTTTGTCAATGAGCAGGTTGCGATGTCGCACTATGGGGGTCGCATGCTTGTCCACGTCAATCGCGACAACCCTGCCTTGACGCCGAACACATGCGTGTTCGATCAGCCGCTGGGCAAGGTTCGCGCCGGGCCGCTGAGCCGCAAGTCGCACGTGATCTTGAAGGATGCGCCCAACAAGGAGTTGGCCAAGGAATTTTTGGAAGCCCTGATGCAACCTGATAGCTTGATGCCGCTCCTGTTGACGGTGCCAGTCCATTTAGGGCCGCCTCTCAAGTCGTTGCAAACTGACGCGCGCTATTTAGGAGACCCGCTCGTCGCATCCCACCTTGACGATATGAAAATCATTTTTGCAGCTGCCAAATATGGTCGGAGTCTCGGCTGGGAATCACCCAACCATCCCCCTAACAAGTATTCTGGCGCAGTCGTTAACTCGAACGTCCTGACCTTAATGGTACAGAAGATTCTGATTGAAAACATGCCAATTGAAGACGCCACGGCCGAGGCGCAAGCAGAAGTCCTGAAAATCCAAGCGCAGGTTGATGCTGGATCGGTGCAGTAACGGCAACTTGAGTCGTCGCCCGATTATCTAAATTTAGTGTGGAGCGGGTCGTGCATCGTCCCAGAGCGGCCCGCTCCCGCAAACATAACCGGCCAAAATCAGAAAGGTTCAATGTTGAGCAAACCCGCTGTGTCAATTGGAGCAAAGCCTCGGCGGCAACGTTTCGCCGACGATCGTATTTTCTTTTTGGTGTCGTTCGCACCCACCATGGTGGTTACGGCCACAATTATCTTTCTACCGATGGTGTTCATCTTATACCTTAGCCTTTTCAATCGTAATCTTCTGGCTGGTGCCCCGGTTTTTATCGGCTTGAACAACTATTGGGACGCTTTGCACGATCCCGTATTTTGGCTGGCTTTCCAGAACGGGATGATTTACTCCTTCGGCTCAACATTGTTATCCGTCGTTGCTGGGTTGCTGGCAGCGCTAATCTTGAACGAAGAATTCAAGGGACGGGGATTCCTGCGGAGTGCAGTTGTGTTTCCATACGTGGTCCCTACGATCGTCGTCGTTTTGTTGTGGAAGTTCATGTTCAATAGTCGCGGCGTAATCAATCAAGTCTTGTTTGAAATGGGCATTGTGAAACAGTACACGTCGTGGCTGGGAGATCAGCGCTTTTCAATGATAACCGTCATTCTGATATCTACGTGGACCTGGTTTCCTTTTGCCGCTATTAATCTCCTTGCCGGGCTACAGGGTATTCCCATAATTTATTACGAGGCGGCCGCCCTTGATGGCGCCGGACCAATTCAGAGATTCTTTTCGTTGACGCTCCCTTTGCTGGCGCCAATTCTCATCGTCGTCATATTACTTCGATCAATCTGGGCGTTCCGGAACTTTGATATGATCTTTCTCCTGACGCGTGGAGGGCCCTTAACATCCACTTACATTCTGCCAATTCTAATTTATGATGAAACTTTCGGAAAATTTCGGCTTGGCTATGGTTCTGCCGTGGCCACTTTGCTGATTCTATTCCTGAGCCTTTCGACTTTCGTATATTTCGCGGCATATTCAGCCACCAAGAAAATAGCCTACGACTAGAAGGTGTAATGTGAAAGACACGCGTTCGGGTATTCCATTTGTGTATCTGGGAGCCATCCTGATGTTGGTCATCACGGTGTTCCCGTTCTACTGGATGGCCACCGCCTCAGTGAAGCCTTACCTTGAGATTTTTGTGAAACCGTCGCTATTTCCGCGTCAACTGCTATGGAAGTATTACCAAGAAATATTTATGACGACGAACGTCGTTATCCATATGTGGAACTCGTTGTGGACTTCACTGGTCGCGACTGGTCTGACATTGTTGTTAGCGTCCATGACCGGCTACACGCTCACGCGCTACGAAAGCATCAGTGGTGAGTTGGTAGCCCGATTTACTCTGGTTACCTATATGGTGCCTTCCATCGTGTTGATTTTGCCACTATTCTTGATCTTGAAAGCTGTCGGCCTCACCGACACCTATTTTGGTTTGATCCTCAGCTATCTAACGTCCACGCTGCCCTTTGCAATTTGGATTATGCGTTCCTATTTCTTGACTATTCCGCATACCATGGAGGAGGCCGCGTTGATCGATGGGGCCAACCGTTTCCAGACTGTTTTCTTGGTCGTGATGCCGCAAGCGTTGCCAGGCTTGATTTCGACGGCTGTCTTTGTTTTCATTCTTTGCTGGGGTGAGTATTTGTATCCACTGATCTTGATCGCGACTGATAGTCGCAAGACGATTTCTGTTACTCTTGCATCGTTGGCGGGTGGTGGCCAAAATATCAACATCGGCCAGCTTATGGCGGGGAGTACGTTAGCCACCTTGCCCATCTTGGTGCTTTTCCTCTTCCTGCAAAAATATCTTATACGCGGCTTTGCGGCCGGCGGTGTTGATTGACCCGCTTTTCGGCTCGCATTTGTTTTGCATGTTAACTCTGTAAAGGATTTATTTATGAAAGCATACGAGCTTCACAACTGGATTGCCGAGATGGCGCCCACCCCTTGGCCGCAAGACCAAGTGGATGGGATCATGGCCGGTGACCCACAGGCCGAAGTGACCGGGGTCGCCGTGACGTGGCTGCCGAATCTCGATGTCCTGCATCGAGCGGCACAACAAGGGCTGAACTTTGTCATTGCCCACGAGCCAGTCTTTTATCATCACCCTTACTATTACCCCTTTGGTGACAACACCCACGTTCCGGCAGACGATCTCGAAAGTAAGAAAGCCACACCACCTGCGCTTGCCAAACAATTTGTGATTCAGCAACACAATTTGGTTGTATACCGGCTCCATGATGGATGGGATCAATTCCCGGCCTACGGCATGGGGTTTGCGCTTGCCGACAGCCTCGGCTGGAGTGACCGTCAAGTTTCCAGTGATTATATTTACGAAGTTGGTCCGCTTACGCTCCTCGATTTGGCCGCCATGGTAGCCCGTAAACTTAACAAGCCGGGCATCCGCTTCGTCGGCGACCCTGACCGTGTGGTTCGAAAGGTTACGCTCGACTGGGGCAGTCCGGGGGCCATTGACATTATGTTGCGAGCGCTCAACCACGGCTGTGATGCCTCAATAACGGGGGAAGTCGTTGAGTGGCGCGATGTCGAATTTGCGCGCGATGCAGGGGTCGGGCTAATCACGGGCGGCCATTACGCGACGGAGACGCCTGGGATGCTCAGTTTTCATCGCTGGTTCGGGCCGCAGTGGCCGAACCTACCGGTTGAGTATATTGTTGCTGGCGATCCGGACTGTTTTTTTGCAGTTGCCTGAGGCAATTCGCTGAATTGGATATGGCTCAACTTGTTGCCCTTCATCTTTGGTTGCCTTTCTCGAAGGTAAGTGGGTGTTGCGTAGTGCAAAGACTTGGGCGGAGAACAGTATTATGACTATTGGATTTCAACTTGACTTGCAGCCTAATGCTCCGTTTGCCGGATTTTTGCTCGCTCACCTATGGGGTTGGTGCGCGAAGGCTGGGATCGAAGTGTCTATTGGTCTACGGTGAGCCGGTACAAATCCATTGGAGTCGCTGACATTTGATAAACAACTGTGATTAGCTATAGAGGTGTGTGTATACTCCGCGAAAGCATGGCGCAGAGTGCACTGTTCAAACGGTTCAAGGGCACTGTCGAATGAAACCTTTCACCTTCTTTTTAGATTTCATCATTGCTTCTCAGTTTGCCGGATTGTGTTGGGCGCAAAGAAAAGGGCTTTACGCGCGGGCGGGTTTAGATGTAAACCTCTGCGCATCGTTGGCTGATGAGGACTCGAGCCTAGACAAAGTTATGGCGGGCGGCATATGTGCCGGAAGTAGTGAAGATAACCTGATTGCGACTGCTAACGCCGTAGGGAAAGGCGTAAAAGTACTCGCCGCCATGTTGCAAGAGACACCTCTTGTGATCATGACCAAGCGCAGTAGCGGCATTCGCTCGCTAGCCGATTTGCGTGGTAAGCGAGTAGCCATGCACGCAGACGGAATCCAGGTTCTGAAAGCTGTACTGGGTTTGGAAGGTGTAGACCTCGCTAGCGTAGATATTTCGGAAGTCAGTTTTGATCTGGATCGCCTTTTGCATAACGAGTTTGATTGCGTTCAGGGATATGGAATGACAGAGTCCGTTCTGCTGGCGGCTCGTGGAGCGGAGCCCCATATTATTCCAGTACGCCACCATAACCTCCATCCATATGCTCAAGTCTTCTTCGCTTCCGAGTTGTGCATTGAGCAGGCTCCTGATATCCTTCGAGCATTTCTGGAGGTGTCGTTTGAAGGTTGGCGGCAGGCTATGAACCATCGGGATGAGACCGCGCGAATTATTGTGGAGATGTCCGACGGTCCGACGAATTGGGACATTGAACGTCAGGTATTAGAGGCTTTAGTTCCCTATGTGACTGGTATGCTGGGTCTAGAGCAATTTGGGATGCTGGAAGGGGAACGGTGGGAGCGCAATCTCGAATCTTACGCACGCTTCGAGATCACGCCTCGCAGACTAGCTTTTCGGGAAGTGGTTGATGGCCGGTTTCTGACAGAGATCTATCGTGAGGCAGGGCTATAGCCTTTAAGAACACGAGTTAGGTTACTGGCAGTCGTCACCCCGTGTGTTGGTAATTGTAAGCTTGATCTGTACGTGGTCGAAGTTATGGTTATCGAATTCCTATATTTCATCGTTTCCCCCGAGTCACGCGAAGCTTTCATTGCTCGCGATCCCGATGTTTGGATAGCAGGCGTGGCGCAACAGGCTGGCTATGTGGGCAAAGAAGCTTGGGCAGATTGAACAAACTGGCGCATTTTCGATTGGTGATTCGCTGGGAGTCTCTGGCCCGCTGGAAAGCAGTTGCCCTAGATCTGTTGCAGGAGCTGGATCGACGGGCGGGCGATCTGCTGTATTCCGTCGAGCGTTGTGATGCCTTCGAAGTCATGACACCTGCTACGTACATTATTAAGAACAATCCATATGCCCCAACACGTGGCTCTCTATCTGCATGTCAATCACATAATTTACTATGAGCTGGAAGCGAAGACTGAATGAGTTGTGAATTCAATAGTGGGCACTGGGCAGTGAAAGCATTGAGAATAACTAAAGCGCAAAGCCTTGAACCGATTGAGGTCGGTGGATTTTTTCCGCCGGTCAAAGCCTCAATTGGTCCCATCTTTGCGGCGGGCGCATCTCTGCCTCGATTACTGATTCTCTTCTACTGCCAGCAGGGCTTGAACAAATGGTAGACCGGATTGATGACCGTGATGCAGCTGCTGATGGTTCTGGCTGCGGCCTTCCCTGCGGGGTGCACTGTCCAAGATCACCCGTCTATACAGCCGGCTGCGCGCTACAAACCGGCGAAATTCGCGTGCGCTAGCGGCAGTAGCGCACGCCACAAATTCGGTCATGAGCGGCTGTTGCACAATGCGGGTGTCGATGCAGAGCCTATCCCGGAACTGGAATTTGACCAGACATTGGGGTGGTGACACCGCGGCGCGGCGCGGCGCGTAAGAGTGCGCGCTAGTTTCTGGTGGAGAGCAGCTGGTGCTTGGGGCTGTGGGGTGG
>Ga0209553_1001219_pt1 | contig 12978 bp, 9 predicted proteins | sample LauGreFBDMM110DN_2_FD_188217 | JGI IMG/M metagenome (GOLD analysis project Ga0209553, IMG submission 188217) | Freshwater lake microbial communities from Lake Michigan, USA - Fa13.BD.MM110.DN (SPAdes) (version 2) | ecosystem: Environmental > Aquatic > Freshwater > Lake | place: Lake Michigan, USA...
CGCCAGATCGGCCATCAAGCCGTCCCGGTCCACCGGAACCGCGTCGTTTAAAATCACGGTATACAGCCAGTACGCATGTCGGCACCACGGCTCCTCGATCGGTAAGGCGACCAGGTCGGAGATCGGCGAGAGGTAGTGCGCGTACCACGACGCCACCGTCCGGTGATGCGCCATGTAGCGCTCAATCTGTTCGAGCTGCGCCAAGCCAAGAGCGGCCTGGATATTGGTCATGCGGTAGTTGTAGCCGATGACGGGAAACCAATACCGTCGGTCCCTCTGCATCCCCTGCCCGCGGTAGGTACGAATCAGCGCCGCCTTGGCGGCATCGTGGACCGTCACCATGCCGCCTTCGCCGGTCGTGATGATCTTGTTCCCGAAGAAGCTAAACGTGCCGACGTCGCCCAGGCCGCCGACGACCTGCCCGCGATAGCGAGCCCCGTGGGCTTCGGCCGCATCCTCCACCACAAACAGATTGTGGCGACGGGCGATGGCCAGAATCGGATCCATCTCCGCGGGATGGCCATACAGATGGACCACAATGATGGCGCGCGTTTTCGGGGTGATCTTGGCCTCGATCAAAGCGGGGTCAAGGTTCATCGTCCGGGGCTCTGAATCGACAAACACGGGTTTCGCGCCGCAGTAGGCAACCGCGTTGGCGGTCGCGACGAAGGTCAATGTGGGGATAATCACTTCGTCCCCAGGTTGGATGCCGCAACCGAGCAGCGCCAGGTGGAGGGCGCTGGTGCCGTTGTTGGCGGCGACGGCATAGGGGACGTCGCAGAATCGGGCGAACCCTTCTTCAAAAAGAGCGATAAAACGGCCGATTGAAGACACCCAGGTGGAGTCTATACACTCCTGCACGTACTTTGATTCGTTCCCGTCAAACTGCGGAGCCGAAATACAAACCTTGCGACGCGGGTCGACTGAGGCGGAAAGGGGGAGAGGCGTACTGAATTGGTCCTTACGTACTACATTTCGCCACACGTTAATCGATGCCTCGTGACATCGTACCATTCCCGTGCCGATTTGCAAAAGCGATCAAATTCACTCGCTTTGAGGGTGTACGACACCAAAAAGACGATTTCACGAATCCATTTTTTGCAGCCGTGTCTGGAAGGAGTATATACTTCCAGCAGGAGACCCCATGCTACGCTTTCTGTCTCTCCCCCCTCCCTAGAGCAAGCTAACAATCGGGTACAGAGAATGCTGCGCCCAGCTTTGATCGCGCGGAAAATTGATCCGGACCAGTCACCGAAGCCTTTCGGGACCTGTTCTCCAAGCCGACCGCCCCCCGCCGCAGTAGGCGTCGGCGCCCCCCTGCTCAATTACATCGAGTCAACAAAAGGTTCCAACTGATGCAGTCGGCGAGGGTTTCCGGCTCGACCGGCAACAAATCGCCGGAGACGTCCTCCACCCGCAGCACCTTGAGCCCCATTTCTGTCAGCTCTTCATACCACTGTACCGGCTCGATGCCAGCGCGCCGCAGGTGCACCGGGGCGAACTCGACGAAGATTCGTATGGCCGGGTTGCGCCCGACGATCCCCGTCATGCCACGCAGCACGAAAGGCTCGCTACCTTCGGCGTCGATCTTGATGACGTCGATCCGAGGTTCGTCGGCCAGGGCCGCGTCCAGGGTTACGGTTTCCACGCTCAGCGTCTCGGCCACGGCGGCGTCGCCGAACAGCGAATTGTGGCCGGAGTTGGCGGGGTAGGCGGTAAAGTTTGCCGTGCCGGCGTGGTCAGAGATTGCGCGCTGATCGAGCCGCGCCACGCCGGATTCGAGGAATCCATTCACCTGCACGTTGTCGCGGAGCAGGGCGAACGTCTTCGGCGTCGGCTCGAAACTGTAAACGCGACCGTGGCCGGAAAGTTGCCGCAGGGCGAACAGCGTATAAATGCCGATGTGGGCCCCGATATCGACCACCACCATGCCCGGTTGAATGAAGCTGGCGAACAGGCGCGTCATGCCCGGTTCCGGCAGACCGCGGAGCGCGTAATACGCCCCCAAGCGCCACTCTTGACTCGGCACGCCGAGCAGCAAGCCATCGATTTCGGTGACGATGACGTCGGGGCCGGCCTGAAAAACGGGAGACCGTTGTTGGTGCCGAATGTCAGCGATACTCTCGCGGAGGGCCTGATTTTCGAGCCGCAACTGCTCCAGCTGCGCGTTATTGTGCAGGGTTGCGTCAGTCAGCGAACGGATCAGTGCGCGGTGTTCGCTACCCTCTTCGACGAGTGCGCCGAGCACGGCGGCCCGCTGTTGGCTACCCTCCCCGGCGATCGCTTCGAGGACGAAGGTGCGGTGTTCACGGCCCTCATCGGCGATTGCTTCAAGCACGAAGGCGCGATGTTCACGGCCCTCTGCGGCGAGTGCGTCCACCGCGGCCCGCTGTTGGCTACCCTCCCCGGCGATCGCTTCGAGCACGGCGGCGCGGTGCTGGCGGCCTTCTTCGGCCATTGCGCCCTGCCGCAGGAAACTGGTATGCGCCTGGCTCGCCTGCTGTACCCCGTTCTCTCGGACGAGCGCCGTCAGGTCGGCGTGCCGGATGATCAGATCAGCGACGTACCGATCGACTTTGTCCGAGATGGCAAACAGAGTATGGTCGAGTTTGCTGATGTTGCGCTCGCCCTGAATCGCACTTTCCCGCATCACGTAGTCGAGCTTGCGTTCGATGGACTCGACGCGGCTCGCGCGCAGGAAAAATTCAAACAACCGCCGAGACCGATTCCACACCGACAGTTTCAGGGCCGACAGCCAACGGGCGCCGGGTACGAGCCGGCCCTCCTGGCTACGGTCCCAAAGGCCGACGTACCGCCGACCGCCGCCCTTAGCCTCGGCCGATTCGACCAGCTGAAGAATCATGACGCGGCGCGAAAAATGGTTCCGCAGCAGCTCGCGGTAGTGAACGAAGCCCCCGACGTCACACTCCCGGCCGAAGATGCGCAAATAGCTTTCGCGCACGAAGCTGGCGTCGTCGGCGATGGCGAGCAGGGGTGCCAAATCGACCGTGGTGGAAGCAGGCGCGGCAGGGCTGGCGGGCACATTCTCCGTTGGTCCGAGCTTCTCCACGAGGCGACGCTTGATTACCGCTGCGTTGAAATCCAAAAAACCAGTCTAACGCGGAGCTTCGGCACTTCGCAGCGAGTGCTCATATTCGGCGCAGACTTCCGCCAACGCCCCATCCCGCACGATCCGGCCCTGTTCAAGTCAGATGGCGCGATCGCAGAGGCTGGCGACGATACTGTGCACATGCGAAGCGCAGAGAATCGTCTTGCCCTGCGAGCGATACTCTTTCATTCGGTCGAAACATTTCTGCTGGAAGCGATCGTCGCCGACGGCAAGAATCTCGTCAATCAGCACGATTTCGGGGTCGGCGTGGACGGCGATCCCGAAAGCCAGCCGGAGCCACATGCCACTCGAATAGGTCCGTAACGGAGCGTTGATAAACTCTTCCAACTCGGAAAACGCAACGATCGAGCCGAAGCGGCGGGTCGTCTCGATGCGTGAAAGTCCATTGAGCGAGGCGTTGAGAAAAACGTTTTCTCGACCCGTGAGATCGGGATGGAAGCCCGTGCCGAGTTCAAGTAAGGCCGTCAGGTGGCCTTCGATACGGACGGTTCCGGTGGTCGGGGGCGCCACGCCCGAAATGAGATTGAGCAGCGTACTTTTGCCCGCTCCGTTGCGGCCGAGGATGGCGACCGACTCACCGTGCCGAACCGACAAAGTGATGTTGGCCAGAGCGGTGAAGCGGTCGGGCCGCAAGCGACTGAGCCATCCGCTGGTCTGCAACGGGAACGACTTCGTTACCCCTTGGAGCTGGATACTGAATGGCGAGAACGGACTTTTCATTAAAAACGCTTATTCCGCAGTCAGAGTCGCTATCACATGTTCCCACGTCAGGCCCATGTTTTGAATGAGATCGTATCCCGCCCGGCCCCAAGTGCGCGCGGCGGCGCGGTCTTCATAGAGCCGATCCATCGCTTCGGCTAAGCTTTGGGCGGTGGGCTCAGCGACATAGCCGGTTTCGCTGTGGCGCACAATTTGCAGAATCCCACCGGAATCGGAGGTCGTAATCACAGCTTTGCCCGAATAAAACGCCTCCATCGTGACATAGCCGTAGGAGTCTTCATCGAAGGGAATGTAGGCGGCACCGAGTGAGTCGGCGAAGAAGGTGGCTTTCTCTTCTTCGGAGATGAAGCGGTCGATGACCGTTACGCGGCTTGAGAGGTTGAACTTCCGGATGAGCTGTTCGATCTGTTGGGCGTCGCCTTCGGCTTCCGACTTTCCGGCGACCACGAGTCGAACCTCGGTCCGCACGTGCCTCATGGCCTCCACGAGGAGATGCTGACGTTTGGACGTGGTGATGCGGCCGGCGCAGAAGATGTAGCCTCCGGGCTCGCCGAAACGGAAGTGGCTGGTTTCGAGCAGGGGCGGATAGAGGACCTCCGACGGGATCTGGTTGAATCGCCGGAGCCGGTCCGAGGTGGTGGCGGAGTTGGTGTAGATCCGGCGAGCCTCGCGTAGATAAGTGTTATCCGCCTCAATGATGCTGCGGCGGACGGAGAGATTCTCGGTGGTCTCCTCCATCCCCTGATAGGGAGTTCCCCAGAGATCGTAGACCTGCCGAAACTGGTGGACGAGCCAGAGAAATTTGTTGTCGTGGGGGAGGTAGTAAGCCGGGAATTTGAAGGCGATCACCCGGTCGACGTTCTGCAGGCGCATCAGTCGGCAGGCCAACATGCTGTCCAGAATCTTGGTGGGCGGCTCCCAGCGGAAGGGGATGCGAACGAGCATGGCTTCGTGGCCAAACTCGATCAACTTTTGCGTCAGGGCGTCGGCGAGATGTTCGGCCCCGCCGCGCACAAACGGGACGCAGTTGTTGGCGACGAGGATCTTCATGACAGCATCCGGTCGAGCACGTGGTCCCAGGAGATGCCGAGTTCGCGCATCCGCGCGACCCCGGCTTCGCCCATAGCTTGGGTGCGGGCGCGATTGGTGTAAAGCTCGTCGAGAGCGGCGGCGATGGCGATGGGCTCTGGAGAAGCGATGAGACCGTTGCGCCCGTCGATGATCAACTCGAGCGTGCCGCCGGAGTCGGCAGTAGTGAGCACAGCCTTACCGGACTGGTGGGCCTCGAGGCTGGGGTAGCCGTAGGAGTCCTCCTCGACCGGGAAGTAGGCGGCGGCCAGGCACTCGGCGAAGAGCGTGCACTTGCGATTTTCGTCGATCCAGTCGTCGAAGATGGTGACCCGATCTTTCAGTTTATGGCGGTGCACGAGCGCATGGAGTTCGTCGACGTAAGCGGTGGCGTCCGGGTCAGCCTTTCCGACGATGAGGAGTTTGACGTCGGTGCGCACGTGCCGCATCGCTTCAATGGCGAGCCACTGGCGCTTGTGATGAACGAGGCGATTGAGATAAAGAACGGTGTCGCCATAGCCCGCGCAATGGTAGTTCGCCGCTTGGGGCAGCGGCGGATAGAGGACCTCGGCGTCGATCGAGTTGTACTGTTTCAGGCGTTTGGCGACGACCTTCGAATTGCTGAAAATGCGATGGCATTCCGATAGCCCAAGGCGGTCGGCGTTGATGATGGAATCGCGAATGCGGATGCCTTCCGGGGTCAGCGGAATGTCCTGGTAGCGAGTTCCCCAAAGGTCGTAGGCGCCGCGGTGATGGTGAATGAACCAGACGACTTTCTTCGGATGGCGGAGCAGGTAGCTCGGGAAGCGAATGGTGATGAGGCGGTCGCCGTGTTCGGTGAGATCGAGCAGGCGCAGCGCCGTCATCTGTTCGAGCAGTTCGTCGTGGTGGGACGAAAAGGGAAACTTCAAGACCTCAACTTCATGACCGGCGCGGGCGAGTTGATCGGCGAGGGAATCGACGATGACGGTGTAGCCGCCGCACAGGAAGGGCACGACGGTGCTGGCCACGATGATCTTCAGCGCAGCCTCCGGGTGGCCGGCACGCCAATCATCACCGAGTTTGGTTCGATCGGTCGAATGACGACTCCGCCGGCACCGACGGTGGCCCAGGAGCCGATATTCATGCCCGGTATCGCGCAGGATCCGGCGGCGAAAAACGCTCCTTCACCCACCGTGACGTTGCCCGCCAAGTGAGCGCCGGGCGCAATGTGAGCGCAGGCTCCGATGCGTCCATCGTGGTCGACTGAGGAGGCAGTGTTGAGGATGGCTCCATCGCCGATGGCGGAGCCAACGTTCACAATCGCGCCCGGCATGATGGCAATGGCGGAGCCGAGAGTGGCGCGGGGAGAGACGATGGCATGGCGGCTGATGGCGTTGGGTAGCGAGAACCCCAGTATTTGGAGTTGGACTAGCATGCGCTGCCGGATGCGGTTACTGCCGATGGCGGGAAACGCGTGGGTGACGCCACTGGCGAGGATGGACGGCAATGCGTCATCGCCGCCGAGGTAGGGGTAGTGGAACAGGGGTTCGGTGGAGGAGAGCGAGGTATAGCCGACGATGTCGAATGCCGCTGTCTCTTCGAAGATCTCGACTATGACTTTGGCGTGACCGCCGGACCCAATAATAACGAGGCAAGGCTTCTGCATGCGACCGAATTTCACTCTAGCATGGGAGGCCGTGTATACTAGAAATTGTGTCCCTTTGGGTGCCACCCTAGCTCAGTTGGTAGAGCGTCTGATTCGTAATCAGAAGGTCGCCAGTTCGATCCTGGCGGGTGGCTCCAGACTTTTAGTTACGCTGGATCCTTACCAGTGCATCACTTGGCCGCCATCTACGTTGATTGTCTGCCCCGTGACGGCCGAAGCCCGCGACGACGACAAGAAGGCCACCATGTCGGCGATCTCTGCCGGTTCCTGCCATCGGGCTAACGGCGCTACAGCCTTGATCTTTTCCGCCGCCCATTCCTCGTAGCTTCGACGCAGCCCATCCGGCTGTCGCTCGTACCATGCCTGCCAAACTGCCTGGTTCAGCGGCGTTTTCACCATCCCGGGATTCACCGTGTTCACCCGCACCCCGTGACTCGCCAAGTCCTTGGCGAGACATTGCGCAAAGTTGATGTTAGCCGCCTTGCTCGCCGAATACGGCGGGTCCGTCTGTGACCCGATCTGCCCGGCCACCGACCCGATGAAGACCATCGAGCCCATTCGCCGCTCCATCATGCCGGGGGCCAACGCTTGGGCCACGTGCAGCATTCCCATGATGTTCACTTCGAGGACTCGTCCCCAATCCCCGGCCGCCAAATTCAAAAACGGAAATCCAAATTTTCCTGAACCCATCGCCGCCGCATGGACCAAATGTCGCACCGGCCCCAATCGACTCTCGGTCTCCCGCAGCGCGTCGGCGACGGACTCGGCCGAACTCACGTCCACCTTCCCCGGCCCGTTCTTATCCCAAACCGCCACCCGGCAACCCTCGCGCTCGAACGCCTCTACGCAGGCCCGTCCAATACCGCTCGCGCCGCCGGTCACGACGGCTACATGTCCGCTTAACTCTAGGTCCATCCGAACAGTTTAACGGTTCGCTTCCGCCATTACCTTCCGAAACGCCGCCATGGTCACATCCGACGGCTTGTAGTTCCCGAACCGATAGCCTTCGGCGATCCGCATCGGGGTCCAGCCGAACTTGTTCTTCCGGTCCCATACTTCGCGTTTGGCCCCGCGCTGGGCCAGCAGCAAAACAGCGCCGGGCAGGTTCTTATACGCTGCGCCGTGCATTGCCGTCTCGCCGTTCTGGTCGACGGCATCGATATCGTTGCCTAACTCCAGCGCCACTTCGAGCGCCTGCATGACTTCGGCCTCGGTTCCGGCATCCTCGCCAGGGGAGCGCGTCCCTAAGCCGGCGGCCGCCATCAAGGGCGTCGAACCGTTCTCATTTGGCAATTTCGGATCGGCACCCATCTTGGCCAACTCGCGCATCAGTTCGGCGTCGGCGGTTCGCGCCGCCAGGAAGAACGTCGTACCTCCGGCGGTGTTCAGCCCGGTCAAGCCAACGCTGATCTTCTTCGTCATCCGCGCGTTCACATTCGCGCCCTTGGCCACCAACTTCCGCACAAACTCCAAGCTGGTCATGTTGCCGGACCCATCTGGTGATGGATCGTTGTCCCCGCCGCCCGGTTTCCTCACCCACGTCACCACGTGCAGCGCCGAGTATCCCGGCCCGTCCGCGTTCGGGTTGGCCCCGGCGTCGAGCAACAACGCCGCGAGTTCGTAATGAGCGTTCACAGTGGCCAGAATCAGCGCCGAAGTACCTGCCCGCGGCGACCGCGCCGGTGCCGCCCGCCGACCTCCGGTGGGGGTGGTATCGTTCACGTCCGCCCCGGCCTTCAACAGCGCCTTCACCGCCCCAATGTGACCTTCCCGCACCGCGAACAGCAGCGGGGTGTAGCCCGAGTCGAGCCGTTCGCCGACCGCGGCCCCGGCCTTCACCAGCTCTTCGATCACGCCGACGTTGCCTTCGGCCGCAGCCCAGTGCAACGCCGTCTGCCCCTGCTTCTTTTCCTTCCCTTTCGCGTTGGCGCCCTTAGCGAGCAGCGCCCGAACGGCTTCGACGCTGCCGGTCCGCGCGGCTGTCATCAGCGCCGTCTCACCGCCGGGCAGCTCGGCATTCGGGTCGGCCCCGGCTTCGAGCAGCCGGGCCACCATCTTTCCGTTGCCGTTCGTACACGCCAGCGCAAGCGCGGTTACGCCGTAGCGGTTGGCGGCCTTCACGTCTTCGCCCGAACGCAACAATTGCTCCACGGCCGCCATGTCGTCCCGGTGTGCCGCCCGATGCAGAGCCGTCGTTCCGTCGGCAGCCAGCAGGCCGCCCGCCATTACAAATCCAATCGCCCAGCGTCGCATTGTCAGATCGTCAACTCGGGAATCTTTCCGTTGCTATCGGCGAACGAATCCAGGCGCGCGCCCACGCGGTCGAGCAGTGTCAAATGAAGATTCGCCAGCGGTGTCGGCTTGTCGTAACGGATGTGTCGCCCGCCCGCCTTCGTACCGGCCAAGCCGCCAGCGACGAGGATCGGCAGGTTCACGTGGTCGTGTTTATCGGGGTTGCCCATGCCGCTGCCGTATAGATAGATCGAATGGTCGAGCAGCGTACCGTCGCCGTCCGGGGTGGCTTTCAGGCGCTCCAGGAAATAGGCAAACAGGGAGACGTGATAGGCGTTGATCTTGGCGACGCGGGACAACTTCTCCGGGTCACCGCTGTTGTGGGTCAACGGATGATGGGGATCGGAGACGCCGATTTCGGGATAGGTTCGGGTGCTGGTTTCGCGGGCCAGCTGGAAGGTGATGACGCGGGTGACGTCGCCCTGCAGAGCGAGCACCTGTAGGTCGAACATCAGCTTCGCGTGGTCGCCGTAGGAAGCCGGCACGCCCACGGGGCGATCCAGATCCGGTAACTTCGATTCGGCGGTCGCCTTTTCGGCCTTCTGAATCCGGCGCTCCACTTCGCGGACGGTGTCCAAATACTCCGCCATCTTGTTCCGATCGCCCGGCCCGAGCTTCCGCTGGAGACGCGCGATATCGGAGCTCATCCAGTCGAGCAGGCTGGCGTCTTTCCGCAGTTCGGACTGGCGATCCTTGGCGGAGCCGCCGTCGCCGAACAGCCGTTCAAAAGCGATCCGCGGATGGGCTTCGGCCGGCAGGGGCGTCGTCGGGGTGGACCACGAAAGATTATTCTGGTAGACGCAGGCGTAGCCGTTGTCGCACTGGCCGACGGTGGTCAGCAAATCCATCGAAAGTTCGAGCGAGGGCAGGCGGGTGCCTTGGCCGATCTGCTGGGCGGCCACTTGGTCGGCGGTGGTGGCGAGATGGTAGTCGGTGCTCTCGGTCCACTTGGCGGTCGCGGCGCTCAAGAAGGCGGCGTTGGAGGTGGCATGGGTGCCGGGATAGGCGTTCCGCAGCTCCATGTTACTCAACACGCTGCAGTGGTCGATCACCGGGGCCAGACTCTTCAAGATCGGCGACAGTTGGCGGAGGTCGCTGCCGGGCGGCGTCCAGTCCTTGATGTGCGCGCCCATCGGGATGTAGACATAGCCCAAGCGCCGGACCGGCTTCGCCGGGGACGCGGCGAGCGCCGTCATCGACGGCAGCATGGCATCGAGCAAGGGTAGCGCCAGCGACGCTCCCATCCCGCGCAACAGTGCTCGCCGCGGTAGGGCTTTCTTCGTGATGATCATTGGGCTCTCCTCAACTGAAACGACGGGCTGCCGGCAATCCCTTGAATGAACGAGGAGAACCGGAAATCGGACTTCTGGGCTTGCCGCACGATCTGCCGCACTGCCGGGGCGTCGGTGAATTCGACGCCCCGGCCGAGCGAGTAGGTCAGTAGCTTCTCTATAAAGGTTGTAGCAAAAAGTTCAGGCCGCGTCAGTAGGGCCTTTTCGAGCCCCGCGACGCCGCTGAAGTTGGCGCCGTCCGGCAGGCCACCGCTGACGTCGACCGGCGTGCCGTCTTCGGCCTGGCGCCAGCGGCCCACAGCGTCGAAATTCTCGAGCGAGAAGCCGACGGGGTCCATGAGTTTGTGGCAGCCGGAACACGCTGGGTTCTTGCGGTGTTCGCTGAGGCGCTCGCGCATGGTCATCTTCTTCATGGCGGCCTTGGCTTCTTCTAGCGCCGGCACATTCGGCGGTGGGGGCGGGGGCGGAACGCCTAGAATATTGTCGAGGATCCACTTGCCGCGGATGACGGGCGAGGTCCGCGTGGCGTAGGAAGTGACGGTTAAAATACTGCCCTGCCGCAGCAGACCCCCGCGCATGGTCTCCGGGCCAAAGGTCACTTTCCGGAAGCGGCTGCCGTAGACGTTCGGTACGCCGTAGTGCTTGGCGAGGCGCTCGTTCAGAAAGCTGTAATCGGCGCGGAGCAGGTCGAGGACGCTACGGTCTTCCCGCATCACGCTTTCAAAGAACAGGTGGGTTTCCTTGCGGAAGGCTTGGCGGAGGTTGTCGTCGAAGTCCGGGAATGCGCGCATGTCCGGCGTGATCGATGCCAGATTCCGCAGGTAGAGCCACTGGTCGGCGAAGTTGGTGACGAGCATTTTAGACCGCCCGTCGGCCAGCATCCGCTTCACCTGCTTCTGCAGCACGGTCGGTTGATGCAGTTCTCCGCGAACGGCTGCAGCCAGCAACTCCTCATCCGGAATGCTGCTCCAGAGGAAGAATGAGAGCCGCGACGCCAGTTCCAGGTTGCTGATCCGATAGACCGCCTTCGGCGCTACGCCCGTGGGGTCCTGCTCGACTCGAAACAAAAACTCCGGGCTCACAAGCACCGCGCGCAGGCCCATTTCAATGCCCGCTTCGAACCCTTCGGTCTTGCGTGCTTCGCGATAGAACTTCAGCGGCACTCTCAGATCAGTCTCGGTGGCGGGCCGACGATAGGCTCGCCGCGCCAGGTTGGAAAGGATCTTCGTGGCGCAAGCTTCGTCTTCGGTCTTGCAAACAAAAATCGCCCGTCGGCTCGGCGTATCGCCGGGGCCCTTCACGGCGTAGGGTCCGTTGACGGTGACCGAGAAGACGGCGGGTGTGATGCGGGGATGGCGGTCCATATTGAAATGGGCTTGGTAGGGCTGGCGTTCGGTTTCGAGCAGAGTGGAGCTTTGCTTCGGGAAGGCGGCCGCGATGACGTGTGGCCCGGCGCTGACACGGAGGCGGATGTTGAACTCGCGATCGACGACGGAATGGTCTTGGCCTTGTCCGGGAGGCTTGGCGGTGAAGGCCTGGATGCGCTCGCCGTCGAGCATCAGTTCGACGATGTGGGTGCCACGGATACCTTCGACATGCTCGTTTCGATCGCGCTGGAGGCGAAGCTGAATCTCGTATTCGGCGTCGAGCGGGAAGGTGTACTTGACGACAGTGCCGCCGCGGGTACCCAGCGGCAGGTCTTCGAAGTGCTCTTCCTGCGTGAGGTCCGGCGGCAGCATCACGGTATCTCCGCCAACCTGTTTCGGGGGGATACCGATAGCCAGGCGGCTGATTTTGCGGGCGGCTCCTAGGTAGCGTTCAAGCAACGTCGGCGACAGGTTGCCGACGGTGACGTTATCAAAACCATGGCTGGCGTCATCGCTCGGGAGCAACCCCGTGACGTCGACATCGACGGCCAGCAGGTCTCGAATCGCGTTCTGGTACTCTGTCCGGTTCAACCGGCGGAACGTATCGGTACGCCCCGGGTCTAGCTTGCCGGCATCGAGTTTTGTCTCCAAAGTTGCGACCAAGTTCTGGTAGTCGGCTTCTTTCGGCCGAGGCAACCCGACCGGCGGCATCGTCCGGCCCCGCACCCGCCGGAGCACCTTTTCCCAAGTCGCCGTGTCGTCCGCTTTGGCCGTATCCAATGCTAAACCTGCCGCCTTGGAAGTGCCGTTATGACAGCCGACACAGTACTGATTAATCACTGGCTGCTGGGCTAGTAACAGGGCCGGGAAAAAAACTACAACTCGGAGCATGCCTAAACTATATCGCTAATGTTACTCCCACGCCCTGTCCTTCACGAATTGCGCGTGCGGCGGCAGGGGGGCCTCGGTGCGGAAGTACTTCTGATAGGCGCTGATCCAATCTCCGGCGATCTCTTCCTGCGCCGTCGCCAGTTCCAATCGCCCGTTGCAGACCATCGTGCGCAGATAGTCCTCCAAGGCGTCCTTGACGCGGGCATTCCAGACGCTACCGGCGTAGGGCTGCGGCCACAAATTCCGAACGTCCTCCGCCCCGCCGAGCGCCGGGGTGATCAGGTAGTCCACTTCATACGCCCTTGGCTTGGGATCCTTGATCCCGTAGCGGGCGAAGACCACCGCGGCCATTTCTCGCGGCGCGGTCCGGTCGTCATCCTGGGCCAGCGCGACGCAAACCTGCTGCTGGGTCATCGGCCGGGTCGCGCCCGGGGTAAAGGCCGCATTCGGCAGGTCGGCCCGCTTTTGGCTCCACCATAGCCCCACGCCCACCACGACCATCGCGGCCGCTGCCGCGTACTTCCACTTGGGAATCCGGCTGCCCCGATGCATCGCCGTGAACTCTCCCAT
>Ga0209553_1001222_pt1 | contig 12972 bp, 17 predicted proteins | sample LauGreFBDMM110DN_2_FD_188217 | JGI IMG/M metagenome (GOLD analysis project Ga0209553, IMG submission 188217) | Freshwater lake microbial communities from Lake Michigan, USA - Fa13.BD.MM110.DN (SPAdes) (version 2) | ecosystem: Environmental > Aquatic > Freshwater > Lake | place: Lake Michigan...
CTTCTCATCTACTGTTTTATTAGAAATCATTACGTAGCACCACACGTCATGCCGCTGGCCGCTACGATGCAGACGCCCAATTGTTTGTTCATACAGTTCGAGCGACCAGGGCAGGGACAAGAAGACGATTCGACTGCCGCCGTGCTGCAGGTTGAGTCCATGGCCGGCTGACTTGGGGTGGACCAAAAGAAGTTCGATCTCGCCAGCATTCCATCGTTCAATAGCGCGATCGTCGTCGAGAGTGGCGGCTTTGGGGTATCTACGTTTGAGTTCGGCCAACTCTTCTTTGTACGTGTACGCCACCAAAGTATTGGCATGTTGGTTTTCCTCTAATAGTTCGTCAAGCCGCTCAAATTTAGATGTGTCAAACCATACGGGTTTATCCGCATATACAAAGCCAGACGCCATTTGTTGCAACTTGGCCGTTACAACGCCGGCGTTAACTGCAATCGCGCGGTCATTGGGGAACTGCGCGACAAACTCAGTCTTCATGTCGTCATAGGGTTTACGATTAGTCAGGTTACCGCGCACTTCAACTGTGTGCAGGGTCGGCAGTTTGTCTTTGTATTCGCCTGGCTCCAATACAAACGTTGCCGGCTTGATGCGTTCCATAACCAAAGCCAAGGCGCCAGGGCGCGGCTGCCAATCGTTGTACTCGCGGTTGATCAGTATGAAGTACTGCTGCATAAACGCGCCCTTGGCACGGCCAAGCAGGTTCTGGTTGACGATCTTGCATTGGCCAAAGACGTCCTCTAAGCCGTTGCTAGTGAAACTGCCGGTAAGGCCCCAGCGGATCACCATGGGCTCAATGACTTTGTTGAGGGCCTTAAACCGCGCGCCTGATGGATTCTTTAGCCGCGTGAGTTCGTCAAACACAATGGCGTCAAAATCAAGTTCTTGTTCGGCCAGCCACTGCAGGTTGTCGTAGTTAGTCACAACGATGCGCGCGCTAGACGCCAGCGCTGCTAGACGCTCTTTGGGTGAGCCTACGGCCACAGCGATCTTTTGACGTGGCGCCCACTTAGGTTGCTCCACGGGCCACACATCAGTGCAAACGCGTTTAGGCGCCAACACTAGAAAACGTGTGACCTCGCCATTGGCGAGCATGTCTTGCATAGCCGCTAGGGTGATAGCAGTTTTGCCCGCCCCTACTGGCGCCAAGATCATGGCGCGATCGCGCTCATACAGAAAGTCAGCCGCCTCAATTTGATACGGCCTCAATGATCCAACCATCTATTTGCTCCTTGCTCCATAAACATGCGTACTTCTGATTCATTAGCGCCATGTCTGACGCAAATATTTTTTGCAGTTCTGACAAACGCCCATCAGGCGCCTTCAGTTCGATAAACCAAGTCTGGCCATTTGGCAAACAAACTACTCTATCGGCCACGCCTCTGTGCGCTGGACTAGTAAATTTGTACGCCCTACCGCCAAGGTCCTTGACGCGTTGCACTAAATATTTTTCGATTATTTTTTCTTTCATGTCAAAAAGTTTAACACACTATTATTTTTTGTGCTATAGTTCAGTCTCAATCAATTAAAGGAGAGTTCAGTGCAACACAGTAATATCGTCGGCGGTTCAACCGCAAAGCGTGTGATCAACTGCCCAGGCTCAGTCGCCTTGGTGCAAAAGATGCCGCCCCAACCAAGTAACAAATACGCAGACGAAGGCACGCTGTTGCACAACGTCATTGCTGAAATCGTGATGAGCGATAGAACGCCTGAGAGTTTTCTTGGTACTAAATACGAAGACCAAGTTCTTACGCAAGAATTGATCGACAACAAACTCAAAGTCGCGCTGGCTGCGCTTGATGAGATCGACCCAAACAAAGAGATGCAAATTGAAGCTGAGACTCGCGTCGGCTTTGGTGATCTCTTGCCTGGCGTATTCGGTAGCACTGACCTTATCGGTCGGATCGGTGACCGCGCTGTCGTTCTAGATTGGAAGTTTGGCGACGGCGTCGCTGTGGAAGCAGAAGAGAATGCACAGCTAATGTTCTACGCCGCTGCGGCCATGCGTACTGAAGGATCAAAGTGGGCGTTCGATGGTGCTACTGAGATCGAATGCATCATCGTGCAGCCGCCGGCAATCAAACGCTGGGTGACTACACCAAAACGCATTGCAGAGTTCGAGGCGCAATTGATGCGTGCGGTTAAAGAAGCAGAAGATCCTAACGCGATGATCCGCACAGGCGATCATTGCCGCTGGTGTACGGCCAAACCTATCTGCCCCCAGATGACCGGCGCCGCCGACCGCGCTTTGCAAGTAGCGATTAAATCGTTAGACGCAAACATGATCGGCAGCTACTTGGCCAATGCTGATATATTAGAAGATTGGATCAAGGACCTGCGCGCCTTGGCCCATCAAATGTTGGATAGCGGCGCTCCTGTGCCAGGGTATAAACTGGTGCAAAAGCGCGCTACACGTCAATGGGTGGACGATAAAAAAGCCGCCGACGCATTGACCGCAATGGGCTTAGAAGCCTACAAAGAACCAGAGGTCCTATCGCCTGCACAGGCTGAGAAGGAACTCAAAAAGCGCAAGTTGGCATTGCCTGACGATCTTGTCGTGGCAGTGTCTTCAGGCACAACGCTTGCCCCGGAGAGTGATCCTCGGTCAGCAGTGTTGCAAATCGGGAAGCAGTTAACTGCAGCCCTTTCTAAAATCAACTAAGGAAAATCAAATGAGTTTAGTAACCTTCTCTAAAGCAAACCTTCCCGCAGTAAGTTCGTTGGCAACGTCGTTGCGAACAATCCAATCCGAAGTAGGCGCAGCCGGCGTTGTCATCTTAAAGATGGACAAGACCGGTCACTGGGTGTTCGGTGCGGATCAAACCGAAGTTGAAGACGACTCTCTGTGGGCCATCAATCCCTTTTCTTTTGTCCATGGCTTTATCGCCTGGGGCGACGGCGAAGTGTTAGGTGAAAAGATGGCCAGCGTAAGCCAGCCATTACCTGCATTGGAAGAGGCCCCGCCTCAAGCCAAGAAGGGTTGGGAGAATCAAGTCGGTATGTCTTTGAAATGCATATCTGGTGACGACAAAGGAATGGAAGCGCGCTACACCACTACTTCGGTAGGCGGTAAGCGCTCAGTGCAAACGCTTGCAGTGGCATTGGCTGATCAGGTCGACAAAGACCAGACCAAACCAGTGGCCGTCGTGCGTTTGAAGAAAGACCATTACGCGCATAAGTCCTACGGCAAAATCTACACGCCTGTGTTTGAGATTGTTGAGTGGATTTCTATGGACGCAGATGCAACCGACGTCAAAGTCGAAGCAGAAGCGGAGCAACCAAAGCGTCGTCGTCGCTCTGCCTGATGACTCTCTGGGTTGACTTTGAAACCCGTAGCGCCTGCGACCTAAAAGCCGCAGGCGTTTACAACTACGCACAAGATATCAGCACCAAAGTGTTGTGCATGTCTTACGCTTTTGACAACGACGACGTGCAAACTTGGTTACCAGACCAGCCATTTCCCACTGCCGTAGCCCAGTACACCGGTTTGATCTACGCCCACAACGCAGCATTCGAGCGCCTGATCTTTTGGGATGTGCTGCAAATACATTTCAAGCTGGAGCAGTTCTACTGCACAGCAACGCAGGCCCGCGCCAATTGCGCGCCTGGCTCACTAGAAGACGTTGGCCGCTTTGCTGGCGCGTCTATGAAGAAAGACCATCGCGGCGCGCAGTTGATCCGCTTGCTCTCTATCCCGCAGGCCAATGGTTTATTCAGGCAAGACGCTACGCTTATGGCTGAGATGATCGCCTACTGTGAGCAAGACGTGCGCGCCATGCGTGCTATCAGTTTAGGTATGCGCCCGTTGAGCGAAGAGGAATTAGGCGACTACCACGTCAACGAACGCATCAATGATCGCGGCGTAAAGATAGACGCGCCGTTATGCCAAGCAGCCATTAAATTTGCCAGTGACGAATTAATTGAAATAGAAGAGATCGTCGCCGAAGTAACCGAAGGCCAGATCACCAGCGTGCGCTCGCCTAAGATGCGTCAATGGGTAGTCGATCGCGTAGGCCCACAGGCGCTAAAGCTGATGGAAAAAGATGGAAAGTATTCGATCGACAAAACAGTGCGGGCTAACTTGCTCGCCATGGAGGACCCAGATGAGATACCGCCCGCTGTTGCCGAGGTCATCCAATGCGCGGATGATCTATGGGCGTCTTCGGTTGCTAAGTTCAGCCGCCTTGCAAGCCTTGCAGAAGTCCACAGGGATCGCGTCCACGGCGCCTTTGTGTTTGCCGGAGGATCAGCTACAGGCCGCGCATCAAGCTATGGAGCCCAAGTTCATAATTTCGCTCGCAAATGCGCCGAATTCCCCGAAGACGTTAGAGTTGCAATGGTCAGAGGCCATGCAATTGTTCCTAAGTTTGGGAAACGCGTTACAGATGTTCTCAAAGGAATGCTCCGGCCCGCATTGATAGCAGAAGATGGGTTTCATTTAATCGTTGCCGACTGGTCAGCAATCGAAGCAAGGGTAAACCCGTGGCTGTCTAACTGCTATGCCGGCGAACGCAAACTAGAAATCTTTGCCAAGGGCGAGGACGTTTACAAGGTCAACGCGGCCGCGACGTTTGGCGTGGCAGTCGATGCGGTAGACGATCGTCAACGTCAAATCGGCAAGGTGCAAGAGTTGGCCTGCGGCTTTGCAGGCGGCATTGGCGCCTTCGCAGCCATGGGCCGTGTCTATGGCGTGCATTTGCCTGAGTCCGACGCCAAGCGCATGGTGGACGCATGGCGCAGGGCCAATGCTTGGTCGGTGCCTTACTGGCAAAAGCTAGAGGAATCCTACACACGCGCCATGCGAAACAAAGGCCATGAGTTCCCCGTCGGCCGCGTAACGTACATGTTCGATGGCCAGCACCTTTGGTACATGTTGCCCTCCGGCCGCGTGCTTTGCTACCCGTACGCAAGACTAGAACAAGATGGGATAAGCTATGCCAAGGCGGCATGGAAACCGGCAGCAGATGCAAAAGAATGGCCGCGCGCAAGACTTTGGAAAGGGTTAGCGTGCGAGAATATCACCCAGGCCGTGGCCAATGATTTGTTACGTCACGCCCTGCGCCAACTGGATGATGTAGTGCTACATGTCCACGACGAAATCGTGCTAGAAAGCACTGATCCAGTGGAAGCCGCCGCGAGGCTAGAGAAGGTAATGTGTACACCGCCTGCATGGGCCAAGGGTTTGCCCCTTGCCGCCGGCGTGTCGGTTATGACAAGATACGGAAAGTAAAAAGCCGCCTTGCCGGGCGGCTTTTCTGTCAACAAGGAGATGACGTGGAGTTTTTAGATTATATCTGCAACTTAGCCCCAGAGGGCGAAACACCTTTAATAGTACGACAAAAACCACAGTTGAGAAACGGCGAAGTGCAGTTACATGCTGACGGCGCCATTGTCGCAACGTGGCCGTCGTATCTGCCGACCAAGCAAAAACCCAAAGAAGGCCAAGCGTGGTATGTGAACACCGGCAGCTTTATCGTTGACCGATTCAAAGACGGCAAAGTCAGTGCGTCCAAGGACAATATTGAGTTTGTGCTTTGCCTGATGTTGGACGACATTGGAACGAAGTCCAAAGAGCCGCCACTAGCGCCAACGTGGAAGATCGAATCGTCACCTGGTAATTTTCAGTGGGGCTACGCATTCAGTGAGCAACCATCCAAGGCCGCGTTTGTTGCTGCGGTCGACGCAATCGCAGAGGCCGGCTACACCGACCCAGGCGCGCGCAACCCAGTGCGTAACTTCCGACTGCCCGGCTCCGTAAACCTGAAACCTACGGCAGGCGGCTTTGTTAGCCGGTTGGCTGAATTCAATCCAGAGCGCGAGTACACCCTGCAAGATATCTGCGACACTCTAGGTGTCATCCCTAAACCGGAGCAAGGGGACACTTTACGCCCGATTAAGATGGCCGACGATGGTAACGACGATGTTTTACGTTGGCTATCGGATAACAGTTTGCTATTGTCAAAACCTAACGCGCTAGGCTGGGCCGGCGTCATTTGTCCTAACAGCGCGCAACACAGCGACGGCAACCCTGAAGGTCGCTACATGCCTGCAACCCGTGCATATTGCTGCTACCACGGCCACTGCCAAGAGTTAAATTCGCATACGTTCCTAGAATGGGTGGCCGACAACGGCGGCCCTAAACATACGCCAGGGCTGCGCGAGGAACTCTTAACCCAGGCCATGGATCAGGCGTTATCTAAACTCACGCCGACCGACATGTTCAAAGACGACGCCGCCGCGATCGTGGCTGAAACTGAACGCAAGGAACTAGGCCGCGTAGAAAAGTCTGAATGGTGGGACCGGTTTGCCTACATCCAAGAAGACGACGCCTATTTTGATATGCAGGACCGGCGCGAACTCGCGCGTGGCACCTTCAACGCATTGTTCAGGCACATCGGCTGCAAGTCGGTTCACAACGGCCGCAAAATCGAGGCGTCTTACTCCTTTGATGAGAACCGGCAAACCAAAGGCGCCAAGGCGCTAGTTGGCATCACCTACGCCGCAGGGTCATCGGTGTTAGTCGTGCGCGACGGGCAAACCTACGGCAACCGCTGGCGTGACGCTAGACCTAAACCCGTGCCAGGCGACGTTACCCCATGGCTGCGGCATGTCGAGCGCATGGTGCCTGAAGCATTCGAGCGCGATCACTTACTCAACGCGCTGGCCCATAAAGTCCAATTCCCAACGCACAAAATCAATCACGCTGTCTTAATGGGTGGCAACCATGGCTCTGGAAAGGACACATTATTTGCGCCGTTCTTTTGGGCGATCGGAGGCGAGGCCAAGCATAATTGCTCGCTAGTCAAAAACGAAGATTTAAACTCGCAGTGGGGTTACGCGTTAGAGTGCGAAGTTATGGAGATCGCCGAGTTACGCCAAGCTGAAGCCAAGGACCGGCGCGCGCTAGAAAATACCCTAAAGCCAATCATCGCCGCGCCGCCTGAGTTGCTGACAATTAACCGCAAGGGCCTTCACCCTTACTACGCCCTTAACCGGGTTTTTGTTGTCGCGTTCTCAAACGAACGCGTGGCAATCTCACTGCCAAGCGAAGATCGCCGGTGGTTTGTATTGTGGGCTGAGGCGTCAAAGCTAAACGAAGCGCAGGCAACGGCTTTGTGGAACTGGTACCAAAGGCGCGGCGGATTTGCTGCAGTGGCTGAGTACTTACACAAACGCGACGTAAGCGCCTGGAATCCGTCGGCGCCGCCGCCAATGACCGAGGCCAAGGCCATAATGATCGAGCATGGCATGAGTACGTCGGAGGCGTTTTTAGTCGATCTCATTCGCAGGCGCTCCGGTGAATTCTCGCGCGGCGTGGTCGGCGCGCCCTTCCATGGCCTATGCGACCGGCTGCAGGGCCAGGCGCCAACCGGCGCCAAGATAGTCCAAGGCGCGTTATTGCACGCACTAAAGGAGGCCGGATGGACCGATATGGGCCGCATTAAGTCGCGCGAGTATGACAACCGCAAGCATGTATTTTGCGCGCCTGACATGGCCGGCATGTCAAAATCAGACCTTCGCCGCATGGTCGAGACAACATAAAAAAAGGCCCCTTTCGGGGCCTCTTACTTTTTACGCCTGCCTAGAATAATCTGCAGGGCCAACGCTGCTAAGGCGTACCACATGCCTGCCCCCATGCGTTAACCAACGCGGTCGCGTTGTATTCTGGTTTGGTTTCGGCCACAGTAAACAGGCCAGCGCCGCGCCGTATCCGGCCCCAGGCGTCGCGCCGGTTTTGGTTTACAAGCTGGCCGCGCTTAACTGCAGCATATACCTGGTCGCGCGTATAACCCTCAGTTTCACATTCGTGCATGGTGCGCGGTAGCGCGCAAAAGTCGGTCAACGTCATAAGCCGGCCCCCTTCATTGCTGCGGCTTTGCACTGCTCCACCTGGTCATCGGTTAAACCCTGCGCGAATTCTTCGGCCATGTCGGCGCACTGCTGCGCGGCTTTCGCATTCGGCGCCGTTAGTCCCAGCACCAAGGCGCGGATCACTAACTCAGTGGGCGAGGGTTTAGGCGCCGGCTGCATGTCTTCAGCGTCAACGACGGCCTGCGCGTCGCTGCGCGTTAGCCCTTCATCTTCAAGCGCTTGCACGCGGGTTTCATAGTCGAGCGGCGGCGGCGGCGCGAAGGGCCGTAACGCATCCTGCAAAATTTTAGGGATGTTATTCATTGTCGGCCGCCTCGCTGTAGCTGTCTTCGCCTACCGGCGCCAGGCATGGCAGCGCGCGCAACTGGTCCCAAGCTACCGGCAGCAAGTGTTTTGCATGGTTTAGACTCTCGTATTTGGCCACATAGTCGGCCGCGCTCATGTCGTCAAAATAAACCGGATAAAACCGGCGCTCCGGTCCCTTAGATTTAACGCGCTTATGCTTGCCGGTGCATTTTGCGTGGTGCGCGAATATATCGGCGCGGCGCGTGGTGTAACGTGTTTTCCCTATTGTTATCGTTTGCATGTTTAGATTCTCCATATAAATAAATCAAGCGCTAGAACGGCCAGCGCGGCCAGATAAATAAAAATTGTGATGTGTCTCATAGGTTCCCTAAAAAATAATTATCAAAATCAAAAACGGCCACATAAAACCCGCGCGGGCCGGCTTGTACCTCGTAGCGCCAGGCGTCGGCATCCTGCGCGGCCAAGCTATCGGCCAGCGCCTGCGCGGCGGCTTTCGTCGTGTAGTAGGTCATTGTGTGGCCTCCCTGGCCAGCGCGTCGCGCGCCCGGTCCATCGCATATGCTAGGCCCTCGATTCTGGCCGTGTCGGGCATGTCAGGCGCCGCCTGGTCGGCGTAGAAAATAAGCGCTTCAAGCGCTTCGCGTAAGGTTTCGGGTTTGTCAATCATATCGTGCAGCAGCCGCAGCACGGCGCGTCAAGACAACGGCCGCGCGCGTTACGTGTGAACGTGCGGTAGCGGCCCTGGTCATTTAACGTGATCGTGTTTATCTCTTGCGCGTCGTCCTCGCAAGTTATATACGCGGTACGTGTGGCCGTGTCGTATGCTATTTCGTCGCCTGGCCGGATAGGCGCGCCGGTCCGGCTGCAGCGGCCGGCGTATTTTGCTCGCATAATTTTAATCATTGTGTGGCCCCTTAGAGTGTCACGCGGTTTGCGAGCGCTTCGGTTATCTCACCGGCGCGTTGCAGCTGGTCGACATAATCGACAAACGCGCAGCGGGTGTCTACTGGGAAAACCAGCTCGGCGGTTTTGTCGGACCGGCTCCAGCTGTAGCGATAGCGGCGGCGCGGTAATGTAGGGTGAGCGGTCCAAAATGCGGCGCGTATTTGTTTTTGATTAGTCATGGTTTTACTTTCGTTTACTGTTGCCGGGTGAAATTACCCGCGCGTGGCCGCTGCGACGGCCAGGCACTGAGAATCTAGGCGGCCAGCTTGATATCAATAACGCGCTTTCGCGTGCCATGGGCAGGAAACCCGACAATGGCCGCGCGTTGACGTTGACATAATTGGCAGGTCGCGCACGTCACGTCGTCGCGTTGTGTGGCCGGGCAGATGACGACGGCACGGCCGGCCGGCGTCGTTGTGTTCTGCGTGGTGGTCGACGGCAGCACAACGACGACCGGACCGGCCGCATAGTCGGCCAGCCGGTCGGCGTCGGCCAGGTCATTCGCGCTTAGGTTAACTGTAAAACCCCATGCATTCGCGTGCCGGATCCAATTAATGCTTTCGGCGTCGCGGTGGTGCGTGTAAGTGAAACCGCGCCGGCCAGTATTGGCCGCGACCAATTGGCCAAGCTTTGCAGCATCGATTGTCGCGCCGGCTTTCGGCAGGTCGCCGGCTTGGTTGTGCCGCCACAATTGGCCAGCCGGTAATTGTGCGACCTGGTCGGTGAACGTCGACCAGTCCGTGCCGCGCGTGCCGGCGCCGACGGCGCGCCAATGCAGCGCGAGCGGTCCGCTGCCTGCGTAGCATTCTTTTTTTAGCTTGCAATCGTCCGGGCAGCTATCGGGCTCAGTAGTTGAAACCGGTATCGGACCGGTTTTTACATTCGCGCTTTTTAGGGTTAGATGTGCTTGCATATTAGGCGCCTTTGACGTTGTCGGCCAGCGCGCGCAACATATATTGAATACTAAAATTACCGCCTAAATTGTCGGCGTTGATATAGTCGCCGGCATCATACGCGCGCATAATTTCGCGCTGCTCGAATAATTTAAATTGCTTTACGTCGTCGCGGGTTAAGCCGCCGGCTGATATCAACCCTTCTATGTGCCGGTCGCGGTCACAAAATACTATGCTACCGCTATCTAATAGCACGGCCGCGATACGCTGGCCTTGCTGGCCGTACATGCGGCCGGTGTTAAATGTTATGGTTTCCATGTGTTTACTTTCGTGTAGTTAAGTTGATTTTGTGGCCAGGCGTCGCGCCTGGCCGGTGATGTTTAGGCGCTGCGTTTTGCTGCGTGGTGTGCGTGGTAGGCTTTGAGTCCCTGGTGATCGATTAAGAATTCAGCGTGCCGGCGCACGCCGTGTTCTACGGCCAGCGCTTCGATCGCGTTTTTAGTATCCTGGCCGCGCGCTGCGCGGTGGATCGCGCTCAGTGCGCGCGCTAGATAGTCGGGACCTAGTCCGGCTGCAAAATATTGAATTGTTTTTGTAATCTCGCGTTGTTCTACTTTTGTCATGGTCGTTTACTTTCGTTTAGGTTAGTTAGTGGTTTGTCCGGCGCCCGGTGTTATTATTGTAAGGGAATATCTTACATTGTCAAGCATTATTTTGCTAGGTGTTTTCCCTAATAGTTTGTGGGCCATGCGTGGGTCGTGTGTGGGCCATGTTTTTTGACGACATGACCCACCGGCGCGCCAATGAATACGCGGGTTATCGGCATTTGTGGGTCATGTGGGTAATGTTTTTATTTTATCCATGAAATATATATATATATATATATAGTAGTACTAGAGTATACGTCGACGCAAATAATCCGTGAGGGGCCAGCGATTTAAAAGTGATGGCCACATGGCCCACATGACCCACAAAATTGTAGAATGTGGCCATGGTCCGACCATGCAAACCCGATACGTTATTTTTTAAGCGGCGCCTGCAGCCGGCGCAGCGGTCCATTATTAGGGCTGCCGGTGCCGGTGATTTATCGCGTGGGTTTAATGAATTGCTGGCCATATATGCTCACTTACATGCGATCGGTTACCGGCCAGGCATGCGGCCGCACAATATCGGGTTAGTTCTTAATGATGACGAATAGGAACCATTCGCATTACACTTTATGCACAATGGCGCCTGGCTGGCCGCTGCCGGCCCGATAGCTGGCCAGTACATGGCGCGGTAGCTGGTAGCTGCCGGCGCCTGCCTGCCGGCCGCCTGGCCGGTTTCCTGCCGGTCCGAATTTGTCGGCCACATGGCCCACATGGCCCACATGGCGCGCCGGCTGCCGGCTGCCTGCCGCTGGCCGTGCGGCGCCTGGCTGCCTGCCGCGTGGAATAGTTGACACGGGGGGAGGGGTATTGGCTATGACGAAACTTTTGCAGGACCCCCCTACCCACATAAAAAGGAAAATGGGGTTATAGTACGCAGCTATGAGTTATAGGCCACCAAAAGTACTGCCAAAGACTGACTATCAAAAAGTTAAAGAACTCAAAGAGTTGATGTTGAAGTCTGGCGGCAAGCAGGTAGCGCAAAAAGTCATCGACATTGCGCTAAATGATGAGCATCCCGGACAGATGGCAGCGCTAAAGATGTGTATGGACCGCACACTGCCGGTCAGCATGTTTGAGAAAGACAAAGCGCAACGCGGCGCAGTGACAATCAATATCACTGGAATTGGTGCTACCACCATGGTAGAAGATATAACGGACATCGAACCAAAAGATGAGCGAACTTAACTTTAGCTTACTGCCCTGGCAGCAAGAGGTGTTCAAGGACGAGACGCGGTTCAAAGTTATAGCTGCCGGCAGGCGGTGTGGTAAGTCTAGGTTGGCCGCGACTACTTTGTTAATAGAGGCGCTGCGTTGTCCGGTTGGCAGCGCGGTGTTGTACGTCGCCCCGACGAATGGCCAGGCACGGCAGATTATCTGGGATGTCTTGATGGAACTTGGGCGGGAGGTGATCCAGTCTAGTCATATTAATAATCAGAACATTATGACGATCAACGGCGCCAGTATCTATGTCAGAGGCGCAGACCGGCCGGACACGTTACGTGGTGTGAGTCTGACCTACGCCGTCTTGGATGAGGTGGCCGACATTAAGCCCGAAGCATGGGAGCAAGTCATAAGAGCCTCACTTTCGGACAAAAAAGGCAAAGCCATGTTTATTGGCACGCCCAAAGGAAGGAATTGGTTCTACGATTTGTACAAGCTAGGGCAAGAGGAATCAGACCAGGATTGGAAGTCTTGGCACTTCACTACCAAAGACAACCCCTTGATTGACCCAACTGAGATTGAGTCAGCCAAGAAAACCTTGTCTACCTTTGCTTTCAAGCAAGAATACATGGCTAGTTTCACCAATGCTGGTAGCAATGTGTTCAAGGAAGAATGGATTAAGTACGGGGAAGAACCTCAGTACGGCAGTTACTACTTAGCCATTGACTTGGCAGGATTTGAGGAAGTTGCCAAACAAGCGGCTAATGCTAAGAAAAGGCTAGACCAGACGGCTATTGCTGTGGTGAAAGTTACAGATGATGGCAAATGGTTTGTCAAAGAGATAGTCTATGGTAGGTGGGACATCCGTGAGACTGCGGCAACCATCCTAATGAAGATGAGGGATTACAGACCTTTGGCTGTTGGAATTGAGCGAGGTGCATTAAAAAATGCAGTTTTGCCGTATTTGTCTGACCTTATGCGTAAAAATAATGTATATTCGCATATCGTTGACTTAACGCATGGCAACAGGAAAAAGGCTGACAGAATTATCTGGAGCCTCCAAGGTCGATTTGAGCATGGGCGTATTGTGCTGAACTCTGAGGAGGATTGGGATGAATTTAAAGATCAACTTC
>Ga0209553_1001224_pt1 | contig 12966 bp, 10 predicted proteins | sample LauGreFBDMM110DN_2_FD_188217 | JGI IMG/M metagenome (GOLD analysis project Ga0209553, IMG submission 188217) | Freshwater lake microbial communities from Lake Michigan, USA - Fa13.BD.MM110.DN (SPAdes) (version 2) | ecosystem: Environmental > Aquatic > Freshwater > Lake | place: Lake Michigan...
TCAACGCGATGGAAGCGGGGCGCGCGCCGCGCGAAGCGTTCTACGACGGCTATGTGGTGAACGCGGTGATGGACGCGTGCTATCGCTCAGTGGAGGCGCACGCATGGATGCCAGTTGAGCTCGATTGGCGCGGCGGATCAACGCCCCGCATCGCGCGCACACACGAGATGTTCGAAGGCAGCGTAGTCATCAAACGCGAGACGCTCCCCGACGGCCGCGTGAAGTTGATTCTGAAGGATCCGGCGACAGGCGTGTGCAGCGACCGCGTGATGTGAACATGGACGCGGACTCGTGAAAGGACAGACACAATCTTCAGGGACAGTACTACCGATAGCCCAGCGGTCTTAACCGGCGTTTGGGGTGTTGTCGCTACCAAGTCCAATCAGATTCAATGTGGCGAGCATGCTCGATCACTCGTCATCAAGCTAGGCGCCGCGCGATGCGTTGCACATTTTCAGCGCGGCCAACGCGTCGTTGCGCGCTTGGACATGATCAACAATCGGCCGCGGATAATTTTTCCCAAGTTCAATCCCCGCCATGCGCAACTCTTCGCTTGAAGCGTTCCACGGTTGATGGATACATTTTGGCGAGAGGTTTTTCAACTCAGGGACCCAGCGCTTGATGTATTCGCCTTGCGGATCAAACTTTTCGCCCTGCAAAATTGGATTGAAGATGCGGAAGTACGGCGCGGCATCGGCGCCGCAACCAGCGCTCCACTGCCAGCCCAAGGAATTGCTGGCTAAGTCCGCGTCCACCAAGGTTTCCCAAAACCATTCAGCGCCGCGCAGCCAATGCTGGCGCAAATGTTTCACCAAGAAACTGCTCACATTCATGCGCACACGGTTGTGCATCCAACCAGAGGCGTACAACTGGCGCATGCCGGCGTCGATCAATGGGTAGCCAGTTTGGCCGCGCTGCCACGCGCGCAAATGCGCGGCGTTGTCTTGCCAAGGAAATTGCTTGAATTCCGGGCGCAGCGGCTCGTGAGCGGTGCGCGGAAAATTGCTCAACACGTTGTAGCCAAAGTCGCGCCAGCCAAGCTCGGCGCGGAACTTCTCGGCGTTTGCAACAAAAGATTTTGTCTCATCGTTCATGCGCGTTTGCGTTGCCAACCACACGCGGCGCACGGAAATTTCACCAAAGTGCAAATGCGCGCTCAACATACTTGTGCCACGAGCACCTACAACATCGCGGCCCACGCCGTAGTCGCCAACCGCTTGCTTTAAGAATGCGCGCACATTGGCCGCGCCGCCAGATTCGCCCGGCTTCCACGCATCTGCAAGACCTTTGATCCACGGCTTGTTGGGCAGCAATTTCAAATCGGACAATGCAAGCGAGTTGGGCCATTGGGTTGGCGGCGTGATTTTTGTGGGCGCGGCGCGCGGCACATCAGGCGCGGCAAGCGCACGGCAATTTTTCCAGAAGGGCGTGAATACCTTGTAAGCCAAACCGCTGCCTGTGCGAATGTCATCAGGATTGAACAACAAAGAAGATTGAAAGCGATGCAGCGAAATACCGCGCGACTGCGCCGCGGTGTGCAAAGCCTCTTCTTGGTCGTGCACCCATGGCTCGTAGCGGCGGTTGTAGGCGATTGCGCTTGCGCCACTTTCTTTGGCCAGCGCCATCAACTCTTTAACGGCGTCGCCACCGCGCAAGATCAAGCGCGAACCCTTAGCGCGCAGCGATTCATCAAGCGACTTGAGCGATTCATGCAGCCACCAGTTGCTTGCGCCAGTCGGCGCCCATTTACCTTGGCGCTCAAGGTCTAGGCAATACACCGGAATCACGGCGTCGCCAGCGGCCACGGCAAAACCCAAAGCAGGTTGATCATCAAGTCGCAAATCAAGTTGAAACCAAACAATAGTCGCGCTCATTTTTTGGCCTTAGTTACGTTCGAATTGTCTTTCATTTTTCCTAGCTCAAAGCGTAAGACGGATTCCAATTCGGGAAAGTCAAAACGGAATCCATGCTCAAGCAGTTTCTTTGGTTGCACAAACGCGCCGCGCAGCAGCAATTCTTTGCCCATTTCGCCAAAGATGGCGCGCACCACAAATGCCGGAAGCGGCGCCAAGAACGGCCGATGCAGCACGCGCGCAAGTTCGCGCCCAAAGTCGCGGTTGGAAAGTGGCGTCGGCGCGGTGGCGTTGAGCGCGCCAGAAATGTTTTCATTGTCAATCGCAAACGTGATCGCGGCGATCAAATCATCCAGCGCGATCCAGCTCATGCCTTGGCGGCCGCTACCAATTGGCCCGCCAGCGCCAAACAGAAATGGCGTAAGCAGTCGTGCAAGCACGCCACCTTGCGCGGTAATCACAATGCCAATACGAACATGCACCACACGAATGCCAGCGTCGCTTGCGGCTTGCGTTGCCTGCTCCCACTCCTTGCAAATCTGCGCCAGAAATCCTTCGCCCTGCGTGGAAGTTTCATCAAGATGCTTGTCATCGCGCGCGCCGTAAATGCCAACACCACTCGCGCAGATCAACACCTTTGGCTTGCGCTCTAAACGCGCAAGCGCTTGGCACACTTGCCGCGTTCCATTGACACGGCTGGAAAGAAAGAGCGCCTTACGCTGCTCTGTCCAACGACCGGCCGCAATATTTTCACCAGCCAAGTGCACAACAGCGTCGCAGCCTTCTAACGCGGGACGATCAAATTCGCCGCTGGTTTGATTCCACAAGATATCGCCGGCGCGCGCGCCTTTTGTCGTGCGAACAATGCGCCGCACAGTGTCGCCGGCGCAACTTAAGAAACCAGCAAGTTGCCGCCCCACCAATCCAGTGGCGCCGCTGATGGCCACGGTTTTGGGGGAGCGACTTTGTCTCTCCGCGCCTCGGCGCAAATCATTGAAGGTGCGCGTGTGGCGAAATTGAAATTGCCTGTCGAGTTCGCCGCGAATAAATCCCGCGCCAAACCAGCGGCCAAGCGGCGGGAATGGCTCCTGATAATTCACGGAGTCTTCAAGCGTGCTCAAACCAGAGTCAAGCGCTTGAAAACGATGCTCGTGCACCCATGTGTGAAACGGGCCCTTCTGCTGCGTGTCGCGAAATCCTTTACCCGGCTCCACGCGGTCATGAATGGCGTGCCAATGAATGTTCACGGGTCCCTTGCGCAACTCAATCACCACCAGACTGCCATTGGCAAGCGGACCGGAAGTGCGGATCACGCGCGCATTTTCCCACGGCGGTATCAAGCGAGTGAGCGCGCCTTCACGAAAATGCCACGCCGACAATGCATCGGCGGACACTGGCATTTGACTTCGTTGATTCAAAGTGGACATGGTGGGAGCAAACTGTAGGGGCGACATGGGACAGGCATGTCTTGCGGGGCATGAAAGGACACGCTTCCCCGATGTCATCTGCAGAGTTTGACCGCATCGCGCTATCTTTGCGCAATGTCGAATCAGGTCAGCGCGCATCAGTGTGAGAGCCACGGCGAACTTCCATGTCCCGACTGCGGATATCTGCGTCGCGGCGTGCATCACCGCGACAAGTGCCCGGAGTGCGGCGCGCGCGGATTTGACGGGGACTTCGTGTTCAGCGGCATGGGCACGATGCTCACGGGCGTCAATCGCGCGTTCGTGCGGCGATTCGTGCTCATCACCTTCGTGGTGTTCGCGCTGCTCCTCGTGCCGCTGCTCCTCAGCTTCGCGAGCCCGACGATCGCCAAGTGGCGCGACGCCATCGCGCCGATCTACATGCCCGTACTCACACTGTCGTTCATCGCGTGCCTCGGGTCGAGTTCGCTGCTCATCAAGTCGTGGCGCGCGCGCGAGGATCTTTCCGCTGAAAGCACCGTGTGGGAAGTCACGCCCACTGGCATCAACATCCGCGAACGCGGCGCATCGCCGCTGCTCGTGCCGCGCGAGAAGATCTCGCACATCGAGGTCGAGACGCTGCACGCAATCATGAGCCGAGTCACGCTCAAGCTAACCAGCACCGATCGCAAGGTGCGTAGCTTCTCGATCCACGATCCCGATGCGGATCTCAAGCGAGTTCAAGTCAGGATCAACGGCACCGCTAACGCGCGCCAGCGCTGCATCGATGAAATCAGCCGTATTCTCGCGGTTCCAGTCACCAAGCCCGTCGTGCAGGCATGAAAGGGCATGAAAGGACAGGCATGATGGACCTCCGAGGCCTTCATCAAGTCGCCCGAGTCGCGTGAGCGCAACGAGAAGACCACGACTTTCTTTATCCCTCTCATCGTCAACAGCCATCGCACGGAGAAGGATTCCGAGGACTTCGCCTTGAACTCGGCAGTCCGCCTGTGCGAATCCAACGCCGACGGCAAGATCACCGCGCAGGAGGCGCGCATCTACGCCGCGCAGTTAAGATAGTTACGAGCTTGGGTTTGCGGTTGCGCCTGAGACTCAATGCGATCAGTCGCTGAGCCCGCCTGATGACCATATCAATGCGTATGCATCCGATGTGCAACTCCAACGAAAGACACCATGACTCTTGCGATTGAAACCCACCAATTGACGCGGAATTTCAACGATTTCTGCGCCGTCGGCGGCATTGACTTGGCAGTCGAACGGGGGACGTTTTACGGTTTCCTCGGCCCCAACGGTGCCGGCAAGTCGACGACGATCAAAATGCTGACCGGCCTGCTCGCTCCGTCCGGCGGTCGGATGCTCGTCTTGGGTAAAAACATGCGCGACCCAAAAGAGTCGCTCGACGCTAAACGCCATATGGGAGTCATTCCCGAAGATCTCGCTCTTTTCGACAACCTGACGGCACGCGAGTATCTGACGTTCGTCGGCCGCATTCACCTGATGCCGCGCGATACGATCCGCAGCCGCACCGAGGAACTGCTTTCGGTGCTGGCGCTGGACGATGTAGAAAAGAAACTGACGCTGGAATACTCGCATGGAATGAAGAAGAAGCTGGCCATGGCCGCCGCGCTGCTCCCCAATCCCGACCTCTTGTTTCTTGACGAACCGTTCGAGGGGGTCGATGCCGTGACTTCGCGCGTGATACGGGATCTTTTGTCAGGCTACGTGGCTCGCGGATCCACCGTGTTTCTCACGTCGCACGTTTTGGAAATCGTCGAGCGGCTCTGCACGCACGTGGGAATCATCGTCAAGGGAAAATTGGTCGAGCAGGGGCCGCTGGCGACGATTCGACAGGGGGGGACGCTCGAAGACCGATTTCTCCAGCAAGCGGGGGCCGATTCCGAATCGACCCACAAACTCAACTGGCTGGATGAGGCCGCCTCGTGAACTGGCAGCACTTCCAGGCTTTCGTCTGGTTGCGTTGGCGGATGATGCTCAACCAGTGGCGTCGCGGGGGGGCTTTCAACGCCGTCCTCATGCTGGTCTTCGCCCTTGGCGCGGTGGTCGCAGCCGTGCCGTTGCTCATTGGCAGCTTTGCGCTGGGGGTGTACGCGATTCCCAAGGGGACGCCGATGCACTTGCTGTACGTTTGGGACGGTTTGATCGTAGCCTTTCTCGTCTTTTGGATGACCGGGCTGGTCATGGAATTGCAGCGGACCGAGCCGTTGTCGCTTTCCAAGTTCCTGCACCTTCCCGTCTCGGTGAAGAATGCGTTCCTGATCAACTATTTCAGTTCGCTGTTGCGTCTCAGCCTGATTTTTTTCGTGCCGATGATGCTCGGCTATTCACTGGCACTGGTGTTTGTGAAGGGGGCGATGCTGCTTCCGGTGTTGCCGGCGCTGGCGGCGTTTCTCCTGATGGTCACCGCGCTGACGTATCAGTTTCAGGGCTGGCTCTCCTCACTGATGAATAACCCGCGCCGTCGCCGATTGGTCGTGGTGGCTGTGACCGTGATTTTCGTACTGGGATCGCAATTGCCGTCTCTGCTGAGTTCGAACTTCGCGCCCTTCTTGACAAGCCGAGCCGACCAGTCGCGGCAGCTCGCCACAGAAATAAACGAGTTGAAGCGCGCGTTTCAAGCGGATGAATTCGATGCCAACGAGTTCACGCGCCGCCTAGAGGAACTCGTGGATCATGACGAATTGGTGACAAAGCAGGCAGCGAGCAAACTCCCCGAGCAGGTGGAAGGGCCCGCCTTGCTTGCCAACCTGGTGCTTCCCATCGGCTGGCTGCCGCTGGGGGTCAAGGGGGCCGCCGAGGGACGTTTGATTCCGGCCCTATTGGGGATTCTCGGGATGACTCTGATTGGTTCGGCCAGCCTGTGGCGTGCCTACCGCACCACGGTTGGAATGTATCAGGGACAAGCGACCGCACGCGGGAGCCAGCCATCCTCCAGGGTCGCTGCGACCCCGGCTGGCCTGGGGAAAACGAGAACGCTGTTGCTGGAACGGCGGATCCCTGGATTGTCCGAGCCGGTTGCGGCTATCGCTTTGGGGGGCTTACGCTCGCTGTTGCGCTCTCCCGAGGCAAAGATGATGTTGCTGAGCCCCCTCATCATGGCGGTTCTTTTCGGCACGATGCTGTTGCGCGGAAGCGGACTACAGAACGTTTCGGACTGGATCCGGCCACTGATTGGGGTGGGGGCGATGCTCGTCGTGTTGGCCGGCGTGCTGCAATTGATGTCGAACCAGTTCGGTTTCGACCGCGGTGGGTTTCGTATCTTTGTGCTGAGCGCGGCTTCGCGCCGCGACATCCTGCTGGGGAAAAATCTGGCCTTTGCTCCGTTTGTGGCGGGCATGGCCCTCGTTCTACTTGTCGCCGTGCAGGTCTTCGTCCCGATGCGGGTCGATCACTTTCTGGCCATGTTTCCGCAGTTCGTCTCGATGTTTCTTTTGTCTTGTTTGCTGGCGAATTTGTCGTCAATTTATGCCCCGGCCTACATCGCCGCCGGATCGCTCAGCCACTCGAAGCCGAAGATGAGCGTCGTGCTGCCGCAAATGTTGACGGTCGGGATTCTGTTTCCTTTAACGCAGGTACCAACGCTGTTGCCCTTGGGAATCGAGGCACTCATAAAGTCCCAAGGATGGATCGAACAAGTTCCGGTCTATTTGATTTTGTCTCTTCTGCAATGCGCGGTGGTCGTTTTGATCTATCGACTGCTGTTGAGCTGGCAGGGTGGACTGTTTCAATCTCGCGAGCAGCAGATCGTGGAGATCGTGACGAATCGGGAACCGTGAAACAACCGTTTCATATTGCCAGATAGCGGGCGATGAGAGTCGGTATCGCTCGGGAATGAACGCGAAGATCAAGGGTATGAAAGGAAAGGGCATGAAAGGACAGGCATCAACCGCGATGTGGCAGTGAACGACACTTCGGTCAGACGACTTACGCAAGTGCTACGAACTACCACTCTGCAGGACATGCCTGTCCGTTCTGCTCCCTTGTTGCAGCTGTAAACGAGAGTATCGTGTTGTAGCCAAGCTCGCGTTCGCGCATACAGCGCACAGCGCAGTCCGCGTACGACATGCGCGCGCTTGCATCTGGCGTCTTGCTTGGCGAACCAGTGCCGTCATCCGCAGTCGCGTAATGCATCTGAGTGGTCGCGATCTTCGCGTCACTCACAAGCTTCGCAAGAAGAAGCATCGTGCTATCGCTGTGGCATTTTTCATCCGCCGCAACAAACGAGATCATCCGCTCAGCGCGCTGCCAACCATTCGGTGAGCGCGTCTGGAGAATCGAAGCCGTGCCACCCGCAAAGATGCGCGCGCAAAATCGTCCGTCACTTCGTTTATAAATGTCATCAGACCAACAGAACCTGCAACCTCGGGGGGAGGAAGGGACAGCAAGCGTCCTACCATGCTCCCTCAACTCTTGTGCGAGTTGGAAGCATCAAGAAGTCATTGCTCAGGAAAGAAATACGAATCACATGAATGTCCAAGCCAATGCACCAACTCCACGAACTCTCGCACAACTCATGGCTTCTGGCTGGAAAAGCCGCAGTGTCAAGAGTGAACTGCGGTCAAACTTCGAGCAAGCACTGAAGGCCGCGGCATCCGCTGGCGAACGGGGCGCTTCGAGTTTGTTTCCAGGCATCTTGGGTTATGACGACACGGTGTTGCCCGAACTCGCAACTGCGATCATTGCGGGACATGACATTCTCTTTCTTGGCGAGAAGGGTCAAGGCAAGAGTCGACTGATGCGCATGCTTCCAAATTTTCTTGACGAGTGGTTGCCATACTTGGACATTCCCGGATGCGCAGTGCACGAAGATCCGCAGCAACCGATCACGCGCGCAGGACGCGAGATGTTGGCCAACTTGACTCCAGAGAAAACGCCAATCGCCTGGTGGCACCGCAGCGATCGATATGCAGAGCGACTTGCGCCTGGAACAAAGTTCGCAGATTTGATCGGCGAAATTGATCCATCGAAACTTGCCGCAGGGACAAGCATGGGCGCGGAAGAAGCGCTGCACTTCGGATTGGTTCCACGCATGCATCGTGGAATCTTCGCAATGAACGAACTGCCAGATCTTGACGAACTCGTTCAGGTTGGACTCTTCAATGTCCTCGAAGAACGCGATGTGCAAATCCGCGGGTATCCAGTCAGTTTCGATCTCGATGTCTTGCTTGTCTTCAGTGCCAATCCAACCACATACAACCGTTCTGGAAAGGTGATTCCTCAGTTAAAGGATCGCATCGGCAGCACCGTGGTCACGCATTATCCACGCGAGCGAGATGCGGGCATCGCCATCACTCGGCAAGAATCTGGCATGGATCTCGGTGGAGAATTCCCTGTCATCGTGCCGCCATTCATGGATCGTGTGATCGAGGAAATTTCTATCGCCGCGCGAAAGAGCAAATTCGTTGATCAAGCATCGGGAGTGAGTGCACGATTCAGCGCTGCGAATTGGCGCACCATGGTTGCGAGCGCGCGCAGACGCGCGATTCAACTTGGCGAGAGTCCCGCCGTTCCACGCATCAGCGATCTTGGACATTTGCATTCCTCTGCGCTTGGCAAACTCGAACTCGATCTCATGGGAAGCCATCAAATGAATGAGCGACAGGTGATTGACGCGATCATCGCCGAAGCTGTCGGCGTCGTCTTCAAGGAATATGTGGAAGAGCATGGATTGCCTGCAATTGCCGATGCATTTGCCAAGGGCGTGCGCATAGAAGTAGGAGAGCTCGTTCCAAGTGCGCAGTATGCACAGCGGCTGAAGAGCGTTCCCGAAGCGTGGGACAAAGCGTTCGAAGTGAACGCTGGCGGCGATGCCAGCGTGCGTGCTTCGTGCGCGGAATTTGTGCTCGCAGGATTGTGGGCGACCGACCGAGTCAGCCGCACAACAAAGCATGGTCAGGTTGCATACGAGGTGAAATGAACACAGTGGAAGATTCGGACGACATTTCTTCGTTTCTGCCTTCGCTTCTGCCTCCGCAACCACTCGGCGGAGTTGTGCACACCTATCTTGGCTATGACGCAGTCAAGTTTGGATCGTCACAACCTGCTGATGCAAGCGGCGCTGCGCGCAGTGCGTTTGAACATTTGCTCGGTCATGGATCGATGCGCCACTTCACAGATGAAGAACTTGCCAATGCGATTCACATCGATGCCTCGCAGATTCAAGGTCTTGGTCCAAGTATTGACGCGCTCATCGAGTTGCTCGAACAACGCAAGGCGCGCATCTTGGAAACGTTTGACCCAGTTCCCGCGGTCAAAGCTGCGGCGCGAGCATTCTTCAATGCTGCTGCCGATGCTGTCCCGCGTGGCGAGAATACTGAACTTGCCAAGCGAATCGCTCGCGCCATCGCTGGAGAACAACTGCGCGACTTGGAGAGACTCTGGTATCGCCTTCCAGAAAATTCGAAATCACAGCGCGCATTGACGAATGCGCTAGAGAGGCTTGGAGAAAAGTACGAGATCGACCAACTCGGATCGCGGTGGAATTTCACTGGTCGAGAAGCGCTCGATGTAACTCGTGCAATGGAAGTCAAAGGAGAACTGGAAGAAATCGAACGACTCCTCGCGCAACTTCGCGAAGCGCTCAAGAACGCCAAGCCTGCGATCATTGATATGGATGCGCTTGAACAATTCGCTCCACAAGAACAGGTCGATTCGCTGCGCGATGCGCAGAAGCGAGTGAATGAACTTCTGCAGCGACTTGCAGAAGATGCGGGCCTTGCACGAACTCCAGAAGGTGGATGGCAAGTCACTCCAAAGGCGATGCGGTTGTATCAACGAACGCTTCTGTCGACAATTTTCGGAAGTCTGCAAGCATCTCGCAGCGGTCGACACGAAGGCGTTGCGAACTCAGATGGCGCTGTCGAACTTCCATCGACGCGCGCGTATGAATTCGGCGACAGTCCTGCGGCGATGGATATTCCACAAAGCATGGTCAACGCATTGTTGCGCGAATCTGCCGACGGACCGCGCATTCCAAGCACGCCCGTTCGAATGCGCAACGACGATATCGTTGTCCACAAGACGCGCCAACAGCCGAAGTGTGCGACAGCGGTGATCATGGATATGTCAGGCTCGATGCGTTATGGCGGGCAATTCGTGCAAGCAAAGCGAATGGCGCTCGCACTCGACGGACTTATTCGCAGCGAATATCCAGGTGATTTTCTGCAGTTTATCGAGATGTATACGGTCGCAAAGTTGCGGGCGCCAGGCGAGATCCCAAACATCATGCCCAAGCCCGTGACGATCAATGAGCCTGTTGTTCGTCTGCGCGCGGATATGTCCGATCCCAATATCACCGAGATGGACTTGCCGCTTCACTTCACCAACATTCAGCGAGCACTGCAATTATCTAGGCAGTGGCTCGGTGGACGACCAACGCCAAATCGTCAAGTGATGCTGATCACGGATGGATTGCCGACGGCGCATTTCGAAGGCAGCAATCTCTTCATGATGTATCCACCGGATCCTCGCACGGAACGCGAAACGATCCGCGAAGCGATGCGCTGTAAAGATGCGGGCATCACCATCAACATCTTTCTACTGCCAAGCTGGAGCCAGACCGAGGAAGATGTGCAGTTTGCGCACCGCATGGCAGAATCGACTGGCGGACGCGTCTTCTTTGTCGCAGGAAAAGAGCTGGACCGATTTGTCGTGTGGGATTATGTCAAACGACGCCGGTCGATTTTGGGTTAGCAAAAACCCAAAGACAAAATACAGAGACAAGCGCAACTTTCACGTGTCCAGCGCGTGCGATTTCGTTACCCCAATCATTCAGCACTGTCACGCAGCATATTCCGGATAAGCGCTTTCAGATGGTGCGTTCGTACGACTGGTACTCCAACAAGATGCGCGGCCAACGCAGGAAGCGTGCCGAGGAGAAGATCGCGAACGATTCTGCGGCAACAGCGGAGCAGGGGTCGTGGTGCGGAAGCCAACGCGGCGGTTGAAATCATCGAGCATCTCGCGCTCAAGCCGCAGCGCATTCCGTCGCGTTCGTGGCGTGCGCCGATCAAGCATGATCCAGCAGGTCTGGAAAGTCGATCCACAGCTGTGCCTCCAATGCAAATACAGCGTTCGCATCTCGCCCAGCACGGGGCCGCCGGTGGAGGAATCGCTCTCGGGGGTAAGCATCATCGAGCCGTGGCTTGACGATCCGATGCCGGATTGCGACTGCGGGACTTGATTGCAGATTCGGAGCGCGATCAACCACGCTGGAGCGGGTGTGCCCCACGCGATTTAAAAGATTTCAGAGTGGCCGTGGATGTCGCATGGGAATGTCGCGCAGTGTCACCCACGCGAACACCACCGAGAGTACAGGGGAACGAGCAAAAACTGCTCCGCATTGAGGGCGAAGGTTGACAATGAGCCTACCATTTGCGCTTCAGGACCGCGGCGTTAAACTCGAGGCGTGGAACAACCGCTTTACAGTGGATTTGTCGGGCGCTCGCCCGCGACGCTGGAAAAGCGAATTCCTATCAATAGTTGGCTTCAGCCCGTCGAAAGCTCCGCGGTAACGCTTCGGTGAGCAATTCTCGCTCCGGCCGTGTCTACACAATTGACCAGTAACTAATTAAAACAGGTGAGCGATGAACAAAAAACAACTTGGAAAATACCTATTCATAATCGCGGCCTTTCTATCGTTTTTATTCTCAGTTTCACTTTGGTTCTATGGTTATAGGGATGAAGGTGTTTTTGTCGGGCTTTGGGTCCCCTCCATTTTGGCTCTCGGGTGCCTCGTCTTTTCGGGCAGAGGCGGTAGCAAGTGAGCGTAGTAATAATTTTTGCCATCGGGCTTTTTGTAAGCGGGTTGGTGTTAATTGCCGTCGTGCTGGTTGGCCTTCAGGAAGCCGCCGATCCGGCTCTCAGTCGCGTTGAGGACCTGACAGAAATCGAGAGAAAAATAGTCGGCAGATAAGGTGAATAAAAACACATTCCCAACCGCGACTTAAAAACGGGCGCTTCACGGTTTCGTGTGGGTAAGTGCCTGTTGGGGGTACATATCAAGTCCGCCCAAGTGGAACATGGTTGCATCGCGGAAGCGTTGACGAATGCGGTAACCGCTGGCCTGCACCTTGATCTTCTGGATCTTCGCGTTCATTGATTCGCCCAACGCGTTGGTTGCCCTCAACATGATCGCGTCGATGATGCCGTCTAAATGTTTTTGAACTATCTTCGCCGCACGGATCATTGGTTCAAGTTTGCAAGTCATCGCCGCTGCCGACCCACTCGTTCCATGCGCGGCGCGTCCAATGCTTCGCTGATGTAGTGCCACAACTTTGACCCCGTCTGTTTCAACGCCCACTGCCCGTGCAGTGCGCAGCGTTGAGTAAATCAATTTCTTCAACAGCATGCGTCGCCCACGCTTCATTCTATTTGGTTTCTGCAGCCACACAGACTTCGTCTTCGCAAGTGTTGCGTCGCCTCCGGCAAGAAGTTCGCGGTGCTCATCTTTGCGCACAGCATCCACCGCATCGCCATCGCGCCTGCCGCGAACCTGTGCACTCACGCCGTTTCAACGAATGCGGTGTTGCGCAGGAGCACATCGCAGGGGAGGCGGTACACGACATCGAATGTCGGCATGAGCTCCAGCAGCCGCGCGAGCGACGGTTCGCCCTCGTAGAGCTCCTCGTTGCTGTACTCGCAGTAGAGAAAGCGCGTGCGGGCGAGCGCCT
>Ga0209553_1001225_pt1 | contig 12964 bp, 11 predicted proteins | sample LauGreFBDMM110DN_2_FD_188217 | JGI IMG/M metagenome (GOLD analysis project Ga0209553, IMG submission 188217) | Freshwater lake microbial communities from Lake Michigan, USA - Fa13.BD.MM110.DN (SPAdes) (version 2) | ecosystem: Environmental > Aquatic > Freshwater > Lake | place: Lake Michigan...
CCGTTGACCTGCATGGCCTGGGGTTGGCTGCGGTGGCAGTCAAAGCGTTGGCGTTGATCTGGAAATTGGCTTGAATGGATTTTTTGACCATACGGAATGCCGTGGCGCTGGCGCTGGATGTCACCGACGAAGCCCAATGGGTGCACACCATGGCGCGCATCCGCAAGCGTTATGGGCGGCTGAACGTCGCTGTGAATTGCGCCGGCATCAACATCGCCCGCTCTTTTCCGACCGACACAACACTGGCCGACTGGCGCCATCTGATGGCGGTCAACCTCGATGGTGTGTTTTTGGGCACCGAACATGCCGTGTCTGCGACGCGCGACAGCGATCCGGTCAATGGGTCGATCATCAACATCTCGTCCATCATGGGCCTGGTGGGGTTCCCCGACATCGCGGCGTACAACGCATCCAAGGGCGGCGTTCGGCTTTACAGCAAATCGGTCGCCTTGTCTTGCGCCGAGCGCAAACTGAACATCTGGTCAACTCGGTGCACCCGGGTTTCATCGACACCCCGCTGCTGCTCCAGGGGATGGCGCGCATTGCGGACCCGGAACTTTCGCGCAAGACCTACGACGCATTGCAGCCGGTCGGGCACCTGGGCCAGCCGATCGACATTGCCTACGGAGTTTTGTACCTCGCCTCGGGCGAGTCGCGGTTCATGACCGGCCCAGAGCTGGTGATCGACGGCGGTTGCACCGCGCGGTAATTACACGCAAACCCACCACAGGAAAAATGACATATGACAAATGGCAGCAACAACCCGGACGGACCACCGGTCTGGTTCATCACCGGCTGCTCGACGGGTTTCGGCCGCGAGCTTGCCAGATGCGTGCTGGCACGCGGCGCGCGCGCCGTGCTGACGGCCCGCGACAAGGCCCGTGTGGTTGACCTGGCGCAGGGCCACTCTGAGCGTTGCCTGGCGCTGGATCTGGACGTCAAGGACAACGCTCAGATCGCCGCTGCCGTGGCGGCCGCACATGACCGCTTCGGCCGCATCGACGTGCTGGTCAACAATGCGGGTTACGGCTACCAGGCGGCGGTGGAGGAGGGTGACGACCAGGAAATCCGTGGCATGTTCGATACCAATGTGTTTGGCCTCTTTGCCATGACACGTGCGGTTCTGCCCGGCATGCGAACACGGCGTGCCGGCCATGTAATGAACATCACATCTGTGGCCGGGCTGGTCGGGTACGCAGGTTCTGGCCACTATGCGGCGTCCAAACACGCGGTCGAAGGCTGGTCCGACTCGCTGGCAGCCGAGGTGGCTCCACTCGGCATTCGAGTGACCTGCATCGCGCCTGGTCCGTTTCGCACCGATTTTGCGGGTCGCTCCTTGCGCCAGACTCCGACGCGAATCGCGGAGTACGACGCCACTGCTGGCGCGCGCTTGCGCGGCACGGTCGAGGGCAGTGGCAGCCAGCCAGGCGACCCGCTGCGCGCGGTCGAAGCCATGGTGCTGGTCAGTGAACACCCTAATCCGCCAAGGCATCTGGTGCTGGGTTCGATTGGAGTCGCAGGGGTTGCCACTGTTCTCCAAAGCACCTTGGGGGAAATCGAAACCTGGCGCGCGACTTCGATCGGGTGCGACTTCCCGACGGCCTGACCCACCGGCGGGGCGACCCTGAAAATGGCGGTGTTGGCAAGGAATGCGATGCGCCTAGGGTTTCCACTAATTCCGCTTAAATGGTCTGACAATATAATTGATCAACATCTAAATTTCAAAGCGAATCGTAGGCGCGTCAGGCGCCCTTAAACCGTACTCTGGGGACACAAAGATGAATATGCAAAGTGTGGTGACTGCGTTGGCGCTGTGTGTGGGTTTGGGCGGCGTCCAGGCCCAGACGATGGGCGATGCTTACCCGTCGCGGCCGGTGCGCATCATCGTACCGTTCGGCCCGGGCAGTGGCACCGACATCGCCACGCGGCTGGTTGCGCAATACCTGGAGGCGGCAGTGAAGCAGTCGGTGGTCACCGACAACCGCCCAGGCGCCAGTGGGTCGATTGCTGCAGGGGCAGTGGCACGCGCCGCCCCCGACGGCTACACCCTGCTGATGGGCACCAACTCCACCCACGGCGCGAACTCCGGACTGATCGCCAAGATGACCTACGACCCGATCAAGGATTTTGTGCCGGTCGGCCTGGTGGGTATCTTCTCGAGTTTTCTGGTGGTCAACCCGGCACTGCCCGTGCGCACGCCCGCAGAACTGATCGCTTATGGCAAGGCCAATCCGAAGGCTCTGACATTCGCGGCTGGTAACACGTCCAGCCTGATCATGGGCGAGATGTTCGGTCGGGGCGCGGGCATCGAGATGCTGCGGGTGCCCTACACCAGCAACCCGGCAGGGCTGACCGACGTGATCGCGGGTCGGGTATCGGTGATGTTCCCGGACATCGGCTCCAGCATCGCGCATGTCAAAGCTGGCTCAGTGCGTGCCCTGGCGGTCGTCACGTTGGGCGAGCGCAGCCCGCAGGCTCCCGAATTGCCGACGCTGGCCGAAAGCGTTCTGCCCAACTTTCATTTTGTAGGATGGATCGGCCTGTTTGCTCCCGCCGGCACGCCAGCGCCGGTGCTGGCCAGGATCTCGGCGGAAATGCAGAAGATCATGGTTTTGCCTGAAGTGGCGCAGCGCTTCCAGCAGATGGGCGCCGAGGCGAGGTGGATCGGTCCTGCCGAATTCCGCACCTTCGTCGGCAACGAGGTCACCCGCCTGCCCAAGATCCTGGTCGACATCGGTGTGCAACCGCAGTAGGGTCGGTATGCCTTTGCACCCGCTGATCCAGCAGGCGCTTGCCATGGGTGCGGGTCTGCCCGCATACAACGAGATCCCGATCGTGCAGGCGCGCGCGCAGGCCATGGCGCCCTACCTGGGTGCAAAGTCGCCGGTGGCGGTGGCGGCAGTGCGCGACCTGGCCATCGACGGACCGGCCGGACCGCTTCCGGTCCGGGTCTACACCCCGCCGGGGGCCGGCCCGCACCCGGTCCTGGTGTTTTTCCATGGCAGCGGGTTCGTGGTGTTGGGGCTCGATTCGCATGACGACCTGTGCCGGCGCCTTTGTGCCGGTGCATCCTGCGTGGTGGTTTCGGTCGACTACCGGCTGGCACCGGAGCACAAATTCCCGGCCGCCCCCGACGACTGCCTGGCAGCTACGCGCTGGGCGGCTGACAACGCGCGTGAATTTGGTGGCGACGCATCGCGCATGGCCTTGGCCGGCGACAGCGCTGGCGCCTGCCTGGCCGCCGTCACCGCATTGCGCCTGCGCGACGAAGGTGGGCCGGGCCTGCGCGGCCAGCTGCTCCTCTACCCGGTCACCGACTACCCTGCGGTGCTGCCCCAGTCCTACCACACCTACGCCACCGGATACGGACTGACCAGTGCCGGCATGCAGTGGTTCTGGGAGCAGTACCTGCCACACCCCGGCGCCGGCGTCCACGCCCATGCCTCGCCTCTGCGCATGGCGACGCCGGCAGGGCTGCCCGCCGCGTATGTCGTCGTGGCGGAGCACGATGTGTTGCGCGACGAGGGCGAGGCCTACGCCCGCCGGTTGCACGCGGCGGGCATTCCTACCGTTTCGCGCTGCGCCAGTGCCATGAATCATGGCTTTTTGAAATTCGCTGGTGTGATCCCGGAAGTGCGTGCCGAAATCGATGCGGCGTGCCAGTGGCTCGACGGCGTGTTGCGTGCCTGAGCCGCCCGTTTGCCAGAACATTCCACCCCCACCATGCTCGACATCACACCCGTCAGTGTCCCGAAAGCGGCCGATGTCCTGGCCGGGATTATTCGCGAGAAGATACTCCAAGGTGACCTCGACGAAGGTACCGACCTGCCTAACGAGCGCGACCTCGGAGCGCAATCCGGCCTGTCGCGCGCATCAGTGCGAGAGGCGCTGCGCCTCCTGGAAGGAGAAGGGCTGATCACCACCCGCCTGGGACGCAATGGCGGCTCGGCGGTAGTACGCCCCAGTAGTGCCTCGATCGAGCGCTCGGTCGACATTTTCATCCGTGGGCAGCGCATCCGTTTCGAGGCGGTGCTGGAGGCCCGCGCCGCCATCGAACCTCCGTCGGCGCGTTTTGCGGCGATGCACCGCAGCGACGCGGATCTGCAGGAGATCCGAAAGAGCCATGCCAAACTGGAGCAGGCCTCGGCCGCTGGTGACGTGGGGGCTTACATGCGGGCCAATCTCGACTGGCACGTGCAGGTGGTTCGCGCCAGCCACAACGAACTGCTGATCGCATTCACCTCGGCCATGTCGCAGTCGGTCTATGCAGCGACCGACCTGGAAGGGTTCAATTCGGTCGAGGTGCGCCAGGCGGTGATCCGGGTGCACCAGCGGGTAATAGATGCGATCGAGGCGCGCGATGGCGATGCCGCGGCCAGGCGCATGGGCCGCCACGTGGCGGCCTACATTAGCGATGTGCAAAAGACCCAGCAAACACGTGATGGCGTAAAGCCAAAGGAGTCCTGATGCCTGGCATTGTGGGTATTGATGTCGGTGGCACGTTCACCGACCTATTTTTTTCGGGCGACGCGATACGCGGGCACCAGATACTGAAAGTGCCGTCGACACCTCAGGACCCGTCCGTTGGCCTGCTCAGCGCCCTCCAGGAGGCCGGGCTCGGTCCGAACGAGCTCGATGCCATCCTGCACGGCACGACGATTGCCACCAATGCGGTGATCGAGCGCAAGGGCGCACGCTGTGCGTTGGTCACCACGACGGGCTTTCGGGACATCCTGGAGCTCGGGCGTCGCGACCGGCCGACCATGTACGGGCTCGAAGGCTCCCACGAGCCTCTGGTGCCACGCGATTTACGCTTCGAGGTAAGCGAGCGCCTGGACTACGAGGGTGCGGTGGTGACGCCACTGGACTTGCAGCAGTTGCGCGCCGTCGGCTTGGCGCTGCTTGAGGCGAAGGTCGAATCGGTCGTGATTTCCTTCATGCACGCCTATGCCAATACGGCGCATGAGGACCAGGCCCGTGCAGAACTGCTGGCCATCAACCCGGCCTGGGAGGTGGTCACGGCCACCTCGGTGGTGCGCGAGTACTACGAGTTCGAGCGAACCAGCACAGGTGTGGTCCAGGGTTACCTGCAGCCCCTGGTGGCGCGTTATGCGAAGAACCTGGCCGCCAAGCTTGCCGGTTGGGGGTATGGACGTGAAGTCGCGATCATGCAGTCCAATGGTGGTGTGGCGCCGTTGCGCCAGTTGGGCCAGCGCGCCGCCTACATTGTGCGCTCGGGTCCTGCGGCCGGGGTGACAGCGGCGGCGCGGCTGGCCAAAGAGGCTGGTTTCTCCCACATCGTCACGGCCGACATGGGTGGCACCAGCTTCGACGTCGCGGTCGTGATCAACGGTGAGCCCAAGGTGGCCGAGCTCACCAACCTGGACTTCCGAATTCCGCTGCGCCTGCCGATGATCGATGTGCACACCATCGGCGCCGGTGGCGGTAGCATAGCCTCGATCGATCGCGGAGGCATGCTGTTGGTCGGCCCGCGCAGCGCGGGCGCCGCGCCCGGGCCTGTTGCCTATGGCCGTGGTGGCGTCGAGCCGACCGTGACCGACGCCAATATTGTGCTTGGGCGCATCAACCCCGAGAGCCGCATGAACGGCGCCAACACCAGGCTGGATGTGGAGGGTGCACGCGCGGCGGTGCGAGGGCTCGGCAAGCAGGTCTCGCTGGGTATGGAGCAGACTGCCGAAGCGATTCTTGCCGTCGTCAACCAACGTATGGCCGGGCGAATACGCTTGATGTCGATCGAGCGTGGGCTCGATCCGCGGGATTTCGCCATGGTCGCGTTTGGCGGTGCCGGGCCCTTGCATGGCGGTGCGCTGATCCGCGAGGTGGGCATCAGCACCATGCTGGTGCCGCTGTATCCAGGGGTGTTGTGTGCTCTGGGTTGCGTCTACGCCGACCTGCGTTATGACTTGTCGCAGACGGTGGAGAAGCGTATTGACCGACTGCAGAGCGGAGAACTCGCGGGCATCTTGGCCAAGCAGCGCCAGCAGGGACTGCAGCAATTGCACGACGCCCAGGTTCCAGTGGACATGCACACTGTCACGCATGCTGCCGACATGGTCTACCAGGGCCAGATCCATGCACTGCGGGTGACGATCGAGGCCGACTGGGACGCGACGAGCCTGGCGCAGGCATTCAACGACGCCTACCGTGAAAAGTTTGGCAATACCCTGGACAACATGCCGGTGGCGGTGGTCAACCTGCGAACGGTGGTGGTCGGCCAGCGCTCCAGTGCCGCCTTGCCGCAACGCCCCGCGGCGGCGAGCAGCGGCGCGCCGGTGGCCGCATCACGGCGCCCGGTGCACTTCAACGCCTGGTACGACACACCGGTCTATCAGCGCGACGCGCTAGCTCCCGGCATGCAGTTCAATGGCCCCGCCATCGTCGAACAAAGCGACACCACGACGGTGATAGAGCCCGACATGGTAGTCACCGTTGACGCCAAGAGCAACCTCCTCGCAAAGGTGAAATGATGGACGCTGTAACCCTTGCCGTTGTTCGCGGCAGCCTCGAGCAGATCGCCGACGAGATGGATCTGCACCTGATTCATGCGGCGATATCGCCCATCATTTCGGAAACCAACGACTGCGCCAACGGAATCTTCCACCCCACCACCGGAGAAACCATCGCCCAGGGGCGATACGGCCTGCCGGTATTCCTGGCCTATATGCAGTTCACGGTGCAAAGCCTCATAAAGGTGGCGAACGCCGAGGGCGGCTTCAAGCCGGGTGACATGTGGATCCTGAACGATCCATACTTTGGCGGTAGCCATCTGCAGGATGTGCAGCTGATCGCACCCGTGTTCGTTGAAGGCGAGCTGTTCGCGATCATGGCGACGACTGGTCACTGGATGGACATTGGCGGCAATGCCCCCGGCGGCTGGGCGCCGCGTGCCACGGAGGTGCACCAAGAGGGCATCATCATTCCACCGGTGAAGCTGTACGAGGGCGGTAGGCTTAACACCGCGCTGGTGGCGATGTTCCGCGCCAACGTGCGTCTGCCCAACGAGATTGCCGGCGATTTGGCCGCCATGTCCAACGTCTTCTCGGTCGGCACCCGGGGTGTAGAGGCCCTGGTCAAGCGCTACGGCCTCGCGGTGTTGTCCGATTGCCTCAACGAAATGATCGTCTATTCGGAGCGCCAGATGCGCTCCTATATTGCGGAGTTGCCCGACGGCACTTACAGCTACGAGGACTTCATGGACAACGACGGCATCGTCGATACGCCGTTGCGGGTTCGGGTGGCGATCACCGTCACGGGTGACCAGATGCATTTCGACTTTGCAGGCACCGGCCCCCGATCCATAGGGCCGCTGAACATGTCGCGCAACACCACCCTGTCGTCGGTCTATGTGGCTATTAAGCATATTTTTCCAGATGTGCCGGTCAACGGCGGTACCTTCCGCCCGATCAGCTTCAACATTCCGGACGGCACCATGCTGGCAGCCCAATACCCGTCGCCTTGCGGGGGTTACCTCGAGCCCATCGGCCGCGTCATCGACGTGGTCTTCGGCGCCATGTCCCAGGTGCTGCCCGACAAGGCGCCGGCGGCCTTTTTCGGCACCATCGGCGTGGTATCCATCAGTGGCACGCATCCGCGCAGCAAGAATTACTACGTAGGCGTCTTCCCCTACCCGGGCGGCTACGGCGCGACCAAGGCCAGTGATGGCCTGATCAATGGCACACCGCCGCAATCGATGGCGAACTTCATGTCGCTGGAGATGTCAGAGCACCGCTTTCCGATCCGCTTTGACCACTTCCGTATCCGCGACGACTCCGGTGGGCCTGGCTGGCACCGCGGTGGGCTGGGCACCGAGTATGGTTTCACGACACTGGGCGAAACCATCGTCTCGGTGCTGGGCGATCGGGTTGATCATGCGCCGTTTGGCGTGGCTGGTGGTGGGCCCGCCCTGGCCAGCACAGTGCAGTTCCACACCAACGGCAAGACATGGGTGCCCGAGATGCGCAGCAAGCAGGAAAAAGAGCCGATGGTGGCGGGCGACAGCATCCGTCTGGCATCGCCCGGCGGGGGGGGGTTCGGCAAGGCCGTGGAGCGCGAACTGGCAATGGTCGAGCGCGACCTCAACCTTGGCTACATCAGCCGGGCCACGGCGGAGCAGACCTACGGCGTGGTGGTGGCCAGGGCACACGGCGATGCGGCGGGCCATGTGCATTACGCGCTCGACGAACAGGCGAGCGCCCAGCGGCGCCAGCAAATGGCGAAAGCCTGAGCCTGGCACGATCAAGGAGAACCAGAAGATGACGATGGACAATTCAGGAAGCTGGGAGTTGCCGGAGGAGTTGCGCATGCTGCGCGATACGCTACGTCGCTTCATGCAGGATGAGGTCAAGCCATTGGAGGACAAGCTGCCTCATGACGCTTACACGCCGGAGCCAGAACAACTCAAAGCGCTGCAGACGAAGGCGCGCAGCCTGGGTCTGTGGTGTTTTGAAACCCCGGCCGAGCATGGTGGAGCGGGGCTGAGCTTGCTCGGCCAATGCGTAGCGGCCGAGGAGGCGGCGAAGTGCCGCATGGGTGCCTACATCGCCGGTTGTGGCGCATTTGGTTTTGACCCGCCGGTGGTGATCTGGAAAGGCACGCACGACCAGCAGCGTTTTGCGCGCCAGGACATGCAAGATGGCACCAAGGCCTTTGTCGCAATCAGCGAGCCCAGTGGCGGCTCGGATCCGGCGCGCGCCATCCAGACGCGCGCCGAGCGCAAGTCCGACAGGTACGTGATCAATGGAAGCAAGATCTGGATATCCGGCGCCGGCATGGCGAAGTGGGGCATCGTGTTCGCCCGCGTCGGCGAGAGCAAGGGGCGCGAAGGTATCACCAGTTTCATCGCCGACAAGAGCCGCCCCGGCATCAGCCTGTCCAAGATCCCGGTCATACGCTCCTACTCTCCGTACGAAGTGCACTTTGACAACTACGAGGTACCGATCGAAGACCGCCTGGGTGACGAGGGCAAGGGTTTCGCGTTTGCCGAAGAATGGCTTGTGCACGCCCGCCCGCCTTATGCCGCCGCCACCATCGGCATTGCACAGGCGGCGCTCGATATGGCGATCGCATGGGCCCGACAGCGCAAGACTTTCGGCAGCCTGTTGTCCGAGAAGCAGGCTATCCAGTGGATGATCGCCGACTCCGAGATCGAACTGCGGGCTGCACGGCTGCTGGTGTACCAGGCGGCATGGAACGCCGACCTGGGACGCGATATCAAGGTTGATGCGTCGGTCGCCAAGGTATATGGCACGGAGGTGGCGGGTCGTGTGGTGGACCGCTGTATCCAGATATTCGGCGGCATGGGGGTAGCGCAAGAGCTTCCTTTGGAGCGTTGGTATCGCGAACTGCGTATCAAGCGCATTGGTGAGGGGCCGTCGGAGGTGCACCGCATGGTGATCGCGCGCGACATGATCAACGGCAAACGTGCGGCGAGTTGACGATGGCGATTGATTTCACGGTCTCCGACGAGGGCATCGCCCTCATCACCATCAACCGTCCGGAGCGCCTCAACGCCATGGACGCGGAGCACTATTCGGCGTTGTCGCAGGCCTGGTGCCGGGTACGCGATGAAGGGGCGATCCGGGTGGCGATCATTACCGGCGCCGGTGAAAAGTCATTCACCACTGGCGCCGACATCAAGAGCTTCCTGACAGCGCCGACCGAACTGTCGGAGATGTGGCTGACGCAACGCGACCAGCTGCTCAACCGCGGGCTGGAGGTATGGAAACCAGTCATCGCCGCCGTCAACGGCTATTGCCTGGGCGGTGGCATGACGCTGATGCTGGCGTCGGACATCCGCATTGCGGCCAGCCATGCCACCTTCAATCTGGCCGAAGTGAAACGCGGTGTGATACCCGGTAACGGCGGTACCCAGAGGGTGCTCGACCAGCTGCCCTATCCGATCGCCATGGAGATGTTGCTGACCGGGGACATGATGGACGCCCAGACTGCCGCCTCCTGGGGTCTGATCAACCGGGTGGTGCCCAAGGAGCAACTGCTGGAGAGTGCCTACGCCGTGGCCCGCAAGATCGCGGCCAACGCGCCGCTGGCGGTGCAGGCGGCGAAGGAACTGGCGCTGCGCAGCCGTGAGCTGGACCGCGGCACCGGACTGCGCTTCGAGGCCGTCATTAACCGGATGCTGTCGATGACCGAGGATGCCAAGGAAGGTCCGGCCGCCTTCGCTGAGAAACGCGCGCCGCGGTTCAAGGGGAGATGAGCATGACGCCGGGTTATCCGCTGCGGGGTGTCACGGTGGTGGATCTGGGCCAGATCTACAACGGGCCCTATTGCACTTTCCTGATGGCTATGGCGGGTGCCCGAATCATCAAGATCGAAGCCATGGGCGGTGAGAACCTGCGCCGGCGTGCCGTGGTGGGCGGCGCCGCGCTGCCATTTGCCATGCTCAACTCCAACAAGACCTTCGCCACACTCAACCTGAAGGCAGAGCGCGGCAAGCAGCTGTTACGCCGGATGGTGGAAAAGGGCGATGTGCTGGTCGAGAACTTTGCTCCCGGAGCGATGGAGCGCCTGGGGTTGGGGTACCAGGATCTGCGCAACATCAACCCGCGCCTAGTGTACGGCTCCGGCTCGGGCTTTGGCCGCTCTGGGCCCAATACCAACTATCCGGCGATGGACCTGACCGTGCAGGCGATGGCCGGAATCATGAACGTCACCGGTTACCCGGACCGCCCCCCGGTCAAGGCTGGGCCGGCCCTGTGTGATTTTTCTGGCGGTGTGCATTTGTACGCTGCCATCATGACGGCGCTGTACGAGCGCGAGAAGACAGGTGTCGGACGTTTGGTCGAGGTGGCGATGCAGGAAGCGGTCTACGCATCGCTCAGCTCCAACCTTGGTCTGCATTTCAGCATGGGCAACGCGGTGCCGCCGCGCACCGGTAACCGGCATGGCGGGCTAGCCGAGGCGCCGTACAACGTGTACCCGGCGTTGGATGGCCACATCGCGATCATCTGCGTCAATGAAGCGCACTGGAAGGGTTTGCTCAAAGCGATGCTGCGCGAAGATTTGCTGGCCGACCCGCGTTTTGTCGACCTCAAGCTGCGCGTACAGCACATGGACGAGGTCGACGAACTGGTTGCCGCGTTTACCGCGCAGCATGATAAGAAGGCGCTGTTCGACCTGCTGATAAGCCACCGGGTGCCGTGCGCACCGGTGCGCAACCTCACCGAGGTGGTCAACGACGAGCACATGCACGCACGTCGGGCACTCGAATGGGTCGAGCACCCACTGTACGGCCGGGTCTGCTTGCCCAACTCGCCGCTGCGTTTTGATGGCGTGGAGCCGATGGCGATCCGCCCCAGTGGTCGATTGGGCTGCGACAACCACGAAGTCTATGGCGGCTGGCTCGGACTGTCGGGCAACGAGATCGCGCAGTTGCAGGCCGAGGAGGTGATCTGAGCATGGCACACGCACTGAGTGGAAAAGTAGTGATCGCCGGCATCGGCCACACCTCGTTTGGCAAACATCCCGGGCGTAGCACCGTCTCGCTCAATATCGAGGCGATCCGAAAGGCGTTGGCCGATGCGGGGGTAGACAAGCCAGATGTGGATGCACTGTTCGTCAAGGCGCCAACCTCGAAGTTTGAGATGATGTATGCGCAGACGCTGTCTGAAGCCCTGGGCATCGTGCCGCGCATCGGGGGAATTTACGACCATGGCGGCGCCAGCAACATCAGCATGATCAGTTATGCGGCGATGGCGATCGACGCCGGTCAGTGCGAGCTTGCCGTTGTTGCATTGGCCGATAACCCGGCCACTGGTACCCGGCAGGCCTACCAGAAGTCGTACGGCGATGGGGACAGTGCCCTGTATGGCTGGTTTGGCACACCCGCCGGTTACGCCATGATCGCGCAGCGCCACATGGGCCAGTTCGGCACCACCAGCGATCAGCTTGGCGCCATTGCGGTGGCCTGCCGCAAACATGGCGCCGCCAATCCGAACGCTCAGCTGCGCAAGCCCTTGTCGCTGGAGCAGTACCGCGAGTCCCGCCTGATCGTGGCGCCGCTGCGCCGCGACGACTGTTGCCTTGTGTCCGACGGTGCAGCAGCCGTGGTCTTGATGAGCGCGCGCAAGGCGACGCAGCTCGGAGTCGCCAAACCGGTGCCGGTGCTTGGTTTTGGTCAGGGGCAGACCTCCTGGGATGTGGCCTTGCGGCCCGATCTCACCACCACGGCTGCCAGGATGTCGGCGCAAACCGCCTTTGCCATGGCCGGCCTGCAACCCTCGGACGTCGACGTCGCACAGATCTATGACTGCTTCACCATCGCCGTGCTGATGACGCTGGAGGACTACGGTTTCTGCGCCAAGGGGCAGGGGGGTAATTTTGTGCAGGACGGGCGCATCGAGCTTGGCGGTGATCTGCCGGTCAACACCTCGGGCGGCCTGTTGTCCGAGACCGGCATGCCGGGGCTGCAACTGGTGATCGAAGGCGTACGCCAGATGCGTGGCGAATCGGTGAATCAGGTGCGCGGTGCACGCAATTGTGTGGTCAGCAACCAGGGCGGCATCATGCACACGCATGCCACGCTGCTGCTGGGCCAATAGCGGGGACGACGAGCGATATGGAAACCGTAACCGTGCCAGCGCCCGAACGTGATGCCCTCAACACACCGTATTGGGACAGTCTGGCGCAGGGGGCGCTGTCGTTCCAGCGCTGCAATCCGTGTGGCCACGCCTGGCTGCCGGTTCGCAGCGAATGCCCTCAGTGCCTAGCGGCCGACTGGGGCTGGGAGAGGGCCAGCGGTGGCGCAAAGCTGATCAGCTGGGTGGTGTACCACACCGCCTACCACCCGGTTTTTGCCAGCCGCCTGCCGTACACGGTGGCAGTGGTCGAACTCGACGAGGGGCCGCGAATGATCAGCAACCTGACAGCCCTGGGTGCCGCGGAGCCGCTCAAGATCGAGCAGCGCCTGCGTCTGCTCGTCCAGGAC
>Ga0209553_1001226_pt1 | contig 12963 bp, 10 predicted proteins | sample LauGreFBDMM110DN_2_FD_188217 | JGI IMG/M metagenome (GOLD analysis project Ga0209553, IMG submission 188217) | Freshwater lake microbial communities from Lake Michigan, USA - Fa13.BD.MM110.DN (SPAdes) (version 2) | ecosystem: Environmental > Aquatic > Freshwater > Lake | place: Lake Michigan...
ATGGGGATTGGAATACTGCATGCTTGCCCACTTCTGCGCAGACATTGCGCTGCACGCGGTTGGCGGCAGCTGACGTACCGCAGCGCCAGCAAGCACACGGATGTGCGAATCTCAGGCGGGCAGTGTTTGATGCCCGGGATGCGGCAGCAGATGTGGAACTCCGGATTAAGCAGCGCAACACCCACAGCCGCGCAAGCAGCACACCAGAAGCCTTGGAATGCCGTGCGCTCCAAAGAAGAGAAACTGCGCTAACTTTGCAGCGCCGGTGAACATTATTAAAACCGCGCGCTTGGCTTTGCGCGAGCTGACACTGGCCGATGCAGCGTTTATGCTCAAACTGCTAAACGAGCCCGCCTTTGTGCGCTTTGTGGGAGACCGGGGAGTGCGCACACTCGCGCAGGCGCGCGATTACCTGGTGCAAGGGCCGATTAATAGTTACCGCATCCGTGGCTTCGGGCTGTATTTGATGGAACTCAAGCATGTGCCAACGCCGCTTGGAATTTGCGGATTGATACAACGCGACTTTTTGCCGGATGTGGATATTGGCTACGCGTTGCTGCCCGAATTTACCGCGCAAGGCTATGCGATTGAGGCGGCAACTGCTGTGATGGCTTACGCCAAGGCTAGCGCGGGCCTGAAGCGGTTGGTGGCAATCGTAGCGCCGGACAACCAACGCTCGCTAAGTTTGCTGGGGAAACTCGGCTTCACGTTTGAACGCATGCTCACCCTGCCTGCAGATGGCAGCACATGCGCGCTGTACGCTGCGAATATTTGAACGCGTTCTGCCAGGACGCTTGCAAGCGCCGCTGCGTGGCTATGATGCGCTACTTTTGCGCGGCTGGTGAGCCTGCGCAGAAAGCTGCGCCCGGCAATCTGGCAGCGCTGCGCGGTCTGCCGCAGCACACTTGCTGCATCACAATGGGCGCGCTTTTGCGGGCGCGGGCACACTCAAGCATTGATGGCGATAAGCAGGCGCAGCACAAGCAGCAGCTCCCACGCACCGGTGGCGACTGGCTAAGCACTGCGCATCACCACAATGCCGCTATTCCTGAGAGGTCGTGAAAAATGGTGCCGCGGCCCCCTGAATACGAATAGCGTCTTGCACCACCCGCTAAGGTGCACTACGGGCCGCTCCCACCGTATGTTGCTGGGCAAACCATATCTGCAATTTTACCCAGTGCTCAGCCAACTACCCAGAGAGGCACCAATAAGAGGCTACTTGGCCAATAGGCGATAGGTCCACATCGCTTTAGCACTTGACATATTCGACACACATCGAGTAATATACCACATCAGTAATTTATCGATAAGGAGAACTAATTATGAATCGCAAACTACTCTCGCTGGGTATTGTGCTGGCACTCAGCGTGCTCGTGCTGCCAGCGTGCGTCGGACAGCCAACTGCAGAGACCCCCAAGCAGGGCGCAGCCTTAGAAGAGACAGCTCCTGTTGGAGCAACAGAGGCGCCTGCAGCGATCCTGCCAGCCGATGGCATCAAGCGGGGCGGAACCCTGATCATGGCGCGGCCCGACGAGCCACTTACCTTCGATCCGTTCATTCCGGGTGACAACGGGTCTATCTACGCAATCGAGATGGTCTGCGATTCCCTGATCGAGGCCGATGATACAGGGCGAGACCTCCGACCCGGCCTTGCCGAATCCTGGGAGGTCTCACAAGACGGACTGACTTATACCTTTAAGATCCGCGACGCCAAGTTCAGCAACGGCGACCCGGTCACCGTCGATGATGTAGTCTTCAGTCTCAAGACCCTCAGCGACCCAGCAAGGTACCTTGCTTTTGTGCTCAAGCCGGTGAAAGCGATCACCGCCTTGGACAACAAGCACGTGAAGGTCGAGCTGAGCGAGCCCTATGGCCCTCTACTCTCGGCTCTGTCGGCCTATGCCGCTAGCATCGTCCACATGAAGACCTACGAGGCTAGCCCGGAGAAATTTGGGACCTCGCCGATGTGCGCCGGCCCCTTTACCGTCGAAAGCTACGAGCGCGGATCGACCGTCGTACTCAAAGCCAATCCCTACTATTGGGACACCGGCGCCGACGGAAAACCCTTGCCCTATCTCGACCGCCTCGAACTCAAATATGTGCCAGAAAGCAACTCACGCGTGCTGGGCTTGAAGAACGGCGACTACGACATGATTACGACGGTGGCCTATAATCAGGCTAAGTCGCTGGAGAGCGACAGCAATCTGGTGGTTGATTCGACGCCGATCATGCGGCTCGACTACGTCTATCTCAATCACCAGAAGAAACCGCTTGACAGCAAGGAATTCCGCCTTGCGCTCAACTACGCCTCCAACCGCGAGGCTATTCTAAAAGCGGTTTATTTCGGCTATGGCGAGGTTCCAAACTCCTACATGCCAAAAGTGAACTTCCATTCGGACTCGGTGATGCTAATCCCCTACGATGCCGACAAAGCCAAGGAGCTCGTCCAGAAATCGGGCTATGACGGCACACCGATTGAAGTCATGGTAGACGCCGGCAATGCTCCGTCAAAACAGGTGGCCACTATCCTGCAGCAAGGCTGGGAAGCCGCCGGCATTAAGAGCGAGATCATAGAGATTGACGTTGGCACCGCCTGGACAATGACTACCAAAGGCGAATATCAGGCCTATGTCAGCTACATCACCAGCGACATCAACGACACCGACGAACTGGCCACCATCCAGGCCGACGTCACCGCTGGGTCACAGGCATTCTTCACATGGTACGACAACAAGAATGTACAGCAGATGCTGACCGAGGCACGGCGGTCGTCAGATCCCGCCAAGCGGGCCGAACTTTATGCAAAAGTTCAGGAAATCGTCTACAACGATGGCTATAGCATCCCCTTGAACTTCGCGCCGGTAATCAATGGCCGCCAGGCCTACGTCAAGGATTTCAAGCAGCTCGCCAACGGCTGGTGGTGGATGCAGAAGGTGTGGCTCGACAAATAGTCTGGCTTCGACTTGAGCGCACAAGGTCCGAATAGGCGTCATTGGTCTGCCCCGGTCGCCGCTGACTGGGGCAGCGCCATTTGCGGTGCCTTCGAGCGACACGGTGGATCGTCGCTATGAATCTTTTGAACTACATCGCCGGCCGCATTCTGCAGATGTTCCCGGTGGTCATCGGGGTAAGTCTTATTTCCTTTCTTGCCATTCATCTTGTTCCCGGCGACCCGGTGCAATTAATGATGCATGGTCGGGCGACGCCGGAAACCTTGCAGGCTGCCCATGCCAAGCTTGGGCTCGATCAACCGCTTCCCATCCAGTATTGGAACTTCATCAGCAAGGCCGCCATGGGCAATCTCGGAATTTCCATCATCCAGAATGCCGCCGTATCCAAGATTGTTGGCGAGCGATTGCTGCCCACCATTATTCTTCTCGTCGCCAGTGCCGTCTTCGCCGTCATCATCGCACTGCCACTGTCGGTTATCGCGGCCAAGTGGGCCGACCGGCCGATCGACCACATCATCAGGCTGGGCGGCGTGCTGGGCTTCGCGATGCCGCCGTTCTGGCTAGGCATCATTCTGATGTTGTTTTTCGGCATCTTTCTCGACTGGTTGCCAATCTCCGGCTATGGCCGGAGCTTCGGCGATCGGCTGCAGCATCTCATACTTCCAGCGCTCACCATTGCCCTGTTTCTGGCGCCAATCCTCATTCAATCCCTGCGCGCCGCCATTCTCGATGTGATGATGGCCGATTACATCGAAGTGGCCCGGGCGAAGGGGCTTGGCCCTTGGCGAATACTCGTCAAACATGCGCTGCGAAACGCGCTCATGCCAGTGACCACAATCCTCGCCGTGAATATTGGCTGGCTGCTTGGTGGCGCCGTCGTGGTCGAGTATCTCTTTTCCTTCCCCGGCCTTGGCTCGCTTCTGATTCGCGCCGTCGGCCAGCGCGACTATCCGGTGATCCAAGGACTCTCGCTGGTCTTTGCCATACTGGTCCTGATCGTCAATCTCCTCTCGGATCTAAGCTATATACTCATCGACAAGCGGGTCCTACAATCTTGACTGTTATGTCCAGCGAAGAGGCTTCGCAGGGTAATCTAGTTCGTCACATGGGCGGAGAGCTCTACCGCTGGCCTATGACGCTGAAGATCGGCTCGGCCATTCTTGTTGCCATCGTTCTGGCCGGCCTCTTTGCCCCTGTCTTAACACCCTATGGCCCTTTCACCCAAGATCTCTCCAATACTTTGCTGGCGCCGAGCCCAGCCCACCCCTTCGGTACCGACAATTTTGGTCGCGACGTACTCACGCGGGTTCTCTACGGCATCCGGATCAACCTTCCCTTCGGCTTCTTTACCACCTACGTGCCGCTCGTCTACGGGATCATTCTGGGTGCACTCGCCAGCTACTGGGGCGGATGGTGTGACAGCCTGCTCATGCGGGTACTCGATGTCACCATTGCATTTCCCTTCCTGATTCTGATTATCGTCATCGTGGCCACTCTAGGTCCCGGTATCCAGAACATCTATCTGGCAATCTTCCTCACTGCCTGGACAATGTATGCGCGGCTTGCCAGGGCGGAGATGCTGGTCGAACGGAATAAGGACTACATTCTTGCCGCTCGCAATCTCGGCTATGGCCCGGGTCGCATTGTGTTTCGCCACGCTATCCCCAATGTGGTGAATTCATCGATCGTCTTTTCAATGTCCGACTTCGTGCTCAACATCTTGCTGTTGTCCGGCCTCAGTTTTCTCGGCCTAGGCGTAGCGCCGCCAACGCCGGAATGGGGGGCGATGATCGCCGAGGGCCGGGACTTCATGTTGGAAGCTTGGTGGATCAGCACCCTACCGGGCCTCGCTCTGGTGGGGACTGGCACTGCCCTCTGCCTCATCGGCGATGGGCTTGCGCAACGACTTGGCGAGCGCCGCTATGCCCTTATCTAGCGCCGGAACGTATCACTCGGGGCGGACGACCGCTGAGGTCCCCATCCTCGAGATTGAGAATCTGACCGTTGAATTTCGACAGCGCGGAAGGACGGTCCGCGCAGTAAACGAGGTGTCCTTGTCAGTCTTCAAGGGCGAGACGCTCGGCATCGTGGGTGAATCCGGAAGCGGGAAGTCGGTGCTCTGCCGCACCATCCTGCGCCTGCTTCCCTCACCGCCCGCGTTCATCCAGTCGGGAGAGATCCACTTTGCCGGTCGCAACCTCCTATCCCTTACGGAGGGCGAAATCCAGTCAGTGCGCGGCGCGGAAATCGCCATGATCTTCCAGAACCCGATGAACGCCCTCAATCCGATCTGGCCGATCGGCGATCAGATCACCGAGGGCGAACGGGTGCTCGGGCGCCTCAGAAGCTCGGACGCGCGCCAGCGCGCTACCGAGCTTCTGAGGCGCGTCGGGATTCCTAGCCCGGAATTGCGGGTCGATGAGTACCCCCACCAGTGGTCGGGCGGCATGGTGCAGCGGGCGGTGATTGCTATGGCAATCGCCAGGGAACCAAAGCTAATTCTCGCCGACGAGCCGACCACCGCGCTCGATGTAACCATACAGGACCAGATTCTGGCCCTGCTGATGGAACTGCAAGAAGCTACGAGCACGACCCTGATTCTGGTTTCCCACGATATGGCGGTGGTGGCGGAAACCTGCGACCGGGTCGCTGTCATGTATGCGGGCCGCATCGTAGAGCTTGCAAGAACTGCTGACGTTTTCTCGCAGCCCTGCCACCCCTACAGTCTCGGGCTGCTGCAATCTATTCCACGGATTGACGCCGAGGCACAGAGCCTTATCTCAATTTCCGGCCAGCCACCCGACCTGGCAGGCTTTTCGCCAGGCTGCTCCTTCGCTCCACGCTGCAAGTTCGTAGCACCCGAGTGCAGGAACAGCAAAATCACCCTTCGCGAAGTGAAGCCAGGTCATTTCAGTGCCTGCCTCAAGGCCGAGAACATGGTCGAGGGTGGCCGCCTGTGACAAGCAGCCCCGCGCCGATCCTGTCGATCCGCGACATCGTCATCGCTTTTCCGCGGCGGCGCACCATTGGCGATCTTCTTGCTGGAAAGCAGGCTGTCTCGGCCCGAGCTGTTGATGGCGTAAGCCTAGACGTCTTTGAACGGGAGACCCTGGGGCTGGTTGGCGAGAGCGGCAGCGGCAAGACCACCCTCGGCCGCACCATCCTTGGACTCTACAAGCCCACCGCCGGCGATGTTCTGTTCGAAGGCCGCAGTGTATTCGATAACACACCCGATGCCCGCAAGGCGTTGTGCCGCAGCCTGCAAATGGTGTTTCAGAACCCCTTCTCCTCACTGAATCCGCGCATGACAGTTGGACAGACCATCGCCGAGGTGCTCCGCTTTCATGGCATCACCGAGCCTGGCGGGATCAAGGCGGAAATCGAGCGACTTCTGGGTCTAGTGGGACTCGCGCCCGACATCGCCAGCCGGGCGCCGCGCGCCCTGAGTGGTGGTCAATGCCAAAGAGTTGGACTTGCACGTGCCATGAGCGTCAGGCCCACCATGCTGGTGCTCGATGAAGCGGTGTCCGCCCTCGATGTGTCGATCCAGGCTCAGGTGCTGAACCTCCTCATGGATCTCCGCCAGTCACACGGCCTCACTATGATCTTCATTGCGCACGAACTTTCGGTGGTGCGTCACATCTCCCATCGGGTTGCCGTGATGTATCTAGGCAAGGTGGTGGAAACCGGAACCTGCGCCGAGATCTTCAACATGCCCCGGCATCCCTACACACAGAGTCTGCTTGCCGCCGTGCCGCGGCTCGGCACCGCTAAACGTCATCGCACGGCGGTGCTGCAGGGTGACATCCCTAGCCCTTACAACATCCCTGCGGGCTGCCGCTTCCAGACGCGCTGCCCAAAGGTGCAGTCGATCTGCCGCAGCGTAGTTCCACCAAGCCAGCGCATATCCGCGACCCAAGTCGCTGATTGCCATTTCACGACGTGATGGACGACAACTTCTGTAGGCCGACACTTGACGGAACAGCGCTGACGACGATATATTACGAGAGCATCGACGCAGTGGTCGCCAGAGAAATACCGGTTGTAGAAATGGAGCTCCCCCCATGTGCGACAGTTTCGTAGCTCTGCCAGAAGCTACGCAGACAGGATCGGTCTTGGCGGCCAAAAACGCCGATTGTGAGATCAACGAAGCCCAGGTGGTTATCCGACTGCCGCGCCGTTCCTATGCGGAAGGCGCCATGGTGCGCACCACCCATGTAGTCATCCCGCAGGCGCGTCAGACTCATGAAGTCATTCTCGACAAATCCTTCTGGACCTGGGGCGGAGAGATCGGCCTCAACGAGCATGGCCTCGCTGTGGGCAACGAGGCGATCTTCTCGACCGCCGGCGAAACGGCCGATGGTGTCATCACTGGTGACCTGCTCCGCCTGATGCTTGAGCGGGCCTCGACCTGCGCCGAGGCGATCGAGGTCCTCGCGGAGGTGCTCGCCCGCCATGGCCAGGGTGGAAATTGTGAATTGCGTGGGAACTCCCACTTCGATTCAAGTTACCTAGTTTCGGACCACAGGACCGCCGTCATCATCGAGACATCTGGGCGCGATTGGGCAGTACGTGAGGTCACGGGCGTGGGCAGCATATCCAATGCTATGTCCATCGGCCAAGATTGGCAACGCTGCACCGTAAGGGAACACAACGGCCACCGCACCAACTTCGCTTGCGATTTTGAGGACGGTTCAAAAGTTGCCGCGGTGGGGGCACATCAACGATCGCGAGTGACCTATGATTGGCTCAGGTCGCGGGCCAGCAGCATCGATCTCCGGACCATGGCCAATCTGCTCCGGCAGCATCCGGCTGGTTACGATCCGGCCGAGGGCGAGGTCTGCACAAACATCTGCATGCATGCCGGCCCCCATCTCAACCGCTTCTGGCAGGCTTGCGGCGCCATGATCATGGAGACGACGGAGTCTGGCAGCATGGCTTGGGTTACCGCCACATCGGGCACCTGCCTGTCGGTCTTCAAGCCTGTCTATTTCGGCGTGACGTTGCCCGACATGGGACCCCTGCCCGGCGAGACCTTCACGGAGGGATCGCTTTGGTGGCAGCACGAGAAGCTTCACCGCCGCGCCATGGCGGACTTTCACGCAGCGGGGCCCGAAATTCGCGCAAGCTTCGAAATGCTCGAGGACGGCTGGTTCGGTGAGGGAATTTCGCTGGTGAAATCCGGAGCGGCTGAGAAGTCAGAATTCATGCGGCATTGCTGGCACAAAGCCGAGGCATTGACCGCCAGCTGGATCAGGCAGCTCGAACGCCGGAACACGACATTCCAGAACGAGGGATTGCGCGACATGTGGCAGCGCTTCAATGCCGCCGCCTCGATGTCCGCTTCAACCTAATCCAAAGATCCGCCATGGCAAAGACCCGCTCCGCAGAGACTGGACAAGTCAATATCGGCCGTTATAAAGTCTTGACCTATTCCTTTGGCACAGGTCAGGATGTGCTGTTCCTCCTAAATGGCGGCCCTGGACTTCCCTGCGACTATCTTCGCGATCCATTGGTCGCCCTCGTCGATAAGGGCTTCCGGGTTGTAACATACGATCAGCTGGGTTGCGGCCGGTCAGACAAGCCCAAGGACAACTCGCTATGGACGATAGGGCGTTATGTCGAAGAGGTCGACACTGTCCGCAAAGCAATGGGATTGGGCCGCATCCATCTCCTCGGCCATTCCTGGGGCGGCTGGCTAGCCATCGAATATGCACTGAAATATCAGAAGAACCTGTGCTCACTGGCGCTGTCCAACACCTGTGGAGATATGCCGCATCTGATCGAGGAACTGAATCGGCACCGCGCTGCGCTTGGGCCGGAGACGGTGGCCATGATGCAGCGCTACGAGGCAGAGAACAATCTCGACCACCCTGCCTACATGGCGGCCATCACTATTCTCAACTACCGGCACGTGCTTCGGCTCGACGTGTGGCCAAAATCGGTGAATGCCTCGCTCGGCAATTGGAACATGGATGTCTACGGTACCATGCAGGGACCAAACGAGTTCCTCTACACAGGCAATCTTAAGGACTGGAACCGTATTTCCCAGATGCCGCGCATCAGAACGCCGACTCTCGTCATGTGCGGACAGCATGACGAGCTGACGCCCGCCTGCGCAATGCGCATGCACCATGCGCTTCCGGACTCGGAGATCACGGTATTCCCCAACAGTTCGCATCTGCCCATGTGGGAAGAGCCGCAGGTCTACCTCGACCGCGTCGCGCGCTTCCTCGTTAAGCACCGGGGGGTCAAGGCTTAGTCATTTTCACGCGCGGGAAACCAAATATCGACCGTCTGGCCTGTTTCCCTCGTACGTTAGCCCAACGGGTGCCGGCAGAGTCGATTGTGTACGCTGCAGTAATTGACTAAGTGTGAGCCTTCAACAGGTTGTCCAGCGGGGGCGGATCGGGGAGACTAGAGGCACAACCTATCAGTTTCTCAGGAGCGTCCCAATGAAAATCCATAAGAATAACTTCTTGACTCCGCTGCGGCGAGAGGAGATGGCGTTTGCGCGAAGATCGTGATGCGCTGGGTCAGGCGCTACGGGAAGGAGGGGCGCCAAGGCATGCTCGACCGCTCACCGCACCCACATCGGTTGCATCAGCCAATTGATACAAAGGCTGTCGAGACGAAAAACGCATCACAGACTGGGGTATCAACAGTCACCGTGAGTCGGGTGCTCAGCACGGTCAACCTGTCCCGGCTTTCGCACCCCGTACAAACTTAACAGGTGGGGCACTACGTGTGCGAACATCCGAGCGAGTTGAACAATCTAGACTTAAGGACGCTTGAGCACTTCAATGGGATAACCCACTTCATCAGCGGACACTGCAAAAGTCAATCCAATAGCCGGGGTGCCAGTTGGGAATGTTTTCATTTCAGTATCGATGACACCTCCCAGGTCAGCTTCACAGACACCTGCACCGGACTAAAGACACCTGCGCGCCAACGCCTTACTTGCAGCTGCACTCGCTTATAAAAACAGACTTGGGGGTAGCATCATATGCACTATAACCGGAAATGGCTCGTGATACACGGCCTTCGTCTTCCGCGATAACTGCAAACTCCTTGGTCTGCGCCATATTAACACTTGACCACACACCAAGAGGACCAATTGCAAGGCTGAATGCTTCATCAAACTCACGCTCACTGAATGGACAAATGCCAGAGCTTATAGCTCCTCAGACCAGCGGGGCATGGAGCTCCCAATACGGACACATTTCTACAACTGGCTCCGCCCGCATGGCAAACTAAGCGCAAAACCAATGCTTAGTGTCCTCAACCTGCCCAGCGACAACCTGTTGAGGTTGATCAGCTAGGGGCAACGCCATTAAGACTGCCAGACCAAGCTGAGAATGATCCTACCCTTTGAAGTATGTCTTTTGGCATTGAGGACCAGAACATGGCTAGGACAAAGCAGATCGCACGAGATAGCCGCCAAGCTTCGGCAGTAGTTTGGCAGCATTCCACTGAACCGCCTCAAGCGGCTGAAGGAGCTGAAACTCGACAAAGCCACACGGCTCAAGGCAGTCTAGGATCTGACTCCTTACAAGCTCATCCTGAAGTAGGCAGCTAGGGTACCTTGCTAATCGCCGCCAGCTTTTCTGGCCAGCCTACGCCATCCCACCACCCGCCACCCGCCACGGCGAGTTCGGCGCCACCAGTACGCCTTCACACCCAGAGCGGGACCAGACGATTGGACAAGTCAGTCTGCCGCCTCTCTTGCGGCACAGAAAATCTCGCCAAACGGCAGGTTGATCCCTCTGAGAAAAAAGTTCTCGAAATCAGCCGCACCGGAATTCTGGATGAGCATGGCCGTCGTCCCAGTCCTTTCGTCGCGGCCCATCAGGCTTGAATGACCCGGTATCTGGCCAAGATGGCCCTTGACGTCGATGTCGCCGTAGCGGGAAACCAGAACGCCATGACCATGTGAGATAACATTAGATCCTGGGAAAGTGGCCGGCATCAGATTGTCTTTCATCTCGTGAAGCTGCTTCGGCGCCAAGATCTTGCCGTCAAACAAGGCGTTTAGGAAGGTAACCACGTCCTTCGGCGTTGACACCATGTCGCCAGCCGCGTTGGCGCCCGTAATGGGGAACCATTCAGTGGAATCCCAAACCCCGTCGATTGGATTGCCGGCGGCCTGAATGTCCCATTGCGGCTTGCCTTCGGGATCGACATGCATATAGCCGCGGGCCTCCCGCCCAATCGGGAAAGCCTCATGGGTTCCCACCCACGTGTCGCGCATGCCGAGGGGCTCGAATATGCACTTGCGCAAATGATCGGAATAGGGCCCGCCAGTCTCGCGGGCGATGATTATGCCGGCAAGAACGTAGCCCGTATTCGAGTAAGACATGCCATGCCAAGGTGCCACCTGTGTCCCGTGCTTGAAGGCGAATTCGACGATTTCCTCAGCCATCCAGACCTTGTCGGAAATCATCGGCATAGAAGTCTCGAAATCTGGCAGACCGCTGCGGTGGTTGAGGAGGATGCGGACTGGCATCTTGCCGGCATTCGGAAGGTGGGGAAACCAGCGGGTAATCGGCTCCTCGAAATCGACCTTGCCCGCCTCGACGAGCAGATGCAGGCCAGTTGCGATGAAGGTCTTCGTGCAACTTGCAATGCGGAATGTGTGATCCGGCCGCATCGGCTCCTTCTTAAACTTGTCGGCGAAGCCCGAAGTTATCAGGACCATCCCATGGCCTGGCATTGTGATAGCGAGCGATGCGCCTACTACACCCTTTGCGATATGTGCATCCAAGATTTTCTGGATATGCTCCTGTGGAATGCTCATGTCTTGCTTCCTTTACAGGGCGGGAGGCCCGCGTCACCCGAAATTAAAATGGTGCAACAGAAAAACAGAAGATCTAAGACCCCGTGCACACAGGTACAGTACACTCTTACCCTGTACGAGTCAAGTGCCACTATGCGCTGAACATTACCCAACCATTGACTTAGGGTCTAAGACCTCTTTCTTAGCCGAAATTCAAACAAGTTTGACTGGCGTAACAAACACAAAATGCCAACTTGTATAAAACGGGACTAGCACCCCAAAACATCGACTGCACCCCGCCGGCAGCCACCGCGCACCTATTCACTCTCCGCCGCCTGTGTTGTTTCTGCAGCGCAGAATGAACAGCCCGCCCTCCATGCTGACTGCCGCCGCAGCAGATCCTACGCCACTATAGAAACATGAAGTGTAACGCATTTGCACCCCAAATATTACTTCACGCGGCGATCTATGGTCCACTACTTTGCATGTCCGATCGGTGAGACGGTCGACCGCGTGCATCACTTGGTCATTGCTTAGTTTGCAAACCGTATTTCTTCGCACGAGGCACTTGCGCAGCAGCCCCACACTGTTCTCAATCTGCCTACGCCCCGGAACGCGTTAAGAGTGTGCAAAGTATACCCTTACTTGGAGCGCATTTCCAATGGTTGCATGCCCCTCAACTTAATAGCCGTTGTCAAGCGTAAGTATGTGGCAGCTGCCCTTTCGGAGCGGCATCAAACCCGGCAGCGCTGTGGTGCCATGGTTGCTTTTCCAACTGCGGAAGAGGTGAACCACTACACCTCGGGGCTCGCGATCGATCACCACTACCAGTCCGCACCCATCCTTTTCTCCGATCATCGGGTTGCCCTGCAAATTCATCCAGCCATGAGCGTTGCTCAACAACTACCCCGCGATCCTCAATGCTAGTGCTGTTTTTGATGCCACCGCGCCGTTCCAAGCCACCTCACAATACTTCCTGTGTGGAATTCTGCTGTGCAAATGCCACCACTGGTCACCGCCAGCCGTTTGGTTTATATATGCTTGTTACTAGATGGCCACAGGGCTGATCCGTAGCCTAACTTCTATGTACATACGGCAGCCAGCTTAATTCGGTAGTCGGTCGGTCCAAATTGCTGATTCTACTAGGTACCAATCGTTGGTTACAAGGCGCCTGCCATTAGTCCAGGCTTGCTGTTGCTGCCTTCATATCAATGCGCACGCTTGGCATATAAACCG
>Ga0209553_1001227_pt1 | contig 12962 bp, 9 predicted proteins | sample LauGreFBDMM110DN_2_FD_188217 | JGI IMG/M metagenome (GOLD analysis project Ga0209553, IMG submission 188217) | Freshwater lake microbial communities from Lake Michigan, USA - Fa13.BD.MM110.DN (SPAdes) (version 2) | ecosystem: Environmental > Aquatic > Freshwater > Lake | place: Lake Michigan, USA...
CTTGGATTCATGCGCATATTGTTTGTGACTGCTGAGACCTACCCGACCTTTCGGGTTGACGTGGCCATACTGTTCGGTAAATACCTTCCGCAGTTAGGCGTGCACTCCGATATTGTCGCCGGTAAGACACCTGGGATTGACGGTACAGTAGTATGGGGTGGAGGTGACGCTTTCTTATCTGGAGTGACCAACTGTTCAGCCAGTAAGCATTTTAAGACCCTCCTGAATGGCATCCAGATAATGTGGCGTGCTCATCGCTCACGCTATCAGGCCATTCAGGTCCGTGACTTGCCATTACTGGCAACGATTGGTTTGTTGATCAGCCGGTTCAAGCGGTTGCATTTTTATTACTGGATGTCATACCCCGTACCAGAAGGGTACATCGCCTTAGCCCGTGAACGCGGATTGTCCGCGGGGTTGGCGAGGTTTATCTTCCCGTGGGTGCGCGGACAAATAGGACGCATTCTACTTTACAACATAGTACTGCCGTGGGCAGATCATATCTTTGTGCAATCAGATCGTATGAAACAGATCCTGACTCTACGCGGAGTCTCAGCTGGGAAAATGACCGCAGTCCCCATGGGAGTGGACGTTGAGGCAGTCCAATCGGAGGAGATCCAGAGCAACGATGATGAGCGACTCAACGGGAAGAGGATGATCGTTTATCTGGGCACTTTGGATCGCACCCGTCACATCGAAGTATTGTTCGAGATGCTTGCCCAGATACGGCAACATATACCTCAGGCCTTGCTGGTACTTGTAGGTGATACTACTGACAAAGTCCACCGAGAATGGCTCAAACGTCAGGCTGTGATTTCAGGGGTTGAAGACCATGTGCTCTGGACGGGCTGGTTACCTATGCGAGTTGGTTGGAGTTATGTTCGTGCAGCCGAGGTAGCTCTGTCACCCATTCCACGTGGTCCTCTGTTAGATGTCAGTTCGCCAACTAAAATGACAGAATACTTGGTCTTGGGTGTGCCTATTGTATGCAACGATAATCCCGACCAGGAGTCAATAATAAGAATATGTGGCGCTGGGCGCTGCGTGCCCTATATGGCAGACAGTTTTGCTGTTGCAGTAGTAGAAATGATGAATATGGATGGGTCGAATCGTTTGCGATGTATTGATGCTGGAAGGAGGTATGTAAGTAGCCATCGAGACTATCGGCATATTGCTGAAAGTGTAGCTAGTGTCTATAAAAAATTGAGCGTAAAAATATAAATTTTACGGTGTCGAGCTAGAATATAAAAGTAGAGTTTGAGAGTTTCTCTGTTGAATCAGCTCGCCAGTATTGCTGCAAGGAATACCTATAAAGAATGAATAATTTTGTGACACGTCGAGAATTGATAATGATTGGGACTGACCCCAATGCTAAGGGTGGAATCGCGACTATTGTAACCAAGTATCGACAGATTGGGCTGTTTGAAAAGTGGAGGGTAACCTATCTTCTTACCCATGCGGAAGGCTCTATCGATAGAAAGCTGGCAGTAGCGTTGAATGCTTACTGGCGTATGTTTACCCTGCTTCTTAATGGCCATATTGGCCTGCTCCATATCCACGTTGCTTCTAGGGCTAGTACGTGGAGAAAATCCATTTTTGCCATTACTGCTTTCTTCTTTAGAGTGCCGTATGTGTTGCATCTACATGGTGCTGGTTTCGTGGAGTTTTTCCATGATGAATGCGGTCCAGTAAGGCGCATGATCATCCGTGGATTTTTGAAAAGAGCGGGTACCGTGATCGCCCTGTCAGAAAGTTGGGCAACTCAGTTACGTCAGATGGAGCCAGAAGCTCGGGTAGAGGTCGTTTACAACTCGGTATCGTTGCCGTCTGAGCAAAGCAAGTATATACATAGCGAACAAAAAAAAGAGATTCTGTTTCTTGGACAAATCGGCGAGCGCAAGGGAGCATTTGATTTAATCCGCGCCTTCGCAGTTGCAGGCTGCGATGCAGAATTAGTGTTGGGAGGTGATGGTGATATTGATAGGGCGGCTGGACTTGCATGGCAGTTAGGTGTGTCGGAGCACGTTCATTTTCTAGGGTGGGTGACTGGCGCTGACAAAGATGCACTATTGGCTATGGCCTCAGTATTTGTCTTGCCTTCGTATAATGAAGGCTTACCCATGTCGGTTCTGGAAGCAATGGCATGGGGAGTCCCGGTGATCACTACACCAGTGGGGGGTATTCCAGAGGTAGTACGGCAGAATAAAGAAGGTCTCATCGTCCCTCCAGGTGATATTCATAGACTGAGTGAGGCTCTGTGCGAATTATTGAGAGACGCGCCATTGAGAGAACGCTTGGGGGCCAACGGTCGAATGCGCGTACAACACATGTTTTCAGATAGCGTGGCACTTCCAAAACTAGAAGCCATCTGGGTGCGATTCGGTCTTTTTCCTTATTGTCAGACTGACCACTGATAAAATTTGAGGGAATTTTATCAATGTTGGGTTACGGTAGATTTGCGCTAATTGACAGGATTCGAGACACCAGTACCTTGGTTCTATTTCGACAGTTAGAGGCTATTCAGTTCGAATCGCCCGCAGCGATAAGGGCTCGACAAGAGAGGTCGCTAGATGACTATTTTTTAGCGCTTACAGCCGCCAGCCCACTCTACTCAAACTACCGTTCCTTTACTCAGTTACCGGTGATTGACAAGGCCTTTGCTAACGGTCACCGCGAGCAGCTCATGAATCCCGACTATTCTGGTAAATACGTACGTAAAAAGACAGGTGGTTCCACAGGAGAGCCATTTGTTTACTTCACAGGAACCCTATCCCAGTCCTACTTGTGGGCCAGCATTTTACTGAGTTGGCGGGCAGCAGGATATCAATTGGGTGAGCCAGTTGCTTTTTTAGCTGGATCTTCACTGTTCGGCATCGGTTTGAAGCAGGCGACTTACTACAAGTTGATGAACGTAACTGTGCTTTCTGCCTTCGACCTTTCACCAGGCCGCATGCAAGCCTATGTGGAAGCTATTGCCTCAGGCGGTTTTCGCTTACTTTATGGTTATGCCTCAGCTATTCATCGTTTGGCTCAGTATCTGATTGCGGCTCCCATTCGTCCGCGCTTTAACTTAAGAGGTGTTGTGTGTACGGCTGAGGTTTTGACGCCCGCGATGCGCCAGACGATTGAGATGGCTTTCGGCGCAATTTGCTTGAATCAGTACGGATGTCATGAGGCTGGGGTTTCTGCATATGAATGTGAATATAAGCAGGGGTTACACCTTGTGACGACACGTTGCTATCCGGAAATACTAGAAGACGGGCGCTTCATCTCCACCGATCTGTCCAATTACGCTTTTTTTTTACCACGCTACGATACTGGTGATCTAATCGTGATGAACGGTGACAGCTGCTCCTGTGGCCGGGGTTTTCCACTAATCCGCGAGGTGATTGGACGGAGTAACGATCTGGTTTCAGATCAAGCGGGTAATGTAGTGCATTCAGAGTTTTTCAGCCACATGTTCCGAGAAGACAGCAGGATTGTCGCTTTTCAAATATTGTACGATGAGCGAAAACTGCTGGTTAATCTGCACTGCCTAGAAACGAGATGTGACTGGTCTGATTATCTGAACCATACCCGAGAAACCCTCACATTCGACTATATCGATTTAGTAGAGAACATGCTATTCGTGGTGCCGGCGAATGGTAAACACAGGTTTGTAATGAGAGTAGACGACGTTGAGGCCTATTTTAAATAGACACTAAAGTAAATCGGTCTATAAGTTCTGCCAATACTTAAAACTGACTCGGGGACTTGTAAGTTAAGCGGGCATTGCTGACTGTCTATATGGAATTAGCACTTCCAGTGCGCAGCTTAAAGCCTAATAGAGAATCTGGCATGAATAATTATAAAAAGGTTTTTCCATGATCATCCGCTTGGCTATTATTTTTTGCATAAGCACCTTTGGCAGCAACCTTTCAGCACAAATCATGCCTAGCGCGACGGAACTTTTGGCGCGGGCTAGTACAAAGGCTCACCCCAGAACCATCGATGTGGCCGCTCTTAAATCAGGGGTCGACTGGGAGGGCCGCTGGATTGTCGTCCAAGACAAAGTAACTCTACTGCACGCTGAGACGCTTCCCACAGAACCATTAGCAGCAGTTGCTGTGAGGACTGCCACCAATGAGGGGGACAAAACCTTGCTCGCGGCTGCATTATGGCTTAGAACTGGAAGCTCTGCTGCGGTTACAGAAGCTAAACGGCGCGCATTGAATCTTGCTTCGTGGTCTCCAACGGGGACGACAGGATTTCGTTCAAATGGCCAAGCTGGTCGTGCTGTGGCAAGAACGCTCGCTCTTTCTTATGACTGGTTGTATGAACAATGGACGCCAGTCGAACAAGAGGCGCTGCTGTCTGCAATCCGCCAGCGCATATTAGAAATCCTATCGGAGGGTGGGCCATATGGACTCAATCATGGATTGAAACTAGATTCAGATCCTTATGATGCACATCGCGTTACGGTCACAAGCATGACGGCAGTTATCTGCTCGGCTTTAGCGGGAATAGATGTTTTATATGACCAGTGTGTTATCGATATCGTGCCACGTTATCTCTCTAGGCCACACCCTTGGGGTGTGAACGATGGTGGTTATGCTAATGGCACTCTTTATGCTCAGTATGATGTTACATGGACGCATTTTCAGACTTGGGAAATGCTAAAGCAAGTGATTAATATTGATTTGTGGCAGACAGCGTGGGCAAAGAATTATATTAAGTTCATCGCCTATTTTCTTCCACCAGGTGCGCCGTCAGGACTTTTCGGCGATGGAGCTGAGCAGTGGTGGGCTGGAGTTTGGTCAACTCAGGGAAAGGCATATGCTGGGTACTTACCTTCTCCTCTGGCTAATTGGTATGCCCGTAGTCAGCCTTCTACAGAGGAGAAATATAACCTCTCTCTTCTTCTTGCTCCGCAGAAAGATATGCGACTCATCTCCACAGCATTACCAGATGGAACGGCGCACGGTATCCATATTCCATCTATTGGTTGGGTGGCTATGCATAGCGACTTAAGCAATAAATTTCGTAACTCGGTATATTTTAAGTCAAGCCCATATGGTTCATACATTCACAGTCATGCTGATCAGAATAGTTTTGTGATTCATGCAGGTGGAAAGGTGCTTGCGGCGGATACTGGTTACTATGATTACTTCAACTCTCCGCACCATAATGGATGGTACAAAATCACTCAAGCTCATAATGCTATCACCGTTGATGGCGGAAAAGGACAGATGCTAGGCACCATAGCTGCTAAGGGGGAGATTACTCAGTTTCTGAATTCAGGGGGCTATGATTTGGTAACCGGAAACGCGCGAGCTGCTTATGGTGGGATGCTCACCAAAGCAGTACGTTCTATGATTTATTTACGTCCAGATACTGTACTAGTATTTGACTCGTTAGCATCAGAAGTCGCCCGTACCTGGGAATGGAATATTCACGCCTTAAGCCCAATGGCGGTTAAGGGTGTCAGAAGCATTGAGATTGTAGAGGGTGGAATCCATTTATGTGTGCGCCAAGTTTATGGGCCAGATATAACATTCAGCCAGACAGATAAATTCGCAGTATCCCCGAAGGGCACCTACCCGAATCAGTGGCATGGAGTCTTTGCCACCACCCTAAAATCAAAGAAAGCTCTCTTTGTAACCGTGCTTGAAGTTGGGTGTAGAAGTACGCCAGTGACAGTAACAGTTACCAGCACAGGACAAGATGTGACTGTATTGGGCAAAACATTTAGTTTCGATGGAATATCTGTTCTAAAGAAATGATGATATGGAGTGGATTGTTAGTATCGGATCTGATTCGGTTTTGGCACAACGCGAAAAAGATCTGCAATCCCCCCAAGGCCCGCATATGCTTTGAGCTACTATTTTCATAGGGCTTGCTAAATGTTTCTTAGCCGCGCGGTCTAGTAACTCGAACCACAGCCGTTTGGAGCCGATTAAAATTGCATTGACTATACGCTACTTAAAATTGAGTTCTATTGGAAGACCTCAATTTAATGTCGAATTTATTAGAATTCACGGAGACACAAATGAATGCTTGGGAAGCGATGCAGGCTGACACCCATCGGCAATATGGTCAGTTCAGTTGGGGGCTGCTTATTAAAGGGACCATATTTCGGAGAACATTTAGACCTATTGTAACAATGAGACTATGCCAGGGCATCGCAACTTCTCCTGGTCTAATCCGGCTAACTTTACCCCTCTTCAGAGTTTTACATCGCATAGCTACTCATAACGCTTCTATTGATCTCTCTTGGCAAACAGAAATTGGGGGGGGGCTAGCTCTGACACATGGCTGGGGTCTAGTTGTGAATCGCGGGGCTCGAATTGGTAACAATGTTACATTGTTCCACGGAGCTACTCTTGGCCGTCGCGACCGCATTTCTCATGATGGTGAGCGCTTTACTGAATACCCAGTACTTGAAGATGAAGTCTGGGTTGGGCCACACGCTATCATCGTCGGTGGAGTAATAATCGGTCACGGTAGTAGAATCGCAGGAGGAGCTTTTGTTACTAGCAGCATTCCTCCTTATTCGATTGTCTCTGGTAACCCGGCATCAATTGTAAAAAGTAACTGTGTGCCTGATGTCACAAACCCAGCGCCGGTATGAAGTAGATTATCGATAAAATTTGTCTCTGCTTAAAATTAATCAATTCTCAGCCTTATCAGGTCGTGTCAGTTGTCTCGATTTTCTCTCCATTTCAAGAGCGTCCATTATCTGTGCCGGCTTTCCAGCACGAAGACCCTCTGCTAGGGCACGTGAAGCATCCCTACGTCGCTCAGCATAGTGACGTAACACTTCTACTGTCGCTGCGGAAGGCAATGCGGGATTATGAGGAAGGTTAGACAGCTGTTCGAAACTCTCCTCATAACGGTCTCCAACAGAGGTGTCGATACGTCCTGCGATTTGATTAAAGGAGACATCATCCTGCTTGCCTTCATCGAGTATGCTCTGCCATGCGTCCCTGATTGCAGCATCATCTCGTAGAAACTCTCCGATCTCCTTCCGCACCAAAACCTCCTCACTCCAACGATAAGTAGGCTTCGGAACCTGTCCAATCAAGACTGCAATTGACAGAGCAAAAATGCCCCCCGCGAATAACCGGGTACGCAAAGATACAGCCCTTACCTTGTCTGGCTGTGCCAATACTATCCCACCCATTATCCCGGTCATGAAGCCACCGATATGCGCAGCATTGTCGATACCCGTGAACGAGAGGCCCAGAGCAATCGTGATGACAGCGAACCCAGCAGCACCCCAGAATAACCAACGGAATTCATGCGGATGAATGTTGGCACGCTCACGCCAGAGGAATATTAGCAATGCCCCATAGACACCAAAAATAGCACCTGACGCTCCACCCGATACCGCAGATCCCTCCGTTGTAGAAAGCGATGACAAATTACCCGCCAATCCGCTGATGAAATAGATACCCGCAAAACGTGCATGCCCATACATGCGCTCGACCAATTGTCCGCTATCCCATAATGCCAAGAGATTGAGCCCGAGGTGTATAACACCAAAGTGCAAAAATAATGCGCTGCAGAGTCTCCACCACTCCCCATCTTGAACTGCTGGACCAAAATTAGCACCCCAATCCAACTGCACACCATTGGATGAATGCCATATATCAGCACCTCCCGCGAGCATGGCAAGGAAGACCATCAAGTTAATGGCGATTAATAGATGCGTCACCGGTATGCTTGGAACCTGCTGCCGAAGAAGATCGTGAAGAGAGGGCATAGAAGACGGTAGATTCATATGACTTGAGACGTTATTATGCATGAGGACAAGGGATGGCTATGTGCTCCTTCTTAGGAATAAGATTGAATCTTTTTCTGCAAATTACTATAACTCTGTTGATCACTCTTCTGGTTGCAACTTTCGGTGTTGCCGCAGAGACTCGAGTGAGTTTGCCGCGTACTGGGCTCGTACCGGATGATCTCGCCGTGATCATTAATGACGATGATCCACAATCACAGCAAATCGGCAGCTACTACCAGAATGCCCGTGGCATTCCAGCAGCCAACATGATCCATTTAAAATTTAAACCCGGCCACAACAGTCTTACCAAGGACGAATTTCTACAACTGAAGTCTATAATTGACCGGGTTACGCCTGACCATATTCAGGCCTATGCCGTGGCCTGGACCAATCCCTACCGTGTGGGCTGTATGTCCCTCACTTCAGCCCTTGCATTTGGTTACGATGAAAACTACTGTTCCAAAAAATGCGGCCCAACCGCGGCAAGTTCCTATTTCAATTCACCCAGCATTAATCCCTCCACTGATCATAAGTTACGACCCGCAATGATGCTAGCTGGAACCAATTTCGAAATGGTCAAGTCGTTAATAGATCGTGGTGTCGAATCCGACCATAGTTTCCCAACAGGTCGAGCTTATTTACTAATCACGTCGGATAAAGTGCGTAGCGTTCGGTCCATTTACTTTGAGCAGACTGCAAAAGAGCTGGCGGATGTCTTTCCCATTGAGATACTGGAAGCAGAGTCGATTATCGATCGTCAGGATGTTCTATTCTACTTTACCGGACTGGCTCAAGTTCCTAATCTACAGACGCTTGGATTTCTGCCAGGAGCTCTGGCCGATCACCTGACTTCAACCGGTGGGCAGCTCACCGACTCAAAACAGATGAGCAGCCTGAGATGGTTAGAGGCCGGTGCCACCGCGAGCTACGGGACCGTAGTCGAGCCCTGTAACCATCCTCAGAAATTTCCATTTCCAGGGATCGCTATGTTTCATTATTCAATTGGCGCAACTGCGATTGAGGCCTATTGGAAGAGTGTTGCCTGGCCTGGGGAGGGCATATTCATAGGTGAGCCATTGGCCCGTCCATTTGCACCGTTGCTGCGCGAGATCAGTCCAGGTCAATTTGAACTAAAGATTTTTTCACGACGCTCAGGTCGGGTACACATTGAACAATCAATTTCTGCTGCCGGCCCTTTCCGACCAATTTCCAAACAGCTATTGTTACGCCGTGGTGCAAATTTATTACACTTCAAGTTCAATGAAATTACAGATGGTTATTTGAGAGTGCGTTGGAATTAAAATAAGAGATCTAAGACTGGATAACCTACTTCATTTCTGCTGAATTACGTCTCATACCCTTTAGGATTGCCATCTTGCCAGCGCCAAGCATCCACGCACATCTCTTCTAATCCTCGTTCTGCTCGCCAACCCAGTAACTCATTTGCCAATCTGGGGTCGGCATAACAGGCAGCAATATCCCCCGGTCGGCGGGGCGCAATTCGGTAAGATACCTTCCGTCCGCTCGCTTTTTCAAAGGCACTCACCATATCGAGCACGCTGTAACCTGTCCCGGTACCGAGATTGACCGTCAGACAACCACCCTTTCCAACTCCTTGAAAGCTATCTGAAGAGGCAAGCGCTGCCAATGTCTTGATATGACCTAATGCTAGATCTACCACATGAATATAATCCCTCACCCCTGTGCCATCCAAGGTTGGGTAATCATTGCCCCATACATTAAGGATTTCTTGACGGCCCAGCGCCACCTGGGAGACAAATGGCATTAAGTTGTTAGGTATTCCGTGCGGATCTTCGCCGATCAGGCCACTGGTATGCGCGCCAACCGGATTAAAATAACGTAAGATCCCAATTCGCCAGGAGCCATCACTCAATTTCAGATCACGTAACATTTCCTCAATCATTAACTTGCTACGACCATAGGGGTTAGTTGCTGAGAGCGGGTGATCCTCGGTCAGCGGTAATTTCTGAGGGTCACCGTAAACGGTCGCAGAGGAGCTAAAAACTAGTGTTTTTATCTTGCATTCGCTCATTGCCTCTAGCAGTCGTAATGTCCCCACTACATTGTTGTCGTAGTAAGTCAATGGCTGCTTCACAGATTCACCCACCGCTTTCAGCCCAGCAAAATGAATCACCGCTTCTGCCCTGCTCTCACGCAAGGCTGCTACCACGGCAGCACGATCACGACAGTCCCCCCGTACCAACTTCGGTCTTCTCCCCGTGATGCGCTCCATCCTCATCAGCGATTCTGGATGACTATTACAGAAATTATCAAATACCGTGACATCGAAGCCAGCGCTGAGTAGTTCAACGCAGGTATGAGAACCAATAAAGCCTGCACCACCGGTTACAAAGATCATAATGATGTACTTAGATTTGAGGTTGAGAACTCACAAAATAGATTAGTTATCTATCACTCATCTATTATACGAAAGTTCTTTTGCTAGTATATCGATAATCCGTTTCGCTGCTTCTCCATCCCATAAATGCGGAATACGCCCTTTCTTACCCTCCCCGCACAGTACTCTACGTACTTCAGAAACAATGCGCATCGGGTCTGTACCAACCAATACATTGGAGCCCTCCTCGACCGTCACCGGGCGCTCTGTATTCTCACGAATCGTGATGCAGGGTACGCCTAAGGCAGTGGTCTCTTCCTGAAGTCCACCGCTATCTGTTAATACGACGGCGGCATCTTTCCATAAATTGAGAAAGGCCATATATGCTTGTGGCCCCACCAATGTAATGTTGGGGCCAAGATCGATACCAAACCTTTCAAGGTTGGCACGCGTACGTGGGTGCAGAGGAAAGATCAGGGGGAGTTCAATTGCTATCTCTTTCAATGCGTCACCGATGCGCATCATCATTGTGGCGTCATCCACGTTACTGGGTCGATGAAGCGTAATTATCCCGTAACGCCTACCGTTAGATGTATTTTTTTCTTTAAAAATATTTGTATCAAAACTTGTAGTGTCAACACTCGTAAGTTTCTTTGCCTGATACATCAGATTATCAATCATCACATGCCCCACGTAATGGATCGATGAATCTAGTTTCCCCTCTCGTTTCAAATGCGAGACCCCGCTCGGTTCAGTCACAAAAAATAAATCAGAGATGCTGTCAGTCACCATCCGGTTGATTTCTTCCGGCATAGTCATGTCTCCGCTACGTAGACCAGCCTCAACATGAGCCACAAGAATATTCAATTTCTTGGCAACAATCGAACACGCAAGTGTCGAATTTACATCACCCACCACCACTACGACATCAGGCCTTTCAGCCAAACAGAATTCTTCAAAAGCGACCATGATCTTGCCTGTCTGCTGAGAATGGGTGCCGCCACCAGCTGCCATGAATACATCTGGCTCAGGAATGCCCAATTCCTCAAAAAACACATCATTCATCTCTCGGTCGTAATGCTGGCCTGTGTGAATGATCTTGAATGCTAAACCACCATGAGCCTGCAAAGCACGCACAATGGGTGCAATTTTCATAAAATTAGGACGGGCCCCAGCAACCAAGCAAATATTTTTCATACGAGGGACCTATTTTCCTTGATACCACAATGATGTAGTTTCCATCAAAATTAACAACCCTTGATTCCGACACTTGCATCTATCGACAGTGCCGAGATTAATGCGATACGTATGCCTCAAATGACTCATCATGATGAGTCTAGTTTGTTGACATATCTATCGAGTGCTAGAATTACAGCCGCCACACGCGCAGACCTTCAGTTTTTAGGGTCTGTTGATTAAATTTTGATTTCACGTCGATAAAGCTGCCTCCATGGATCACCTTGCTGAGTAAATGCCTGAGATCCATCTGAACGTATTCGTTATGGGCTACTGCCAGGATAATCGCATCCGCCTTGGGTAACTCTTCCCAAGGAAGCAGAGTTATGCCGTATTCATGCTTAGCCTCTTCAGAGTCAGCTACTGGGTCATGCAAGTATACTTCTACACCGTAGCTCTCCAGCTCGTGAACAATATCAACTACCTTAGTATTACGAATATCAGCACAGTTCTCTTTGAAAGTGAGACCTAATACATTTACTCTAGCACGTTTGACTTGCCCTCCCCCCTTGATGATGTGCTTGACAGTCTGTTCTGCAACAAATTTACCCATGCCATCATTAATACGACGTCCTGCCAGTATCACTTGTGGGTGATACCCTAACATTTCGGCCTTGTGGGTGAGGTAGTAGGGGTCGACACCGATACAATGGCCACCTACTAGGCCAGGTCTAAAATTGAGAAAATTCCACTTTGTGCCAGCCGCTTCCAGCACTTCTAATGCATCGATACCCATCTTATCAAAGATGATCGAAAGCTCGTTCATGAGAGCAATATTGAGATCTCGTTGGGTGTTCTCAATCACCTTGCAAGCTTCGGCAGCTTTGATGCTACTAGTGCGGTGCACGCCGGGTTTAACAATCTTTTCATAAAGAGTGGCAATCTTTTCCAGAGTCTCAGGAGTGTCGCCAGCTACAACCTTAACTACACGTGTCAGGGTATGCTCACGGTCGCCTGGATTGATACGCTCGGGAGAGTAACCAACAAAAAAATCACTTTTCCATTTCATGCCAGAAGCATTCTCTAGAACTGGAACGCAGATCTCTTCTGTTGCACCGGGGTAAACGGTGGACTCGTAGATAACGATGGCTCCCTTCTTCATATTTCGGCCAACACTTTCACTTGCGCCAATCAGTGGACCAAAGTTCGGCCGGTGGGCCTCATCCACCGGGGTGGGGACGGCGAGGATGATATAATCTGCCTCTCCTAGTAGTTTTGTGTCCGCTGTGTATTCCGCATGAATAGCGGACCGCATTTCCTCATACGGTAATTCTCGCGATGGATCAATATGTCGGGCACATGATTCCACCTTAGATAAAGTAATATCTAAACCAATCGTACGATCAAGCTTGCCAAATTCAATTACCAACGGAAGTCCGACGTAGCCTAAACCAATAACAGCGACCGTTACCATTACGAAGTTTCCTTTAGGTTATGTATTAATAATAAAAAATGGTGCACGAATGCATCATTGAATAAATGTATAGCTTGCTGTCTTATCTATGGAATCGCTGATTAAGTAGCCGCATGCGGCAATAGATCTAGGCGATCAAGTCGAATCTGTGAATCGAATGGAAATTTCATCACTATGAAGTCTGCTTT
>Ga0209553_1001231_pt1 | contig 12930 bp, 7 predicted proteins | sample LauGreFBDMM110DN_2_FD_188217 | JGI IMG/M metagenome (GOLD analysis project Ga0209553, IMG submission 188217) | Freshwater lake microbial communities from Lake Michigan, USA - Fa13.BD.MM110.DN (SPAdes) (version 2) | ecosystem: Environmental > Aquatic > Freshwater > Lake | place: Lake Michigan, USA...
ATCTTGCCCGTCGGGCTTCATGACAGACGACGGGCAAGAGTGCCCGCCCTACGGTTGTCTTCAACGGACTGTTATTTCCACGGACAACCACGCGAACGAACGACTCGGAGTTTGAACCCCATGGCGAGCAGCCAACTCAAAACGGACTGTCCGTTGCCGACCGAGAGCCAATCCGGCTCCGGACACGGTTCGGCGTTTCCGTTTGCGTGGCGCGCTCCTGCGGTTCCCAATTCCGAAACGGTCATCAGACCGCCAGTGACGGCCGAACCTGTCGAAGCTGCTCCCGCCCCCGCCCCCGAACACAACCGGCGTCTCTTTCCCACGACGACCGAAGCGGACGATGTGGAGGGACTGCGCGTTGGTCACTTCACGATCCAACGTCGCGTCGGAACGGGTGGCATGGGATCGGTCTTCCTCGCCACGGATGAGCAGCTTCGGCGGAACGTGGCCCTCAAAATTCTTGCTCCGTCATTCTCGCTCGAACCGTCGTCGGTGCAGCGGTTTCAAAATGAAGCCCGTGCGGCCGCGCGGCTTGATCACGACAACATCGCGCGGGTCTTCTTCTACGGTGAAGACAACGGACTGCACTACATCGCTTACGAGTACGTCGCCGGTTCCAACCTGCGCGAAGTGATTCGTGCGAAAGGCCGTCTCGAACCGGCCGAAGCGGTCAACTACACCGTGCAGTTGGCAGCTGCACTCAGCCACACTTCGGCAGCGGGGATCGTCCACCGTGACATCAAGCCGTCCAACGTCCTGATCACGCCGCAGCGTCGCGCGAAACTGGTCGATCTCGGGCTGGCTCGACGTGAGGCCAACGAAGCCTCCGCCGAACTGACTGTCGCGGGCACGACGCTCGGGACGTTCGACTACATCTCGCCCGAGCAAGCGAAAGACCCGCGCAACGTCGATGTTCGCAGCGACATCTATTCGCTCGGTTGCACGCTGTACCACATGCTGACCGGCGAACCGCCGTATCCCGAGGGGACCGTCCTTCAGAAACTGCTCGATCATCAAGGCAAGGACGCGCCCGACCCGGCTCGCAAAAATCGGCGTGTTCCGCCGGCGCTCTCGGCCGTCGTGAAACGCATGATGGCCAGTGACCCGCGCCGCCGTTACGCCAATCCCGGTGAGTTGCTGCGAGACCTGTTGCTCGTGGCGAGGTCACTCGGGGCGGGAGCCGTTCCCATTGACGGACAAGTCTGGCTGACCGCCTCGCGCCACCAGCTTCCGGCTTGGAAACGAAACATCGGTTGGATCGCCGCCGCCGCCTCGCTGGTTCTGCTCGTGGTCGCAATGCAGCGCAACCCAGGGTTGGCCCCGCGCTTCGAGCCACGCAGTACGGCAAAGTTGGGGGTGACTTCCAATTCGTCGCCGTTCTCATCGAACCGACATCCCGATTCATCGTCGCTTCCCAACGACGGCAGCGCCTTCCGGCAGAACGACGCTCCGCGCGAACCTCTCGCCGACGGGCATTCGTCATCCGTTACCTCCGGAGCAAAAGCCAAAGCTCCGCGGGATGACGCCGTTACCGGAGTGAAAGCTGGACCACCGGTCGCGAATGCAACTGAACTGCCTGAACCGGAAGGCTCTGTCGCGAAGGCTGGCGGCAGCGTCCTGCGTCCCATTCCACTCGATCCCAAGTTGGCAGACGGCATGTTTGGGACGAAAGACCTGCCTCTGTTGAGCGGCGATCCCGCTACTCGCATCAACGTCACTGAGCCCGCACCCGGTTTCAAAGCCATTCCAGCTCCACCCGTGCCTAGCAAGGATGAGTCTCCGCCAGCAGCCGTCGCCAGCAAGCCGGTCCCTTCCGTGTCGGACCCGCTTTCGACGACGACAGCAGGTGGTCCCGTGACTGTGACCGGTCAGGTGGTTTCCATTCTGGAAGGAAAGTCGTACGGCAGCCTAGAAGCCGCCTGTGCCGAAGCGAAGGACGGCAGCATCATTGAGCTGCGTTACAACGGCAGTCGCAACGAGGTCGAGCGGCCGATCCGTCTGGCGAACAAGAAGAACATCATCGTGCGCGGCGGCATCGGCTTCCGTCCGACAATCGCGTTCGCGCCGACGGAGCCTCCGTCCGATGCCGCGCAGTCGCGCATGGTCACGGTCTCCGGTGGTTCACTGGAACTCGTCAACGTCGATCTCATCTTCACGGTCCCCGAGCGAATCGCCGCCGATCGCTGGGCCTTGTTTTCGCTCGAACGTCCCGAAAAGTTGCAGCTTCACGGCGTGACGATCACCGTCGCGAACCCGAACGGCCAGCCAGCGTGCGTCGTCGAACAAGTCGCGGCCACCGGCCAGGGACTCGGCAACGTCGGCATGATGAAGAATGGAATGCCCGCCGAACCGCCGCGCGTCTCGATCTCCGAAAGCCTGGTGCGTGGTGAGGCAGACTTGTTCTTCTTGCGTGACGCCGTTCCCGCTCGATTCCAGATCAAGGACGTGCTTGTCTCGCTGCAGGGATCGCTCTTCCATGCCGCCTGTCAGTCCGAGTTGGCCAACGCCGAGGCCGATCGCGTCACGCTGGAGTTGGATCACGCCACCTGCCTCCTGTCGAACAGTCTGATCCTGACCGAAGGGATCGACAACCTGCCTGATCGGACTCCGCCGCTGCTCGTGTTCGCCAACAACAACATCATCTCGTGCGGAGCCAAGCGGGCGTTGGTTGCGATGAAGGACGCAGGCGACCTGATGGACCTGCAGCGTCAGTTCGTCTGGAAGGGAGACCGCAACTACTACGACGGCCTGTCCGTCTTTTGGCAGTTGGGTGGTCGTCAGCCTTCGTCGATGACGCGGCAGCTCGACTTCGATGCTTGGCGTAATCACTGGCTCGGCAACGAAGGGATTGGTTCTTCGAATGCCGTCGTCGTCTGGAAGTCCAAACCGCTCGAACGACCGTGGACGAAGTTGACCGCCGATGCCGTCGAACTCAACGCGATGGCCACTTCCAACCCGGCCGTCAACGGCGCGAGCGATCTCACCAACGCCGGTGCCACGCTCAGCAAACTCCCCGTGCCAGCATCCGATTCCCAGCCAGACTCAGATGACCAGCAGACCGACACCGAATGAGTCGCCAACCGAAATTGCTAATGGGACTCGCCGCGCATGAATTGGCTGACGTGGATCGTCGAATCGCTGCCGTTTCTCGCGACGATCTCGCCCCTTATGGGAGCCGCTGCGGTCGCCGTGGCCGCGCGATTGAACCCCGCGATGACGCGAAGCATCGCATGGTCCAGCGCCGCGCTGACACTGGTGCTGCTGGGCGCAGTCGTCTGGAATTTCGACCCGCACCGTGTCGATGAACGAGGCCGAACCGTGTCCTCGCAAATGGTTGTGAGCTTCGACGGGTTGGCTCCATCGTCAACGGTTGTTCTCCCAAGCACGGGGGGCCCAAATGACGCGAACGTTCCACCGCGCGGCATCAACGTGCGGCTGGCCTTCGGCATCGACGGACTGACGTTGTGGCCTGCGGTTTGGATCGCACTGGCAGTTCTCGTGGCTCTGTCGTTCGCCAAAACATCGCCTCCGCCTGACCACACGGAACTGGAATCGTCGCCGACTTACTGCATCGCGCTCCTCGTTGTCGAAGCGGGGCTGCTCGGTTCGCTGACGGCACGCGATGTCATCGTGTCGCTGCTGTCGTGGGAAGTTGCGCTCCCCGCGCTCTACTTCTTGATCGGACGCTGGGGCGGACCGGAACGCCGGGCTGTTGCCGGTCGAATGCTGATCTTTCAACGCATCGGCGGCGGACTGACGCTGCTCGGAACGACGCTCGTCGCCGTGTCGTGGCCGTGGGTGCGGAGTGACTTCGATGCGCGACGCACCTCGCTGACGTTCGACATGTTCGGGCTGGTCGATGGCCTGCGAACGCTGGTCTCTCGCAACGAAATTGCGGTCGAAGTGTGGAGTGATGTCGCGTCGTGGGCCTGCCTGCTGCTGATGCTAGGCTTCGCGCTGCGATTCCCGGCGTTCCCATTTCAGCGTTGGTACACGCACGCGCTGGAAGATGCCTCGACGGGAGTCGCCTGTCTACTGGCGATCGCGTTGCCGCAGGTCGCCTTCTGTGGCTGGGTTCGATTCGCGATGCCATTGCTCACGGAAGAGGCGATCGAATTGTCCTGGCTGCTCGGCGCTGTGGCGGCGACCGGTGCAGTTCACGCCGGACTGAAGGCCGCGGCGCAGAGTGACCCCAAAAAACTGGCCGCAGCGTTGTCGATGGGCCACCTCGCGCTGGCACTGTTGGCGATGAGGCTCCCGCTGCGCGAGGGTCTGACCGGCGCGTGGTTGATCGTGCAGTCACAAGGAATAGTCACAGCCGGTTTGATGTTGCTTATCGACTTCGCGTCAAAACGGCTCCCTCACCGTGAGTCGGCTCCCGTCGAGGGCTTGGCGTTCGATCAACCCCAGCGCGCGGCGATGCTCGTCCTGCTGCTGGTCGCATCGGGAACGCTGGCTCTCGCCAGCGGAGCCGGTCCTCTGCTCGCGCTATCGCAACTGACATGGGAGACCACGCCCTTCGCGGCTTGCGGAATCGCGACGCTGGTCTTGATGACATGGTCGCTGCTGGTCACCTCCCAACGCATCCTGTTCGGACGAGAAAACTTTTCCACAACGCTGCCCGTCCCTGACCTCAACCTCCGCGAGTTCTACGTGGTGCTGCCGCTCATCTTGGTGCTCGCTTGGCTGACACTGGCCCCGCACGCGATTTTGAAGAGCAGCGAATCAACACTGTCACAGCTCCTGCAATCGCACGAGCGCCGTCCGGACATGACCGAGTAGTGGTCGGACAACTTGTGATTGCAGGGGTGTTCAACAACTAGCCCGACGCGCAAGCGAGGGCAAACCGTTGTAGAAAGTGAAGCCCTCGCTTGCGCGTCGGGCTAGTGAGAACCCCCGCAATACAAAGTTGTTCGACCAGTAGGCCCCGTCCCCAAAACGACAGCGGCCCGGCCGGGGAGATCCCGGTCGGGCCACTTTCTTTCACTGATCGCGTCGATCCAATTCCGTTACGGACTGGGGATGGGCGGCAGCGAGGCTTCGTCCATCATCGACGCGGGGACGAGATCAAAGTCGAGCGGGTTCGCGGCGGCACCATCTCCGCGAATGATGAGCAAGTCGGCATCAATTGGACCTGCCAACGCGATGTTCGGCAAGGCGATCCGCACGCCGAGGTCGTACCAACCATGAATCTCCGCCTGAAGTTGCAGGCCGTTGACGGACACGATCACTTGGCCTGGCTCGGGTCCGAAACCTTCACCCGCGATGTTGATAATTGTTCCCGGAGCACCGACCGACACGTCCGACGAGAAGGTGGCAGGGTCCACCGGCAGGATGTCGTTGCGAGCGACCACCGACCCGTTGTTCGATTCGTTCGACTCGGGCAACTCACGATGGCTGTCCACGAGGACGTGCAAGTAGTTGAACGGAATTCGCAGTCCCTCGGGAGTCACACCCAAACGATTGGCCGCGAGCGGCAGACGGATGTCCACCGACTGAATCTCACCCGCTTCGATGCCGTTCACAATGGATCCCGCTTGAGGCAGGTCCACCGACGGAACGAGATCGTTTCCGGCGATCAACAGCACATTGAATGGGACCGTCGTGGAGAGCGGCCCGTTGTTTCGCAACCAAACGCGATAACGGGGACCGAGATTCTGGTCGGGATGGCCGTTGTCCACGAAGCGCGTGGCCAAAAGTTGCAGGTCGGTCCCCGAATCGAGAACCACGGGTGGCACATCGACCCACGTCCCGCAGGTCACGACAGGCAGCGGCTGCCAAACGGGGTAGTCATAAACGACCCACGTCGGACACGGATGGTAATGGATGGGGCGGCAGTGGAACGGACGGGGATCGTAAATCGGCAGGCACGAATCCCACCAACACCAATCGACCCACGGAGTCCAGCGCGGCGTCCAACAGTACGTCGGGTAATAGCCACCCCCCGCGTACCAGCAACTGAACGACGACTTCGTGAACGAGGAGACTACGACACCGTGATGACGGTGACTCCACCCCCCCTGCTGAATCAGTGCCGGTCCGAGATTCATCTGGCGCGAGAGGTCGCCATGACGATGCAGTTCAAACTGGCGATCCAGATTGTGCTTTCGTCCCACACTCGAATCGTTCAGGCGATGGAAGTCCTGCTTCCCGATCCGATCTTGGTAAACACCACTCACACGATCCAACTTCACGCCCGCCAATCGCAGATTGTCTTTCGCATCGGGCGCACCCTGCAACTCCTTGAGTTGCTTGTGAAACTCCTTCTGGTCTTTGGTCTCACGCAGTTTGACGAGCTTCTCATTAATCTCGGGCTTCACGTCGCGCACGGCTGGCTTCTGCAAGTCGAGCTTTGAGGCATGACCATTTTTCTCGACTCGAACCGGCGTCGGTCGCAGACGATTAGCGTCTTTGCCGATGACCGTGCCATTCCCAATGATTGTCGGCGCGTTCTTGTTTCGATCGCCCTTCGGATCGAGGCCGGGCGTCCGGTTGTTTCCCCCGAGGTCCGTTTTGGTACCGTCCAATTTGGGGATTCGGTTCTTGTCGTTGTCGTCACGACGATCCCGGCCCTTGTTGTTATCGGCACCATCTTTGTTGGCATTCCCACCGACGGACCCACCGGGCAAGTTCACGCCAGGAATCACGGGCTTTGAGCCAACGCCGGGATTCGCATTGGGGCGACCCGGCTCATTCTTGGGGATGTTGTTTCGGTCGCGAGGCTCCCGATTGTTTTTGTTATCCGCACCGCCCGCGTTGGGGATCACCGGTGGGTTGTTTCCACCGCCACCAATCTTCGGAACGTTGTTTCCGCCCGCATTGCCACCCGCCCGAGGAACATTGTTGCCAGCAGGTTGATTGCCGCCTGCGTTGGGTCGGGGCTTCGGATCGTCACGACGATCGTCACGGCGTTGTTCAGCTTTGTTCTTGTCGTCCTTCAAACCGGCCACTGGCTGAATACCGCCGACGTTGCCACTCGGTGCCGGGTTGCCTGCTCCGGGAGTGTTGCGGTCGCGACGATCATTGCGGGCATCGTTCTGTCCGGCGGGATTGGCATTCGCACGATTCAAATCAACGCGAGGAATCTGGTTGGAGCGCACATCCGCTCCCTGTCCGCCGCGATTGTCGCGGGGCGAGTCATCACGCTTCGAGGGACCGTTGCTAACGTTGGGCTGTGGAGTGGGCCTGTTGGCCGCTGGAGGTGGATTGTCGTTGCGACGCTCCACGCGCGGAGCGGGCTCGGCACGTTTCGGCGGTGCGTCGTTAGCCTTGGGACCGCCACCGCGATTGTTGTTCGACTCGGCACGGTTCGCAGCAGGAGCCTTTGCGGCCGCCGGTTGTTCTCGTGCGGGCTTCTCTTTTTCTTTGTCCTTCGCAAACGCGACGACGCCAGCGGAAATGGATCCCGCCAACAGGCAACTCAACACCAGCCAACTTTGTTTCCAACTTTTCATGATTCACCCCTTCCTGTGAGCCGGGCACTCTTCGAGCAAAACTGTTCGAGTAGCAGTCGCTCAGCGGATCGTGTGCCAAATGGACTCGGGCACATCAAAGCTTCGCGTTTCGAGTTCACAGTTTCAAGAACCAACTGGTTTATGAGGGTGGGACACTCGCCGCAGGCAGGCTCTGCGCAGCGAACACACTCCAACAAAAAAAGCCTTGTGTCATCCGTTCGATGTCTGCCCGTGGCATCACAATGAACCTACTGCCCTTCGCGCGGCGACCTCGTCTGGTCGTGTTGTCGCACGAACTGCCGCAGCGACCAAACGGACTCGATTTTTTACTGGACCACCCGCCCCACGCGAGCCGAACACTCAAATGATCGGGTTTGTTCTCGAGCCAGTCACTTCACACACATTGGTCAAGTTCTTGAGGAGTGGGTGCCATGCAACGATCCTTCTGGGGATGTCTCTTGTTGGCCGGGTTCGCCGCTTCGGCACCGCAAGCCTCGCAGGCACAACTCTTCACGCGCCCATTTCACAACTGTTGCGAAACCTGCGAGATGCCGCAGGCTCAGTGCAGTTGCCAGGCTCATGTTCAACCCCAAGTTCAAACTCGGGTGCAGATGCAAACGCGGACTCGTCCCGTCGTCCAGACGCAACTACGGCCGCAGCAGGTCACGACCTATCGCGACGTGACCGAGACACGCGTACGCAACGAGTCGGTTGTCGAGAACGTTCCGAGTACGACCTATCGCAACGTGACGACTGATGAGGGTGGCTATCAGATGGTCTGGGTTCCCAAACCGGTCACCAAGCAGGTCGCGCAGACAGTCGTACAACAGCAGATGAAGACGCGCGCCGTTCCGTACCAAGTGACACACCGCGTCCCACAGGTTTCGACCCAGATGATTCCGGTGCAAACGGTGCAGCACATCACCGAGCAGGTGCCGGTCACGACCACGATGGCTGTCCCTGCTCCCATGACTTTCACTCCCATGGCCTACCAGTCGGCCTCAGCCACTTCGTGCAATGTTTGCGATCGCGGTTCCACCGCGATGAACATGCCGATGTTGTCGCAGCAGTTCGGGTACGCCCCGCAAGTCAGCTACGCTCCGTCCTACGTTTATGGTGCCCCGCTGACGGCCAGCATTCCAACCATGCCAGCCATTACGGTCCCCGTCCCACAAACGGCCCTCGCCCCCACGCCAATCACTGCGGAGAGGCCAGCCGAACAGTGGCAGACGGTCCCCGCGCGAGGCGCTTCATCGAGTCGTTCCCAAGAGTACGACTCCCCGTCATCGAGGCCCGTTCCAACGCCCGGCGATGACGTGAACGCGATTCCCCGACGAACCTCGATGTTCTCCCCCGCCCCTTCGGCGGCGGTCGTATGGAATTCGAGGCGGTAGAGCAAACGGCAATGACCGCGTCAGATATCGTTCAAGCCGGGGCGAGGCAGCACCTCGTCTGACAGCACGGCTTTGAGGGAGTGTCCGAATCGACCACACGCGAGCCAAGTCACGAGGCTCGCGTGCCGCATGCTGACTGGCTGCGGATTCTTATTGGGAAGTTCAACCCCATGTCCTGACCACACACGGCGCGCTCATGGACAGCCGCGCCCTCGTCACTTTGGATAAGTGTGGCATCACCAACAAGACAATCATCGTGTTGTGCTCGGACAACGGCTTCGTGAGTCGAGCCGAAAAAGACGGCGCGGCGGCCGAGACCCATCACGTCAAGATTCACGACGCCAAGCTGCACTATCACGCCCACACGGATGAGTTCTACTACGTGATCGACGGCCAGGGGACGATGACGCTCGATGGCACCGAGATCGAACTGCATCAGGGCGTGGTGGCCTACGTCCCGCGCGGCATCAAGCACAAGGCGGTCGGAAACCTGACGGTACTAACCGTCTGCACCCCACGCAGTGTCTCCAACGACATTCACGAATTGGAATGACATGCGGATGCCAAGCTAAGTGGTGGAGGCGTTCTAGCTCTGCTGACAAATCGCTTTTGCTTCGCATAACGACCCAGGCTCAGCGACCCGGCGCACGGGACGCGACGAATGCAACCGCGACGCTCCCGCAAGGTTCGCTGCAGCGCATGGTTAAGCCACTTCATGGGACGGCTAATGCAATAACCTCTGCTCGGGTCAGTCGCTCTCTCGGTTCGGCGGTGATGACACCGCGAACAACGTCAGGCGGGCCGATAACGCTGCTGGACACGTCGTAGGTAATCGGAAAGACCGCCTCTAATGGCAAGCCAAGAAAAGCTGCGAGAGCCGTCGGGCCGCGCTCGGTAGCGTCAAAATCATGATAGCGAGCCAAGTGGAAGATCACGTCGTCCGACCGGAACACCGACAGAGTGAGGAAGTGCTCGGTAAGTCGTGCATTGGTGGTGTCGAGGTTGCCGAGAAAGCCCGTCAGCACTGTTCCATTCGTGAGACGAATATGGCAGCCCACGATACAGCCAGCCGCTCGCTCGACTGGAAGCCGCCGAACCGGCGTCACATGTGTTTCCTCAGGTGAGTCGGAGTTGGTGAAGCGCCAAACGGGAGACTTGGCGAAGTCTTCTGCGATCAGACTATCGACGGGACGCTTCATAGTGGCCTAACAGTGAATTGAGCGGCGAGCCGCTTATTTCGGGTGGCCAATTGCCGAGTCGCTCGTTTTTACGCGACGCGACATGCTGTTGAGGAAATGACTTGTCAACGATGGCGTTGAGATTCCGTTGTGTTGGATAACGTGTTAGCCGGCGCGCCGCCTATCTCTGAATATCCAGGCGCGCCGGATAACTCAGTGATTCGCGCAGACAAGAACCGATGTGGTGTGCGACGACCGGTAACGCGCGATCTCGCCCGGACTATGCTCGTTCCAGTTCCGGGATCGCGTCGCCGTCTTCGACGATTTTGACGGGGCGACCGGCGAAGTTGGGGATCGAGGCGTGCTTGTAGTCGATCCCGAGATGGCGGTAGATCGTGGCGAGGAAGTCGGCGGGGCCGACTCGGCGCGAGATCGGGTTTTCGCCGCGAGGGTCGGTGGCTCCGATGACCTGGCCGGTCCGAATGCCTCCGCCCGCGAAGAGCATTGAGTTGGCGTTGGGCCAGTGATCACGGCCGGGTTGCACCGTGCCGGCCGGGGCACTCGCGACTCCCTCGCCGCTGCTGGCCACGTAGCTGATGCGCGGGGTACGGCCGAACTCGCCCGTCACGATCACGAGGACTCGGCGGTCGAGACCCCTCGCGTAGACATCCTCGATCAACGCCGAGACCGCCTGGTCGAGCGTCGGCAGGCGGAACTTGAGGGCATCGAACACGTGCTGGTTCACCGCGTGATCGTCCCAGTTCTGGACGCGACCGCACATCGGGCCGTCGAACTCGGTGGCCACGATGTCCACACCCGCCTCGACGAGACGCCGGGCCATCAGGCATTGCTGGCCCCATGGGTTGCGACCGTAGCGGTCTCGCACGGCGTCGGGTTCGAGCGACAGATCGAAGGCCGTTCGCGCGGAGGGGCTGGTCAGCAGGTTGAGAGCCTGTTGATCGAAGCGATCAACCGCCTCCATCACACCCGACTGATCGACACTTCGCAGCAGACGGTCGAGGCTGCTCTTCAGCGACGCGCGGGCGTTGAGGACATCAAGCTGCTTCTCATCCGCGAGGCCGACGTTGGGGACGCGGAACTGCGGAGCACTCGGATCGCCCACCACCTTGAACGCCTCACGCGACGGCCCGAGGTACGTTGGCCCGGCGATCGTGAAATTGTCGTAGTTATCGACTGGGTTCACGGCGACATAGTTCGGGATACTGCGTTTCGGGTCGGCGAGGAAATGACTGGCGACGGTCATCCAATCGGGCAGGACGGGCAGCAGCTTGTCCTGCGGGTCGGTGTCTCCCGCGAGAACCTGCAGCGATCCCGCCGGATGCCCGCCACCGGTGTGCGCGACGGATCTCAGCAGCGCGTACTTGTCGGCGATCTTCGACAGTCGCGGCAGAAGCTCTCCAATCTCGATGCCAGGAACGTTGGTCGCGATGGGTTGATAAGGCCCTCGAAATTCGGATGACGCAAGCGGCTTGCAGTCGAACGTTTCGAGATGACTCGCCCCACCGCGCAGCCAGACGAGGATCACCGCCGGTCGTTCTGAGGCCGTTGCGTTCGGAGCGGACTCCGCCGCGCTGGCCTGAAGCCGCAGGATGTCACTCAGCGTGAGACCGGCAAACCCCGTGAGGCCGAGTCGCAAGAACTCGCGCCGCGTGGGATCAGGACCGGAGCATGGCCGCTGAAATGACTTGGAATGGAACTTCGCCATGAGCTCGCCTCGCCAGTAGAAAAGTCTTGAGGCGAATGTCACCTCTCCAACAGGGCGAGATGGTATCGGCTTCCAGAGATGTGTGGGAAGTTCGATCCGAAGTCTGTCATCACAATGGGAGACGGAGCTTTGGAGTGCATCCCAACGCAGGTAGTCCGACTCTGCTGAAAGCGGGCATCGAACCACTGCGCATAAAAAAAGCCCCCATCCGTGGGGGCGTCAGCATCCGTGACAATGCCGCAAATTGAAAAGAACCCCTGATGGACAGTGACCTCGCCTGTGTTTGGGTGTACTGGCGATTGGGAACCGAAAGAGCAGAGTGGGTCGAACTACTCGGAGGGGGACCTTGGCAGTACACAGGCGGAAGTCTTGTTACTCTCCATCAGGGGTTCGGGCTGGGCAGTTCTGAGAGATTGAAGACACTGAGAGCGACTTCAATCTCATTCGACGGGGTTTTCATAATGCACCCGTCGTGCCACTGAATCATTCGGCGCTGAACAAATCTGCTTTGACGCGAGTTTAATGGAAATAGCACCTTGTTTCCTTGTGGTTCACGGATAACCTGAGCATCATCCCTCCTCGAAGGAACTGGCGCCGAAGTGAGGTTTGTTCCTGTTTCAGCGCCGACAAATCGTTGGTGTCGGCTGTCTCGACGATTTCGGCGCACAGTTCGGCGCTGAGTGGATTGGTTGTCTCACGAGAATCACTGATGGAAGTGGCGACTCGATTCCCTCGTTGGCTGCTGGCACTTGTGGCGGGTTGCATCGTCACGTACTGCGTTGTCGTGTTGGCGGTCGTCGCCACAGCACCCGATTTGCGTCTGCGGTTTCTGTTATCCGACGCCATTTCCGCAGACTCCGTACAACCTCAACCTGGAATTCTGATTCAGCAGACGCCGGACGCGGAGTTCAAAGGAACAGCTCCCAAGCCGGGTGATCGACTGGTCAGTCTGGATCAGCAGGAGGTTGCCAACTTTCTGGACTTCTCTCGTATTCAGCTCTCACTGCGGAATCGAGACATCGCAGAAAATGGCGTGCTTCCCACGGTGGTGAACCCGCTGCTGACGACGGGTTGGCCATCCATGGTTCAGACTCAGGATGGGAAACGTTGGGTGAAGATGGAGTACGTCCCGCAAGGAATGCGGGATCGCCAGACGTGTGCGGTTCAGCTTCAGTCGA